>Ga0180217_1000403_pt1 | contig 72786 bp, 67 predicted proteins | sample eDN3rd37CBELigOP_FD_128521 | JGI IMG/M metagenome (GOLD analysis project Ga0180217, IMG submission 128521) | Enriched Organic Plus compost microbial communities from Emeryville, California, USA - eDNA 3rd pass 37_C BE-Lig OP (version 2) (version 2) ...
CACGCGCAGCGTCTCCGGGCTCATGCCGAGCAGGCCCGCGACATGTCGCACCGCGGACATGAGGTTCGGATGCTCGGGCTTGGCCTCGTCGAGCATCCGCAGCGCGCGCCCGCGCATCTCGGGCGAGTACTTCTGATTCATCGTTTCCATCCTTGCTTGAAGAACGGAACGAAACCCAGGGCGATTCACTTGAGAACATGGGTTGGCGCCTGTTTGGGAGCGCGCCCCACCCTTGCCAAGATCAAGCGTATGAGCGCACTGCTTCCCCCGTTCGTTCTTTCTTCTGATGAGAAGGGGAAGTGGCTGGTGATGCCAAAGACGTTGAATCCTGGCAACCACGACGACGACGCACCAAGCACGAGCGAACTCAAGCAAGTGCGGGGCAACCTGCGCGAGTTCGCCAAGGCTCACAAGAAGAAGTGGGGGAAAGCCTTCGTTCGCTGAGCCATCAAGCCGCCTCCTCGGGACCTGCTTCTAAGTCTGTCCTTGACGTCCCAGAGCAGCCGCTGTCGGCTTCGCGGGTCTCCTCGTCGTCATCCTGCAGTCCGACTCGGTGCGGGCGATCCTCGAGGATCTCGTGCAGCGTGCGCTGGGCGCTGCGGGCTGAGTCGCGGGAGCGGGGGAGCGTGACCGCCGAGCTCGCGGTGGCGCTCCCCGCGGTCGCGATCGTGCTGTCCGTGTGCCTGTGGGCGCTGCAGCTCGGGGCCGTGCAGGTGCGCGTGCAGGACGCGGCCGGACTCGTCGCCAGGGCGGCAGCGCGGGGCGAGGCTGCGCCGGAATCCGCGCTCGCGGCCGCGGGTCCGGACGCGGTCGCGTCGACGTGGCGCGACGGCGACCTGGTGTGCGCGAAGGTGAAGGTCGATGCCCGCGGCATCCCCGGGCTGCCGCCCGTCACGCTCTCGGCGACCGGGTGCGCGCTCGATGGGGTGACCTGATGCGGTCTCGGCGCGGCCGACGCCGCTCGCGCGCGACGCACGACATCGGCGCCGGAACCGTCGCGGTCATCGGCGTCATCGGGCTCACGATCGGGCTCGCAGCGCTCATGCTCCCCGCCGCGACGGTCACATCGGCTCGCCATGCTGCGGCGACGGCAGCCGACGCGGCGGCACTCGCCGCGGCGGATGTGCTCGTCGGCGTCGCCGGCGTGGAGGGCGGCGCGAGCGGCGTCACCTGGTCGGGGCCGTGCGGGGCTGCACAGTCGGTCGCGAACGCGACCGGAGCACAGCTCACAGCGTGTGCGATCGACGAGCTGGTGGTGACGGTGCGTGCGGAGATCGCGACGACATTCGGCCCCGTCTCCGCGACCGCGACAGCCGGACCCCCGACGTGAGGCCTGCCGGTGCGGGATGGTTCTCCGCCCTGACCCGCTGACGCCGCACACCTGCGGATTCGTGAACCGTGGCGGACCACCCACCTACACTGGCCCGCATGACCGGTACCGAGTTCAAGCCAGGCGACGATGTCGTCACGCCCCGAGCGGTCGGGACCGTCATCGATGTGCGGCCCAGCCCGACCGGCGTGTGGCTGTACGGCGTCGAGGATGCGGATGACGTCGTCACCTATTACACGGCGAAAGCGCTCAGACCCGTCGAGTGACCCCGTCGCGTCACAGGGCGGTGGCGCCGTGCACCGATGCCATGCTTGTGTGAGGTTCGTCAGGAGGATCGATGTCGCGCACGACGCTGGATGTGCTCGTGGTCGGGGCCGGGGTCGCGGGCATCCGCGCGGTGGACTCGATGCGGCGCCTCGGCCTGCGCGTCGCCGGCGTGGAGCGCGCGAGCGACTTCGGCGGCACCTGGTACTGGAATCGCTACCCGGGTCTGCGCTGCGACGTTGAGTCGACCTTCTACTCCTACTCGTTCGACCCCGCGATCGAGCAGGAATGGACCTGGTCGGAGAAGTTCGCGACCGGCGACGAGATCCGCGCCTACCTCGAATGGGTCGTCGAGCGGCTCGGCGTGCGCCCGCTGTTCCGATTCGGCGAAGAGGTGCTGAGCGCCCACTGGGACGACGACACCGAGCGCTGGACCGTCCGCACCGACCAGGGGACCGAGTACGACACGCGCTGGATCATCTGGGCGACCGGCATCCTGTCCGCCCCCGTGCTGCCCGAGTTCCCGGGCCAGGACGAGTTCGAAGGCCTCATCCTCGACGCCGCACGCTGGCCGCACACCGAGCCCGACCTCGACGGCAGGCGCGTCGCGGTCCTGGGCGCCGGCTCGACCGCGATCCAGATCGTCCCGGAGATCGTGCACCGTGTCTCGCACCTGAGCGTCCTCCAGCGCACCCCCAGCTGGTCGATCCCCGCGCACAACCGCCCCCGCACACCCGAGCAGACCGCCGAGATCAAGGCGAACTACCGCAGGCTTCGCCGCGACCAGTTCCGCTCCCAGCTCGGCGCGCTCGTCACCGGCCGCGACTGCAGCGCGCTCGAGGTGAGCGAGGAGGAGCGTCAGGCCGCCTACTGGGAGTCGTACAACTACGGCAGCCCCATGCTCTACGGCGCGACCTTCGCCGACCTCTTCACGAATGCGGAGGCGAACGCCACCGCCTCGGCATTCATCGCGGACCGCATCCGGGAGCGCGTCGGCGACCCGCAGCTCGCCGAGCGGATGATCCCCGACTACCCGGTGCTCACCCGTCGTCTGTGCGTCGACACCGACTACTACGAGTCGTTCCGCCTGCCTCATGTCGAGCTCGTCGACCTCCGTGAGGAGCCCATCGAGCGATTCACTCGGCGCGGCATCGCCACCTCGAAGCGCGAGCTGGCCATCGATGTCCTCATCCGCGCGACCGGCTTCGACGCGCTCACCGGGACGCTGCGCCGCATCGACATCGTGGGGCGCGGCGGCCGGCGCCTCGCCGACCACTGGGCGGACGGGCCGCGCACCTACCTGGGACTCGCGGTCGCAGGATTCCCCAACATGTGGCTCGTCACCGGTCCCGGCAGCCCGAGCGCGTCGAGCAACATGATGGCGTCGATCGAGCAGCACATCGCCTGGATCACCGACATGGCCGAATGGCTGCTCGAAGGCGAGGCGGAGACCTTCGAGGCGTCGCCCGAGGCGGAAGCCGCATGGGCCGAGCATGTCGCCGAGGTGGGGGCGGGGACGCTCCTGCCGCGCACGAACTCCTGGTATGTCGGCGCGAATGTCCCCGGCAAGCCGCGCGTGCTCCTCCAGTACATGGGCGGGGTCGGCGGCTACGGTCGCAGGATCGCCGAGGTCGCCGAACGCGGGTACCTCGGATTCACGGTCGTCGGCATGAAAGACCCGGGTATCCTCACCACCATCCGGACCGGAACGCATCCGGGTGTCGAGGCCGAGCGCCTCGACGGCACTGCCGCCTGAACCGCCGACGACGCCGCACCGCAGTCGCGATCCCTGAACGACGGGGCCGCGCCGGGTGTGTATGGTGTCGTCTCGCGGGACCCATCACCCCATAACCCCCGCCAACTCAGCTCAGGAGCCCTCACGTGTCAGGCAAGAAGCTCGTCATCGTCGAGTCGCCAGCCAAGGCGAAGACGATCGGCCAGTACCTCGGACCCGAGTACGAAGTGCTTGCCTCCGTCGGGCACATCCGCGACATCCCCGAGCCGAAGGAGCTCCCGGAGGACCTGAAGAAGGGGCCGTACGGCAAGTTCGGCGTCGACATCGAGCACGGGTTCGCACCGTATTACATGGTGTCGCCCGGCAGCCAGAAGACCGTCGCCGAGCTGAAGCGCGCACTCAAGGACGCCGAAGAGCTCTACCTCGCCACCGATGAAGACCGCGAGGGCGAGGCGATCGCGTGGCACCTCCTCGAGGTCCTCAAGCCCAAGGTGCCCGTGAAGCGCATGGTGTTCCACGAGATCACCAAGGACGCGATCACCAAGGCGAAGGACAACACGCGCGAGCTCAACACCGCGCTCGTCGACGCCCAGGAGACGCGCCGCATCATGGACCGGCTCTTCGGCTTCGAGGTGTCGCCGGTCCTGTGGCGGAAGGTCGGGCAGAAGGCCCGCTCCGCCGGCCGCGTCCAGTCGCCCGCCGTCCGCCTCGTCGTCGAGCGCGAATGGGAGCGCATCCGATTCGTCCCCGCCGAGTACTGGGATCTGCTCGCCCACCTCGAGCCCGGTTTCGACGCGACGCTCGCGCGCATCGGCGGCAAGCGCATCGCCGGGGGCAGCGACTTCGACGACAAGGGCCAGCTCACCAAGGACGTCCGGATCATCGACGAGGCCGAGGCGCACCGGCTCGCGGACATCCTCGGTCGCCCCGGCGCGACATTCACCGTGAAGTCGGTCGAGTCCAAGCCATTCCAGTCCAAGCCCGGCAAGCCGTTCACGACCTCGTCGCTCCAGCAGGAGGCCGGCCGCAAGCTGCGCTGGTCGTCGAAGCAGACGATGGATGTCGCGCAGATGCTGTACCAGAACGGGTACATCACTTATATGCGCACCGACTCGACCGCGCTCAGCGAGCAGGCGGTCAACGCGGCGCGGCAGCAGGCGACGATCCTCTACGGCGCATCCTCCGTCCCCGACACTCCGCGTCGCTACGCGAACACCTCCAAGAACGCGCAGGAGGCCCACGAGGCGATCCGTCCCTCGGGCGAGACCTTCCGCACCCCGCAGAGCCTCGCGGGCGAGCTCCGCGGCGACCAGCTCCGCCTGTACGAGCTCATCTGGCAGCGCACGGTCGCATCCCAGATGATCGACGCGACCAAGTCGACGACGACCATCACGCTCGTCGCCGAGGCGGATGGCGAGACCGCCGAGTTCACCGCGAGCGGCACCGTCGTCCTCGTGCCCGGGTGGATGCAGGCATACCAGGAGGCCCGCGACGACGACGACCAGAGCGATGAGCGCACCCTCCCGGCGGTCAAGGAGGGCGAGGTCCTCGACGTCGTCCGCGTCGAGCCGAAGGGGCACACGACCAAGCCGCCCGCGCGCTACACCGAGGCGAAGCTCGTCGAGAAGCTCGAAGAGCTCGGCATCGGCCGTCCGTCGACGTACGCGAGCACGATCCAGACGATCCAGAATCGCGGCTACGTCTTCAAGGACGGCCAGGCGCTCGTCCCCGAGTGGGTCGCCTTCCCGGTGGTCCGTCTGCTGTCGGAGGAGTTCGGCGAGTTCGTCTCATACCAGTACACGGCGGAGCTCGAGGAGGACCTCGACCGCATCGCGCGCGGTGAGATGAACCGCGAGGAGTGGCTGCGCAAGTTCTATTTCGGCGGGGACAGCGTCGAAGGTCTCGTCGACGCCGTCGAGAACGTCGGCGATGTCGACCCGCGTGAGCTGTCGAGCTTCCAGATCACCGACACGATCAAGTTCCGGATCGGTCGCTACGGCCCCTACCTGGAGGTCGATGAGGGTGGCGAGAAGCCGCGCATCGTCAACATCCCGGATGGGCTCAAGCCCGACCAGCTCTCGCGTGAGAAGGTGCTCGAGCTCGTCGCGGCTCCGCCGGTGACCGATCGAGTCCTCGGGGTCGACCCGGAGACCGGCCGCGAGATCGTCGTGAAGGACGGCCGCTACGGCCCGTACGTCACCGAGGTCATCCCCGAGGAGGAGACGACGACCGCGAGCGGCCGCAGGAAGGCCGGCGCCCCGAAGCCGCGCACCGCGAGCCTCTTCCGCGACATGACGATCGAGGGCATGGACCTCGACACCGCGCTCCAGCTCCTCAGCCTGCCGCGCGTGGTGGGGGTCGACCCGGAGACCGGCGAGGAGATCACGGCGCAGAACGGTCGCTACGGTCCGTATCTTAAGAAGGGCAGCGACTCCCGATCGCTCCAGAGCGAGGCGCAGATCTTCGACATCACGCTCGAGGAGGCGCTCGCGATCTACGCGGAGCCCAAGACCTTCGGTCGGCGCACGAGCTCCGCGGCGCTCGCCGAGTTCGGCCCCGACCCGGTGAGCGGGCGAGAGATCAAGCTGAAGGATGGGCGATTCGGCCCGTACGTCACCGACGGCGAGACGAATGCCACGATCCCGCGCGGCGAGGACATCGCCTCGATCGACGCGGCCCGCGCCGCGGAGCTCCTGCAGCTGAAGCGCGAGAAGGGCCCGACGGCCAAGAAGGGCGCGACCAGGACGTCGACGACCAAGAAGGCCGCGACGAAGACGACGAAGTCGACGACGAAGAAGGCGACGTCGCCGAAGTCGAGCACGAAGGCCTGAGGCGCCTGATGAGCGGGCTCTTCATCACGTTCGAGGGCGGGGACGGCTCCGGCAAGTCGACGCAGTCGGCGCTCCTGTCCGAGTGGCTCGAGTCCCGCGGACGGCAGGTGGTGCACGCCCGCGAGCCCGGCGGCACCGACCTGGGGCTCGAGATCCGGCACCTCGTGCAGCATCGACGCGGTCACGTCGCCCCGCGTGCGGAAGCGCTGCTGTACGCGGCGGATCGCGCGCACAACATCGCGACGGTGGTCCGGCCCGCGCTCGAGGCGGGCGCGGTCGTCGTGCAGGACCGCTATCTCGACTCCTCGGTCGCCTATCAGGGAGCGGGTCGCGAGCTGGATCCGGATGAGGTGCGCGACATCTCCCTGTGGGCCACCGACGGGCTCATCCCGGATCTGACGATCCTGCTCGACCTCGACCCGTCGATCGGCCGCGCGCGGCTCGACGGTCGGCCGCCGGAGCAGCAGGTCTATGACCGGCTCGAGGAGGAGGGCGGCGACTTCCCGTCGCGCGTGCGGGCGGCGTATCTGGAGCTCGCGGCGGCCGAGCCGGGTCGATTCCTCGTGCTCGATGCGACGCTGCCGGCCGATGAGCTCGCGGCGCGCATCCGCGAGCGGGTGAGCGCACTCCTCGACTGAGACGTCGCCGCCGCGGGACGTCCGGGCTGCGCCTGCGCACCGGCAGCGGTTGTCTGTGTATACACAGTTGGCCTATCGTGGGCTCGGAGGGCGCCGATGCGCCTTTCTGTGCATACAGAGCGGGCGAGTGGTTCGGGACCGGCCACCAGGCCGGTGATCGCGCCCAGACCCGGCGGTGCGAGAGGGGGTGCGATGCGAGCCAGCACGAGGGCCTACCGCGAGCTCCTCGACGAGATCGTCCGCGGCGACCTCCCGCCCGGCACCGTGCTCGCAGAGCTCGATCTCGCCGAGCGCCTCGGGATGTCGCGCACACCCGTGCGCGAAGCGCTCTCCCGTCTCGTCGCCGACGGCCTCGTCGTCGCGGTCGGCGGCCGAGGCCTCGTCGTCGCCGCGATGGACATCGACGCGGTCCGCGAGCTGTACGAGCTGCGGGAAGCGCTCGAGACGCAGGCCGCCCGCCTCGCCGCGCGCCGCTGCCAGCCCGAGGTGTTCGCGGCGCTCGCCGACGAGTTCGCTCGGATCCCCGACACGATCGACACCGCCGACCCCGAGCGGGTCTCCTACTACGACCTCATCGCGCGCTTCGATGCGGCGATCGATGCGGCGATCGACAACGACTTCCTCCTCGCCGCCCTGCGGTCCGCGAGGACGCACGCCGCCCGCGTCCGCCGCGCCGCGAAGCACAATCCCGCCCGGCTCATCGCCGCCGCCGCAGAGCACGCGACGATCGCTCGCGCCATCGCCGCCCACGACGCCGACCTCGCCGTCCACGCGACCTGCCTCCACCTGCACAACAGCCTCGAGAACGTCCTCGCCTCCGCCGCTGCAGGTGACGATACGACCGTCCCTCCGCGACACTGAATCACCGCACGACCCGCACGACACCGCACGACAGGAGCTCACATGATCGATCACGACGTCCGCGTCTACCCCTCGGCTGTCCCGCTGCCGCGCGAAGAGCAGCTCGCGTGGAAGATCGCCGCGGTCGCAGCGGAGCAGCTCGACCCGATCGACGAGGTCACCGACATGGTGATCAACCGCGTGATCGACAACGCCTCGGTCGCCGCCGCGAGCCTCGGCCGTGAGCCGATCCTCGCCGCGCGCTCGCAGGCCGCCGCCCACCCCGTCTCGACGGGCGGCCGCGGTGCGACGGTCTTCGGCACCGACCGGCTCACCTCGCCCGAGTGGGCTGCCTGGGCCAACGGCGTCGCAGTCCGCGAGCTCGACTTCCACGACACATTCCTCGCCGCCGAATACTCGCACCCGGGCGACAACATCCCGGCCATCCTCGCGGTCGCGCAGCACCTCGGGCGCACCGGCGCCGAGCTCGTCCGAGGCATCGTCACCGGCTACGAGATCCAGGTCGACCTCGTGAAGGGCATCTCCCTGCACAAGCACAAGATCGACCACGTCGCCCACCTCGGCCCGTCGGCCGCGGCCGGCATCGGCACCCTCCTCGGCCTCAGCCCCGAGATCATCTACCAGGCGGTCGGCCAGGCGCTCCACACGACGACCGCGACGCGCCAGTCGCGGAAGGGCGAGATCTCCACGTGGAAGGCGCACGCCCCGGCATTCGCGGGCAAGATGGCGGTCGAGGCAGTCGACCGCGCCATGCGCGGCCAGACGAGCCCCTCGCCGATCTACGAAGGCGAGGACGGTGTCATCGCGTGGCTCCTCGACGGCAAGGACGCGCACTACGTCGTGCCGCTGCCGGAGCCGGGCGAGCCGCGTCGTGCGATCCTCGACACCTACACCAAGGAGCACTCCGCCGAGTACCAGGCCCAGGCGTGGATCGATCTGGCCCGCAGCCTCGGCCAGCGCTTCCCCGATCTGCGCGATCCTGACAACATCGAGCGCATCGTGCTCCACACCTCGCACCACACGCACTACGTCATCGGCTCCGGGGCCGGCGACCCGCAGAAGTACGACCCGAACGCCTCGCGCGAGACGCTCGACCACTCGATCCCGTACATCTTCACCGTCGCGCTCCAGGACGGCACGTGGCACCACGTCGCGAGCTACACGCCCGAGCGGGCGCACCGCCCCGACACGGTCGCGCTGTGGCAGAAGGTCACGACGCTCGAGGATCCGGAGTGGACGCGTCGGTACCACTCGACCGACCCGGCTGAGAAGGCCTTCGGCGGCCGAGTCGAGATCGACCTCTCGGACGGCTCGCGCATCGTCGAGGAGATCGCCGTCGCCGACGCGCACCCGCTCGGCGCCCGTCCGTTCGGTCGCGAGCAGTACATCCAGAAGTTCCGCACCCTCGCCGAGGGCATCCTCGCGGATGAGGAGATCGAGCGCTTCCTCGACGTCGCGCAGCGACTCCCGGAGCTGAAGCCGAGCGAGCTGCACGAGCTCACCATCACGCCCATGGTCGACCCCGGTGCGGGTCGCGAGTTCCGCGGCATCTTCTAGAAGGCAGGCACCAGTGCTGTACACGCAGGTCACACCGGCCCAGAAGCGCGCGGCGTTCCGCGAGCGTCTCCGCCAGCCGGGCATCGTGCAGTTCCCCGGCGCATTCAACCCGCTGTCCGCCCGGCTCATCCAGGAGAAGGGCTTCGACGGCGTCTACATCTCCGGTGCGGTCATCTCCGCCGACCTCGGCCTGCCCGACATCGGGCTGACCACGCTCCACGAGGTCGCGGCGCGCGGCGGGCAGATCTCCCGGATGACCGAGCTGCCGACGATCATCGACGCCGACACCGGCTTCGGCGAGGCGATGAATGTCGCGCGCACCGTCCAGACGCTCGAGGATGCGGGCATCTCGGCCCTCCACATCGAGGACCAGATCAACCCGAAGCGCTGCGGTCATCTCGACGGGAAGTCGGTCGTGGACGACGCGACCGCCGTGCAGCGGATCTCCGCTGCGGCGCGCGCCAGGCGCGATCCGAACCTCCTGATCATCGCGCGCACCGACATCCGCGCCATCTCGGGTCTCGATGCCGCGATCGACCGGGCCAGGCAGCTCGTCGATGCGGGTGCGGACGCGATCTTCCCCGAGGCGATGGTGGACCTCGCGGAGTTCGAGGCCGTGAAGAGCGCGCTCGGCGACGTCCCCGTCCTCGCCAATATGACCGAGTTCGGCAAGAGCGAGCTGTTTACCAAGGAGCAGCTCGAGTCGGCCGGCATCGACATCGTCATTTATCCCGTCTCGCTGCTGAGGGTCGCGATGGGCGCCGCGGAGCGCGCACTCGACACCCTGAAGGCGGACGGGAGCCTCGCCGCAGAGGTCCCCACCATGCAGACCAGAGCCCGCCTGTACGAGCTCCTCGACTATGAGGCGTACAACACCTTCGACAGCGGGATCTTCAACTTCAGTTTGGAGCAGCACTATGGCGCCTGAATCGACCGCCCCTGAGATCCGCAAGGGCCTTGCCGGTGTCGTCGCCGACACGACCGCGATCTCGAAGGTCAACCCGGAGACGAACTCGCTCCTGTACCGCGGCTACCCGGTGCAGGAGCTCGCCCAGCACGCGACCTTCGAGGAGGTCGCCTACCTCCTGTGGCACGGCGAGCTTCCGTCGGAGGCGGAGCTCGACGAGTTCACGGCGTTCGAGCGCACGCACCGCGAGATGGACCACCGGGTCAGGAAGGCCATCGACGAGCTGCCGCTCACGGCCCACCCGATGGATGTGGTCCGCACCGCGGTGAGCGTCCTCGGTGCCGCCGACGGGACGCTCGGCCGCGACGCGACCTGGATCGACCCGCAGCTCACGCTCGAGCGGGCGATGAAGATGTGGGCGCAGCTGCCCGCGATCGTCGCCTACACGCAGCGCCGTCGCCGCGGCGAGCAGCTCGTGGAGCCGCGCGAGGATCTCGCGTACTCGGCGAACTTCCTCCACATGACCTTCGGCGAGGTGCCGGAGCTGCCGGTCGTCGAGGCATTCGATGTGTCGATGATCCTGTACGCGGAGCACTCGTTCAACGCGTCGACGTTCACCGCGCGGGTGATCGCCTCGACGCTGTCGGACGTGTGGTCGGCGGTGACGGGGGCGATCGGGGCGCTCAAGGGCCCGCTGCACGGCGGCGCCAATGAGGCGGTCATGCACACGTTCGACGAGATCGGCTCGGCGGACCGCGTGGAGGCATGGCTCGATGAGGCGCTCGCGGCGAAGCGGAAGATCATGGGCTTCGGCCACCGCGTTTACAAGAACGGCGACAGCCGCGTCCCCACCATGAAGGCCGCGCTCGACCGGCTCGTCGAGCACTACGACCGTCCGGACGTGCTCGACCTGTACGACGCGCTCGAGCGCGCAATGGACGAGCGCAAGGGCATCAAGCCGAACCTCGACTACCCCTCCGGCCCTGCGTACGCGCTCATGGGCTTCGAGACGGAGCTCTTCACGCCGCTGTTCATCGCGAGCCGGGTGACGGGCTGGACGGCGCACGTCCTCGAGCAGCAGGCGGCGAACTCGCTCATCCGCCCGCTTTCGGCCTACACCGGTCCGGAGCAGCGCGCGGTCCCGCGGAAGTCCTAGGTCCCGAATCACGTCAGCGGCGGGCCCGGCCATGTCGGCTGGGCCCGCCGCTGACGTCTCGATCGCGTGCGGGAGCTATGCCGTCGACGGGTCGTGGCCGATGCGGCGACCCTCGTCGAGGTCGCGGATCGTCGCGAGCTCGTCGTCGCTCAGCTCGAAGTCGAAGACGTCGAAGTTCTCCCGGATGCGGGAGGGCGTCGCCGACTTGGGGAAGACGATGATGCCCTCCTGCAGCAGCCAGCGGATGACGACCTGCTGCGGGGACTTGCCGTGCGCCTCGCCGATCTGCACGAGCGCGGGCAGCTCACTCACCGAGTAGCTGCCGTGGCCGAGCGGGCCCCACGCCTCGGTCGCGATGCCGAGTCCTCGGTGGAAGGTCCGGAGCTCTCCCTGCTGGAAGATCGGGTGGAGCTCGATCTGGTTGAGGGCGGGTGTCGTCTGGGATTCGGCGATGATCCTCGCGAGGTCCTCCTGGCGGAAGTTGGAGACGCCGATGGATCGCGCGAGTCCCTGGTCGCGGATCTCCTCGAAGGCGAGCCACGTGTCCACGTATCGGCCGAGCTGCGGGTGCGGCCAGTGGATGAGGTACAGGTCCACGTAGTCGAACCCGAGGCGGTCGAGGCTGCGCCGGATCTCGTCGTGCGGCTCGGTGCGGCCGTGGTGGTCGCGCCACAGCTTCGTCGTGACGAAGAACTCCTCGCGCGGGATGCCGCTCGCCCGGATCGCGCGGCCGAGGTCCTCCTCGTTGCGGTAGAACGCGGCGCCGTCGAAGTGCCGGTATCCGACCTCGATCGCGGTCTCGACGATGCGCTGCGCGTCAGGGCCGGTGACCTTGTAGATCCCGAATCCGAGCTGGGGGATCGTGTGGCCGTCGTTGAGCGTGATGTCGGGGATCGCCATGGATCGACGCTACCGCGCGGTGCGGCTCGTCAGCAGACCCCGGCGGGATTCCCGTGCGGGGCTCAGCGCCAGCTCGGGAGCCACCAGTGCGAGGCGATGAACTCGTAGGGCATGACCATGCCGGTCCACAGCGGCCAGAAGTAGACGCTGATCGCGACGGCGAGCCCGAGGAATCCGGCGAGGGCGTTCACGCGGATGGTCCTGCGCCGTCGCTCATCCGCGGGGCTGCCGAGCAGGTCGCCGATCGCGAGGATGAGGGCCAGCAGCAGGAAGGGCTGGAAGGCGATCGTGTAGAAGGCGAAGATCGTGCGGTCGTAGTACGCGAGCCAGGGGAGGTACCCGGCGGCGAAGCCGGCGAGGACGAGTCCGGCGGGCCAGTCGAGGCGCTTCCAGAAGCGGATGACGAGCCACACCAGCGCCGCGACGGAGGCCCACCACACGAGGGGGTTCGCGATGTCGAGGATGCTCGAGCCGCACGAGGCGACACCGCATCCCGCCTCGCCCTCGGTGTAGCTGCGGTAGTAGAAGCTCGTCGGCCGTGCCAGGAGGAGCCACATCCATGCGGGCGCCTGGTAGTCGTGCGGGCGGTTCTCCCCGACGTGGTACTCGTAGATGGCCTGCTCGAGGTGGAGCCAGCTCTGGATGGGCTTCGGAACCCACGCGAAGGGCCCCGTCCAGGAGTGTTCGGGGTCTTCCGCCCACTGGCGGTGGTATCCGCCTTCCGTCGCGAACCAGGGGATCCACGTCGCCATGTACACGGCGACCGCGGCGGGGATGAAGAGCAGGAAGTTGACACCCGCGCGCGCGGCGAAGGCGCCGAGGGAGCGCAGCGCGGCGCGGTCGGCGACGACCGACACGATGCCGAAGACGACGAGGAACCACAGCGCCGACCACTTGACTGCGGCAGCCGCCCCGAATGCCGCGCCGGCCGCGACGAGCCACGGCCTGGACCACAGCGCGGCCAGCACTCGCGTGGGCGGCGCGCCGGGCAGCGCGGTCGCCTGCTCCCGCCGGAGGTCGCGCAGCCGTCTCGACTCCCAGTCCCGCACGAAGCACCAGAAGCCGAGCAGGAGGAAGAAGGCGAGGATCCCGTCGAGGAGCCCCATGCGGCTCATGACGATGCCGTTGCCGTCGATCGCGAGGAGGCCGCCGGCGAGGGTCGCCAGGAAGAGCGACCTGGTCAGCCGGTGCGCGACGAGCATAATGAGCCCGACGAGGAGGATGCCGACGATCGCGGTCGAGATGCGCCAGGTCCACGAGGGCATGGGGCCGAATGCGGCCATGCCGAGGGCGATGACCCACTTGCCGAGCGGCGGGTGCACGGCGAAGGACGCCTCGCCCGTGAAGATGTCGGTCTCGCCGGCGGCGAAGCGCGGGTTGGGGTCGTCCGGCCACCGGGATTCGTAGCCGAGGTTCCACGCGGACCAGGCGTCCTTGACGTAGTAGGTCTCGTCGAAGACGAGCTCCGCCGGCTCGCCGAGGTGCCACAGGCGCGTCGCGGCGGCGGTCGCCAGGACGGCGATGGGGGAGCCGATCCGGATGGCCCTGCGCGCGGCTGGCGCGAGGCCCTGCCACCAGTCGTCGGCCCACGACCCGATGCGCGTCGCGATGTGCGCGGCCGGTCGCTGGTCGACGCCTGGTTCGGTCACCGCGACATGCTATCCAGCCCGCCGCCCCGCTCAGCCGTCCCGTCCGGGAGAATGACCGGGTGCTCATCCTCGCGGCGACTCCGATCGGCAACCTCGGCGACGCCTCGCGGCGCCTGAAGGACGCGCTCGCGTCGGTGCCGGTGATCGCGAGCGAGGACACCCGCACGACGCACCGCCTCATGGCGGGCCTCGGCATCGAGCGCGAGGAACGTCCGCGGCTCATCGCCCTCCACGAGCACAATGAGCGCGAGCGCGCCGAGGAGATCCTCGAGCTCGCGTCGCACGACGACGTGCTCGTGCTGACCGATGCGGGGATGCCGACGGTGTCCGACCCGGGATTCGCGGTCGTCCGGGCTGCGGCCGAGGCGGGCGTGCCGGTCACCGTGCTCCCCGGCCCGTCCGCGGTCCTCGCGGCGCTCGCCGTGTCCGGGCTGCCCACCGATCGCTTCTGCTTCGAGGGATTCCTCCCCAGGCGGTCGGGGGAGCGCCGCACGCACCTCGCTTCGCTCGCCAGGGAGGAGCGCACGCTCGTCTTCTTCGAGTCGCCGAATCGTCTCGCCGAGTCGCTCGCCGATCTCGCGGCCGTCTTCGGCGAGACGCGCCGCGCGGTCGTGTGCCGCGAGCTGACGAAGCTCCACGAGGAGGTCGCGCGTGGCACGCTCGGCGAGCTCGCCGAGCGGTTCGGCACCTCGGCGCGGGGGGAGATCGCGATCGTGGTGGCGGGCGCGGACCCAGCGCCTCCTGCGAGCCTCGATGCGGCGCTCGCGCGGATTCGGAGCCTCACCGAGGGCGGGGTGTCGCTCAAGGATGCGGCGCAGCAGGTCGCCGCGGAGACCGGTCTGTCACGGAAGTCGCTGTACGACGCCGCAGTGAAGGCGAAGCAGGCCCGCAGCGCCCTGTAGGACCGGCCGCATCGAAACCTTCCGGCTCGCGGGAAATAGACTCGTCGGGTGACCGGCAGCTTCTATCTGACGACGCCGATCTTCTACGTGAACGATGTTCCGCACATCGGGCACGCCTATACGGAGGTCGCCGCCGATGTCCTGACGCGTTGGCACCGCCAGCGCGGTGATGACTCGTGGCTCCTCACGGGCACCGATGAGCACGGTCAGAAGATCCAGCGCACCGCGGCGGCGAACGGCGTCGAGCCGAAGGAGTGGGCGGACCGGCTCGTCGAGTCGGCATGGAAGCCGCTCCTGACCACGCTCGACATCGCCAACGACGACTTCATCCGCACGACCGACGCCCGCCACGAGGAGGCGGTCGCGATGTTCCTGCAGCACCTCTACGACGAGGGCCACATCTATGCGGGCGAGTTCGAGGGCTACTACTGCGTCGGCTGCGAGGAGTACAAGCGCCTCGCGGATCTCGTCAGCCCGGAGGGCGGCGAGTTCATCGGCAAGCTCCTGTGCCCCATCCACGGCCGTCCGGTCGAGGTGCTGAAGGAGCAGAACTACTTCTTCCGCATGAGCGCCTTCCAGGACCGCCTCCTGGAGCTGTACGAGACGCGACCCGAGTTCGTGCAGCCGGCGAGCGTGCGCAACGAGATCATCCAGTTCGTCAAGCAGGGCCTCGAGGATCTGTCGATCTCGCGCTCGAGCTTCGACTGGGGCATCCGCGTGCCGTGGGATGAGAGCCACGTCGTCTACGTGTGGTTCGACGCGCTCCTCAACTACATCTCCGCGGTCGGCTACGGCGTCGAGACTCCCGAGGCGGTCGCCGAGTTCCAGCGCCGCTGGCCTGCGCACCACCTCGTCGGGAAGGACATCGCCCGCTTCCACGCGGTCATCTGGCCCGCGATGCTCATGGCCGCCGGTCTCGAGGTGCCGCGCGGCGTCTTCGGTCACGGGTGGCTGCTCGTCGGCGGCGAGAAGATGTCCAAGTCGAAGCTCACCGGCATCGCGCCCGAGCAGATCACCGACGTCTTCGGATCGGACGCGTTCCGCTACTACTTCCTCTCGGCGATCACGTTCGGACAGGACGGGTCGTTCTCGTGGGAGGACCTCTCCGCCCGCTATCAGGCGGAGCTCGCGAACGGCTTCGGCAACCTCGCCTCCCGCATCATCGCGATGGTCGCCCGCTACTTCGACGGCATCATCCCCTCGGCCGAGCCGGGCGAGCTGACCGCTGCCGACGTCGCGGTGCTGGAGACGGCGCGCACCGCGGTCGCCGAGGCGGATGCCGCGATCGAGCGATTCGCCCCGGATGCGGCGATCGCCTCGCTGTGGACCCTCGTCGACGCGCTGAACGGCTATGTCACCGAGCAGGAGCCGTGGACGCTCGCGAAGGACCCCGAGCAGCGCGGTCGCCTCGCCGCGGTCCTCGCCACCGCCGTGAACGGCCTCGGCACGCTCGCGATCTCCCTCGCGCCCGTCCTGCCCAAGGCCACGCAGCGGCTGTGGGAGGCGCTCGGCGGTGTCGGCCGCGTGTCCGATGTCCCGCTCGCGGAGGCGACGAACTGGTCGGGCGCCGGGCGGGTGACGCCGCTCGACCCGCCGCTCTTCCCGCGCGTGGAGACGCTGGATGTCGCGGAAGGCTGACCGCACGGCCGAGCAGCTCGAGGCAGCCGAGCCGCTCCCGGTCCCCGTCTACGACGACCACACCCACCTGAACCTCGACGACGTCCCCGAGTGGGAGGGCGATGACCTGCCCGGTCTCGCCGAGGTCACCGCGGCGCTCGACGCGGCGGAGGCGGTCGGTGTCGCGGGTGTCGTCCAGGTGGGGACGAATCTCGCGGACTCCCGCTGGTCGGCGGCGCTCGCCGCTCGCGACCCGCGCGTGCTCGCCGCCGTCGCCATCCACCCGAACGATGCCCCCGCGCTCGCCGAGCTCGGCGTCCTCGACGATGCGCTCGCCGAGCTCGACCGGCTCGCCGCGCAGCCGCGCGTGCGGGCGCTCGGGGAGACGGGGCTCGACTTCTTCCGGACGGAGACGGATGCGGGGATCGCGGCGCAGGTCGCATCCTTCGAAGGGCATATCGAGATCGCGAAGCGGCACGGCCTCGCGGTGCAGATCCATGACCGCGAGGCCCATGACGCGGTGCTGCACCTGCTGGAGCGCGTCGGCCCGGCGGAGCGCACGGTCCTGCACTGCTTCTCCGGCGACGCGGACTTCGCCCGGCGCGCGGTGGAGGCTGGCTGCCACCTGTCGTTCGCGGGCACGGTGACGTTCAAGAACGCCGCCTACCTCCGCGACGCGCTCCAGGTGACCCCGCTCGACCGCATCCTCGTGGAGACCGACGCGCCGTTCCTCACACCGCATCCCTTCCGCGGCCGGCCCAACTCGCCTGCGATGATCCCCGTGACGCTCCGCTTCATGGCCGACGTGCTCGGGATGGATGTCGCGGAACTCGGTCGACAGGTCGCGGTCAACACGGAGGCGGTGTACGGGCAGTGGTGAAGCTTCTCGGTGCCGCTGAGATCCGCGCCCTCGCCGCGCGACTGGATCTCACACCGACGAAGCGCCTCGGCCAGAACTTCGTGATCGACGGCAACACGGTCCGTCGCATCGTCGCCGCCGCGGATGTCGTCGCGGGGGAGCACATCGTCGAGGTCGGCCCTGGCCTCGGGAGCCTGACGCTCGGGATCATCGAGGCCGGCGCGACGGTGACGGCGGTCGAGATCGACCCGCGTCTGGCGGAGCTGCTGCCGGAGACGGTCGCCGCGGCGGGCGCTGCGCCGGACGCGCTCACGGTCGTGAACGCCGACGCGCTCGAGGTCGCGGAGCTGCCGGGTGAGCCCGTCGCGCTCGTCGCGAACCTCCCGTACAACGTGTCCGTCCCGGTCCTACTGCACTTCCTCGAGACATTCCCTGGCCTCGAGCGCTGCCTCGTCATGGTGCAGGCGGAGGTGGGGGAGCGGCTCGCGGCGACCCCTGGCTCGAAGGTCTATGGCGCCCCGAGCGTGAAGGCCGCGTGGTTCGCCGATGTGCGGCTCGCCGGGCACATCGGCCGGAGCATCTTCTGGCCGGTGCCGAATGTCGATTCGATCCTCGTCCGGCTGGACCGGCACGAAGCGCCGGGCACCGAGGCTGAGCGTCTCGCGACCTTCGCCCTCATCGATGCCGCGTTCGGGCAGCGCCGCAAGATGCTCCGCCAGTCGCTCAACAGCGTGCTGGGTCCTGACTCCTCGGCGATCATCGAACGCGCCGGGATCGACCCGACGGCGCGCGGCGAGGTGCTGACGGTCGCGGACTTCCTCGCGATCGCCCGTGCTGCCTGAGCATCGGCCCACTTGGCTGCGGGCCTGCGCCGCGTAGTGTGGGCGCATGGTCGGTACCGCCACTCGCAATGGCCGGGCGAGCGTCCGTGTGCGAGCCCCGGGGAAGATCAACCTGTTCCTCCGCGTCGGCCTGCCGTTCGATGACGGGTACCACGATCTGGCGACCGCGTTCCAGGCGGTGTCGCTCTTCGAGGAGGTCACCGCGGAGCATGCGGATGACTTCAGCCTGACGGTGTCGGGCACGGTCGACTGCTCGGGGGTGCCGACCGACGGGAGCAATCTCGCGATCCGCGCCGCCCGCCTGCTCGCCGCCTACACCGGCTACACGGGTGGGGCTCGGCTCGCGATCGACAAGCACGTCCCGGTCGCGGGCGGCATGGGCGGCGGCTCGGCGGATGCGGCGGCGACGCTCGTGGCGTGCGACCACCTCTGGGAGACGAACGTCGGGCGCGAGGAGCTGCTGCGCCTCGGCTCCCAGCTCGGTGCGGATGTGCCGTTCGCGATCGTCGGCGGCACCGCGGTCGGCACGGGTCGCGGCGATGAGCTCGTCCCGGTGCTCGCGACGGGCAGCTTCGAGTGGGTCATCGTCGTCGCTCCCTTCGGCCTGTCGACGCCGGAGGTCTACGCGGAGCTGGATCGGCACCGCGAGCGGCATGCGCCCGACATCCGGCCGATCCCGTCGGCGCCCCAGGTCGATGCGGAGCTCATGCAGGCGATCCGCGCGGGCGATCCCGTGATGCTCGCCGAGTCGATGGAGAACGACCTGCAGGCGGCGGCGCTGCACCTGGCCCCCGAGCTCATCGAGGTGATCGAGCTGGGCGAGCGGTCGGGCGCGCTCGCGGGCATGGTGTCGGGATCCGGGCCGACGGTCGTCTTCCTGTGCGCCGATCAGGATGCTGCGATAGGCCTCCAGGTGGGGCTTTCGGCGGCGGGGAACCACGCGGTGCGCGCCCATGGTCCGGTGCCTGGCGCTCGCGTCATCGAGTAGCGAGCCTCGGGTAACTACGCTGGAGGAATGGCGTCGATCCCGTTCTCCCTCCCGCTCATCGACGACGAGGTCGTCGCGGAGGTCGTCGATGCGCTGACGAACACCGGCTGGATCACGAGCGGGCCGAAGGTCCGGCAGCTTGAGGAGGAGATCTCGACGCTCACGGGGACGCCTGTCCTGTGCGTGAACTCGTGGACGAGCGGCGCGATGCTCATGCTCCGCTGGTACGGGGTGGGCCTCGGCGACGAGGTCATCGTCCCCGCGTACACATATGCCGCGTCGGCGCTGTGCGCGATGAATCTCGGCGCGAAGGTCGTCCTCGTCGATGTCCTCGACGACTTCACGATGGACCCGGGGCAGCTGCGTGCGGCGATCACGCGCGACACGAAGGCGATCATCCCGGTCGACATCGGCGGTCTGCCCGCGCACTACAACGAGATCTTCCGCGTCCTCGACGAGCCTGCGGTGCGCGAGCTGTGGTCCCCGGCGAATCCCCGCCAGGAGCGTCTCGGCCGTCCGCTCGTCCTCGCCGATGCGGCGCATTCCATCGGCGGCATGTACCGCGGGATCCCGGTGGGCCGCGTCGCGGATGTCACGGTCTTCTCGCTGCATTCGGTGAAGAACGTGACGACGGGCGAGGGTGGGGCGATCTGCCTGGCGCTGCCAGAGGGCCCCGAGGGATTCGACAGCGCCGCGGAGATCCCGGGCCTGCGCGCCCTCGCGCTCAACGGCCAGACCAAGAGCGCCTTCGAGAAGAACCAGGTCGGGGGCTGGCGCTACGACATCGTCGAGCAGGGGCTCAAGGTCAACATGCCGGATGTGCTCGCGGCGATCGGCCTCGCACAGATCCGGCGGTACACGGGCCAGCTCCTCCCAGACCGCAGGCGCATCACCGACCGCTACGACGCGGCATTCGCCGATCTGCCCTGGGCGATCCGCCCGCGCTTCGAGGACGCCGAGCGCGTCTCCTCCCGGCACCTCTACCAGCTCCGGATCGCAGGGGCGAGCGAGGCCGAGCGGGACGCGATCATCGCCCGCATCGCCGAGCGCGGGGTCGCGGTCAACGTCCACTACATCCCGATGGCGTCGCTCACGCTCTTCCGCAGCCTCGGCTACCGGGCCGATGACTACCCGAGGACGATCGAGCTGTACGAGAACGAGATCACCCTCCCCGTGTACAACTCGCTCACCGACGAGCAGGTCGACACCGTGATCGATGCCGTGATCGCCGCGGTCGACGAGGTGCTCGGGGAGCGCGGGACGAGCGGCGGGGAGGCTGGCGCGTGATCGCGGAGTTCGATCTCGAGCGGTTCATCGCCGAGCACGTCATCGGCCGCTCGGAGAGCATGTTCGCGGAGGACCTGGCGGCGCACGACACGGAGCTACGCCAGGCGATCGAGGGGCGCTCGGCGCTCGTCATCGGCGGCGCCGGGACGATCGGCGGGGCATTCGTCCGGGAGCTGCTGCGCTACCGGCCGGGCCGACTCGTCGTGCTCGACACGAGCGAGAACGGTCTCACCGAGCTCACGCGCGACCTGCGCTCGACCGCGGGCCAGTATGTGCCGGAGCAGTACACGACGTATCCGATCGACTTCGGCTCGCCGACGTTCGCGCGACTGCTGCGTGCGGTGGGGCCGTTCGACATCGTCGCGCATTTCGCGGCGCACAAGCACGTCCGCAGCGAGAAGGACCGCTTCTCGATCGAGGCGATGGTCGGCAACAATGTGCTCGCGACCGTCCGCCTCCTCGACCTCCTCTCCGCGGAGGACATGCGCCCGGAGCGTTTCTTCTGCGTCTCGACCGACAAGGCCGCGAACCCGGCGAATGTCATGGGTGCGACGAAGAAGCTCATGGAGGACGCCGTGCTCGCCTACGCGGCCGCCGGACTCGTGCCGGCGACGACCGCGCGCTTCGCGAACGTGGCCTTCTCGAACGGCTCGCTGCCCGCGGGGTTCCTCGAGCGCCTCGCGAAGGGGCAGCCGCTGTCGGCACCCGCGGACGTCCGCCGCTATTTCGTGAGCCCGCGGGAGTCCGGTCAGCTGTGCCTCGTCGCGTGCATGCTGGGGGCGCCGGGGGAGATCGTCTTCCCGCGCCTCGAGGCGTCGATGATGAAGTCCTTCGACCAGATCGCGGATGCGCTCCTGTACGAGCTCGGCTACACGCCCGAGGTGCACGACACCGAGGAGGGCGCCCGTGCGGCCGCGGCGACGCGCGACCCGTCATCGCGGACGTGGCCCGTGCACTACTTCGCCTCCGACACCTCCGGGGAGAAGCCTGCGGAGGAGTTCCACACCGAGGACGAGCCGATCGACCTCGAGCGGTTCGCGGCGCTCGGCGTCGTCCGCCAGCACCCGGATGACGCGTTCAGCGTCGAGCAGGTGCGCGACATGGTCGAGGAGCTCCGCGAGCTCTTCGCACGCGAGCAGCTCGAGAAGGCCGAGATCGTCGAGGTGCTGAGCCGCCTCGTTCCGACCCTGCACCATGTCGAGACCGGACGCGGCCTCGACCAGAGGATGTGACGTGTACCCAGCCTTCAAGCGCGCTTTCGACATCATCGGCTCGGTCCTGGCGCTCCTGCTGCTGTCGTGGCTCCTCATCCCCGTGATGCTGATCCTCGCGGTGACCGGCGAGCACCACATCTTCTACCTGCAGGAGCGCGTCGGGCGCCGCGGCGAGAAGTTCTCGATCTTCAAGTTCGCCACGATGCTCCGGGACTCGCCCAACATGGGCTCCGGGTCGCTCACGGTCCGCGGCGACCCGCGCGTCCTCCCCGTCGGGCGATTCCTCCGCGCGACGAAGATCAACGAGCTCCCGCAGCTCATCAACGTCCTCATCGGCGACATGAGCTTCGTCGGTCCGAGGCCGCAGGTCCAGGGCGACTTCGACTCGTACAGCCCGGAGCAGAAGGCCGCGGTCACCTCGATGCGTCCCGGCATCACCGGCATCGGCTCCGTCGTCTTCCGTGACGAGGAGAAGTACCTCTCGGCACCCGGCGTCGACCCGCGCGCGTTCTACCGGGATGAGATCGCGCCCTACAAGGGCGCGCTCGAGCAGTGGTATGCGGCCCACCAGTCGCTCCGCACCGATCTCCTCATCCTGTGGGCGACGGCGCTGGCGATCGTCCGGCCCGAGTCGCGGTTCGTCTTCCGCGCGTTCCCGGACCTGCCGCCGCCGCCGCCGTGGCTCGACCGCGAGTGAACGACCGCGGCTAGTCTGGCCCGCATGGGCCACGATCACGGCAGCGGGCATGTGCATGCGCACGGCAGCACCGGCCGTGGTCGGCTCGCGATCGCCCTCGGCATCACCGTCGTGGTCCTCGTCGCCGAGCTCATCGGCGCGTGGGTCACCGGCTCGCTCGCGCTGCTCACGGATGCGGCGCACATGGTCACGGATGTCGTCGGGCTCGCGATCGCGCTGAGCGCGGCGATGGCGATCCGCGCCGCCCCCGATGACCGTCGCACGTGGGGCCTGCGCCGCGTCGAGGTGATCGCGGCGCTCGCCCAGGCGCTCCTGCTGCTCGCGGTCGCCGGCTACGTCATCGTCCAGGCGGTCATCCGCATCGGCGAGCAGCCGGACATCCCGCCGGTCGAGCTCATCGTCTTCGCGGCGATCGGCCTCGTGGGGAATGTCGTGGCGCTCGCGGTCCTGTGGAGCGGACGCTCCCGCAGCCTGAACTCGCGCGCCGCATTCACCGAGGTCCTCGGGGACGCGCTCGGCTCGGTCGCGGTCATCGTCGCAGGTGTCGTGATCGCGCTCACCGGCTGGGGCGCCGCGGATGCGATCGCCGCGGTCCTGATCGGCGCATTCATCGTCCCCCGGGGCATCCGGCTCATGTGGGATGCGGTCGGGGTGATCCTGGAGACGACGCCGAAGGGCATCGATCTGGCGGCGATCCGCGCGCATATCGAGGCGATGCCGCACGTCCGAGGCGTCCATGACCTGCACGTGAGCCGCATCTCGAGCGACCTGCCGGTGCTCACCGCGCATGTCGTCGTCGACGACGAATGCTTCACCCAGGAGGCCAACGCCCGGCTGCTCGCCGACCTCCAGGCTTGCGTCGCCGAGCACTTCCCGGTATCGATCGAACACTCGACGTTCCAGATCGAGTCGGAGGCCCACCTGGTGAGGGAGCACACGGCGCATGCGTGAGGGAGTGCAGAACCGGTACCGCGACGCCCTGACCAGGGGCCCGGGCTCTGAGCGCATCGCCTCCTACAGCGATGGGATCTTCGGCTTCGCGATGACGCTGCTCGTCATCGACGTGGCGATCCCGCCGGAGGCGAAGTCGGCGCTCCATGTGCTCGAGCTGCAGGCGCCGAACTTCTTCGCGTTCGCCTTGTCGTTCACGATCATCGGCTACGTCTGGATGGGGCATCACCGTGAGTTCCGGGTGATCGTGCGCCACGACACGGCGCTCATGGCGTGGAATCTGGTGCTGCTGTTCCTCATCGCGTGCATGCCGTTCCCGACGGCGATCATCAGCGAGTTCGCGCCGCAGGAGGCCGCGGTGATCGCCTATGCGACGGCGATCTCGCTCATCATGCTCGTGCAGATGATCGTCTGGTGGCATGTCCGGCGGGCGGGGCTGCTCGCCCCGGTCGTGGACCGGGGGCTGTGGCTGTTCGTCTTCCTCGACTACACGCCGATCCTGTTCGTCTTCGCGACGTCCATCCCGATGGCCCTCGTGTGGGGCGGTCAGATCGCGATGTGGTGGTGGTGCTCGCTCTTCGTGCTCGCGCCCCTCGTCGGGGTCATGTCCGCGCGGCGCATCGACCGGGCGATCGGCCTGCTCCCGGCGCCGGATGGCGTCCCGGACATGGAGGTGGAGGAGACGGTCGCCGGTGACGCCGAGATCGTCGCGGACCACCCGGGTGCCGAGCGCTCCGGGACGGACGGGGGCGGGGATCCGTCAGTCGATGTCGAGCCCGGCGCCAAGCCGACGGAGTGACGTCTCGAGCCGATCCTGATCGGCCTTCGACAGCCCGGAGAGGATGAGCGCCTCGACCCCGAGGAGCGTCTCCATGGCGGTGTCGATGTGGCGGCGGCCCTGCTCGGTCATGGCGACGATGACGGCGCGTCGGTCGGTCTCGTCGGATCGGCGCTCGACGAGTCCGCGCTTGGCGAGGCGGTCGATCCGGTTCGTCATCGTCCCGCTCGTGACCATCGTCTCCTCGGTGAGCGCCTTCGGCGACATCTCGTACGGCTCGCCCGCGCGCCGCAGCGCCGACAGCACGTCGAACTCCCACGGCTCGAGCCCGGTCGCGCTGAATGCGGCGCGGCGCATGCGCTCGATGTGCTTCGAGACGCGGCGGATGCGGCTGACGATCTGCAGCGGGCTGACATCGAGATCGGGACGCTCGCGCGACCACGCCTCGACGATGCGGTCGACCTCATCCTCGGACGCCATGCGTCGATGCTACTGAGCGGCTCCGGCTCCAGGACTCGAACCTGGACCGGACGGATCCAAAGACCGCCGTGCTGCCATTACACCAAGCCGGATAGCCCGCGCGCGGGCGCATCCATCCTCCCACCTCGCGCCGGTCGGGTGTCGCCTCATCGCACCCCCGAATCCGGGTGCCCGCCGTGCGCACCGGGCAGAATGGCTGGCATGTCGGACCGACCCATCGCCATCGTCGTCCTCGCCGCGGGCGCAGGCACTCGCATGCGCTCCGCCCGCCCCAAGGTGCTGCACGAGATCGCGGGTCGCCCGCTCCTGGCGCATGTCCTGGCGACGGCGAGCGAGCTCGCCCCGCAGCACACGGTCGTCGTCGTGCGGCATGAGCGGGACCAGGTCGTCGCGGCGATCGAGTCGACGGTCCCGGGGCTGATCGTCGTCGATCAGGATGAGGTGCCCGGCACCGGCCGCGCGGTCGAGCTCGCGGTCGCGGCGCTTCCCGCAGGGTTCGACGGCGATGTCGTGGTGCTGTCGGCGGATGTCCCCCTGCTCGTGCCGGCGAACATCCGGGTCCTGCTCGCGCAGCACCGCGGCGATGGCGCGGCGGCGACGATTCTGAGCGCGAAGGTGAGCGACCCGACCGGCTACGGCCGCATCGTCCGCGACACCCGTGGGCTGGTGGAGCGCATCGTCGAGGAGGTCGATGCGACCGACGACGAGCGGGCGATCGAGGAGATCAACTCGGGCACCTATGTGTTCGATGCGCGCCTGCTCCGCGATGCGCTCGCGACGATCGGCACGGCGAACGCGCAGGCGGAGAAGTACCTCACCGATGTCATCGGGGGGCTGCGGGAGCGCGGCCACGTCGTCTCCGCGCACGTCGCACCCGATGCCCTCGCCGTCCTCGGCGTGAACGACCGCTCGCAGCTCGCCGAGGCCGAGCGCATCCTCAACTCGCGCATCATCCGGCGGCATCAGCTGGCAGGGGTGACGATCCGCGACCCGCAGACGACCTGGATCGATGTCGATGTCGCGATCGGGCCGGACACCGAGATCCTTCCCGGCACGCAGCTGCGCGGCGCCACCACGATCGGCTCGGGTGCGACGATCGGGCCGGATTCGACGATCCGGGACTGCGAGATCGGCGACGGCGCCACGGTGTCCCGTACGGATGCGACGCTCGCGGTCATCGAGGCGGGTGCCACGGTGGGTCCCTTCGCGTACCTTCGACCCGGCACGGTCCTCGGCGCCGGCGGCAAGATCGGCACCTTCGTCGAGACGAAGAACAGCCGCATCGGCAGAGGCTCCAAGGTGCCGCACCTTTCGTATGTGGGCGACGCCGAGATCGGCGAGGGGACGAACCTCGGGGCGAGCACGATCACCGCGAACTACGACGGGGTCAGCAAGCACCGCACCACGATCGGCTCGCACGTCCACACGGGAGTCCACAACTCGCTCGTCGCGCCGGTGACGATCGGGGACGGTGCGACGATCGGCGCCGGCGCGACGATCCGCAAGGATGTGCCGCCGGGTGCCCTCGCCCTCTCCGTCGCGCCGCAGCGCAACATCGAGCACTGGGCCGAGCAGCATGGCGCCTCGGCCAAGGGCGACGAGTCGGGGTCCGACGATGCCGCGAAGGGCGACACCGAGTCCGGCTCCGATGCGACGCGCTGACGGGGGGCTCGCCCGAGTCAGGGTCTGGGAGACCATCGGGCTCGGCTACCGCCAGACCTTCGGGAGCTTCGGCGCCTGGATCGTCATCACGGCGATCCTCCAGGGCGCCGTGCTCCTCCTCGCCGTCCCGGCGCTCCAGGCGGTGTTCGGCACCGCCCTCGCGGCGTCCGGGGTGACGAGCCTCACGCTCGACACGGCCGCGCGGTTCTTCACCTCGCCGGGCGCGCTCGTCCTCTTCGTCCTGCTCACGGTGCTCGCGCTCGCCGCGCTCCTGCTCCAGGCGGCCGTGTTCACGCTCACCGCGGTGATGCAGCAGAGCTCCGGCCGGATGCCCGGTGCCCGCGTCCTCGTCGCGCGCGTCCTGCAGCGCATCCGCGCGCTCGCCCGACCATCGACGCTCCTGCTCATCCCGTACGCCTTCCTCATCGCCCCGCTCGGCAATGCGAGCCTCGGCTCGGTCTTCTCGCACTGGCTGAGCATCCCGAACTTCATCGGCGGAGAGCTGTCCAAGACGACGGGCGGCGCGATCGTCTACACCGCCGCGCTCGTCGTCATCTGGTATGCGAACCTCCGGCTCATCCTCGTGGTGCCGTTCGCGCTCGCGGGTGACGCGACGGTCCCGCAGGCGTTCGGCCTGAGCTGGCAGGCCACCGGCTGGATCCCCTGGCGCGTGGCCGGGCTGATCCTCGGCGTGGCGGTCCCGCTCATCGCGGCGGCGACCGCGCTCAGCGCGGCGGGCCTCGGGGTGACGGCGTTCGCCGACTGGCTGGGCGAGGTGATCGGCGTCGACCATGTCGCGCCGATCACCGCGTCGATCGCGTTCGGCATCGTGCAGGTGGCGCTGTTCTTCGTCGTCGGTCTCGCGCTCGCGGTCCAGGCGCACCTGTTCGTCGCGCTCGTGCGCTCGGTGGTGATGGTCGATCACGCGCCGGAGTCGACGCCGACGTCGCACCGGACGAAGGTCGTCGCGCGCACGCTCGTCGCGGTCGGCGCGGCGGGGGCGGTCGCGATCCTCGCCGCGGTGGTGTTCCCGACGATGAATCGCATTGACGAGGGCACCACGCTCATCCTGGGGCACCGCGGCGAGACCTCCGTCGCGGTGGAGAACACGATCCATGCGCTCGAGGCGGCGCATGAGGCCGGTGCGGATCTCGTCGAGTTCGATGTGCAGCAGACCGCCGACGGCGAGTGGGTCGTCATGCACGACTTCGATCTGAGGCGGCTGACGGGTCAGGATCTCCGTGTCCGCGACCTGACCCTCGCGGAGCTCACCGCCATGGAGGTGTCGGCGAGGGGGCATTCGGATCCGATCCCGTCGATGCGCGAGTTCGTGCGGCGCGCGAAGGAGCTCGACCAGCGTCTGCTCATCGAGATCAAGCCCCACGGCGGGGAGACGCCCGACTACCTCGAGTCGTTCTTCCGCATCCTCGACGAGGAGGGGGTGACCGAGACGAGCCTGTACCACTCGCTGTCGGAGCAGGTCGTCGCAGGGCAGAAGGCGCTGCGCCCGGAGCTCCCGATCGGCTACATCCTGTCGATCAACCTCGGCGGCCTCCCGGAGACCCCGGCGGACTTCATCGTGGTGGAGGAGTGGTCGTACTCGACGGCGCTGCGCGACGCCGCCTGGGACGCGGGCAAGTCGATCTTCGTGTGGACGGTCAACGAGGCCGAGTCGATGCGCGGCTACCTGCGCGAGCCGATCGACGGCCTCATCACCGATCATCCGAATGTCGGGATCGCCGAGCGCGACGCCATCGCGGATGATCGGTCCCTCGCGGTGAAGCTCTTCGATCACTTCGACCGGCTCGTCACGGTCTTCTGATGGTCGCCATCCGGTTCGCGGGTGTGAGCGGGCCCAGATCCGACGACTAGACTCGCTCGGTAATCGCTACGCGAGAGGGGCCCATCGGGTGTCTGCCATCCAGGTTGAGAACCAGAAGCGCCTCGTCATCGTCTCCGGACGGGCGCACCCGCAGCTCGCGCAGGACATCGCCGCCGCTCTCGGCACCGACGTGGTCGACACCGAGCTGAGGACCTTCGCGAACGGCGAGATCTATGCGCGCTATACGGAGTCGCTCCGCGGCAGCGACGTCTTCATCGTCCAGTCGCACTGTCGACCGATCAACGAGTGGCTCATGGAGCAGCTCATCATGATCGATGCGGCGAAGCGCGCGAGCGCCAAGCGCATCACGGTCGTGGTGCCGTTCTACCCCTACGCGCGCCAGGACAAGAAGGGCCGTGGTCGCGAGCCCATCTCGGCTCGCCTCGTCGCCGACCTCTTCGCGGTCGCGGGGGCGAACCGCATCATGAGCGTCGACCTCCACGCGGCGCAGGTCCAGGGCTACTTCGACGGTCCGGTCGACCACCTCTTCGCGATGCCGGTCCTCCTCGACCACTTCGACCGCAAGCTCGACAAGTCGACGCTCACCGTCGTCTCGCCGGACATGGGCCGCGTCCGTGTCGCCGACATCTGGTCGGACAAGCTCGGCGCCCCGCTCGCGATCATCCACAAGCGCCGCGACCCGAAGGTCGCGAACCAGGTCTCGGTCCACGAGATCGTCGGCGATGTGAACGGCCGCGTGTGCCTCCTCGTCGACGACATGATCGACACGGGCCGCACGATCGTGAAGGCCGCGGAGGCGCTCAAGAAGAACGGCGCCGCGGGCGTCGTCGTCGCGGCGACCCACGCGGTCTTCTCCGACCCGGCGACCGAGATCCTGCAGTCGGACTTCATCGACGAGGTCGTCGTGACCGACACGCTGCCTGTCCCCGAGGAGCAGCGCTGGGACCGTCTGACGGTCCTCCCGATCGCGCCGCTCATCGCCCGCGCCATCCACGAAGTGTTCGAAGACGGGTCCGTCACGAGCATGTTCGACGGCGCCGCCTGATCCGTCCCCCGCGAGGAGTGCATCCGTGACCGCATCCGCCGCCGCACCTGCCGACCGTCCCTGGATCGCGAGCTACGCACCGGGAGTCCCGGCGGAGATCGGGGAGCTCTCCGGCTCGCTCGTCGACATCATCGAACAGTCCGCAGCCGAGTACCCGGATGCGGTCGCGCTCGAGTTCTTCGGCGCAGAGACGACGTACGCGCAGCTCAAGGATCAGATCGATCGCGCGGCGGAGGGTCTCCGCCAGCTCGGCGTCCGGAAGGGCGACCGCGTCGCGATCATCCTTCCGAACTGCCCGCAGCACATCGCGGCCTTCTATGCGGCGCACCGTCTCGGCGCGATCGTCGTCGAGCACAACCCGCTCTACACGCCGCGGGAGATGCGCCACCAGTTCGAGGACCATGGCGCGACCTTCGCGATCGCGTGGGACAAGGTCGTCGAGATCCTGCAGGACTTCCCGGAGGATCTGCGCCCGGAGACGATCGTCTCGGTCGACATCACGCGGGCGATGCCGAGCGCGATGCGATTCGCGCTGCGGCTGCCGATCGCGAAGGCGCGCGAGTCCCGTGCCCAGCTGACGGCGCGCGTGACGGGGACGATTCCGTGGCAGAAGCTCCTCGAGTACGCGCCGATCCTGCCTGACGTCCCGAAGCCGGAGCTCGAGGATGTCGCGCTCCTGCAGTACACGAGCGGCACGACCGGCTCCCCGAAGGCCGCGACGCTGTCGCACCGCAACCTCCTGGCGAATGCCGCGCAGGCGCGCGCGTGGATCCCGGAGATCCGGCGCGGGCCCGGCTGCGTCGTCTACGCGGTCCTGCCGATGTTCCACGCCTACGGCCTCACCCTGTGCCTCACCTTCGCGATGAGCATGGCCGGGCGGCTCGTGCTCTTCCCGAAGTTCGACCCGGACCTCGTCCTCAAGGTCATGAAGAAGCGCCCGCCGACGTTCCTCCCGGCGGTCCCGCCGATCTACCTCCGTCTGCTGAATGTCGCGAAGGAGCGCGGCATCTCGCTCAAGGGCGCGCAGGTGTCCATCTCCGGCGCGATGCCGCTGTCGACCGCGCTCGTCGAGCCGTGGGAGCAGGAGACCGGCGGCCTCCTCGTGGAGGGCTACGGCCTCAGCGAGTGCTCGCCGGTGCTCGTGTGCAATCCGGTCGTCCAGGAGCGCCACATCGGCTCGATCGGCCTTCCGGTGCCGAGCACCGAGGTCCGCATTGTCGACCCGGAGGACCCGACCGTCGTGCTCCCGTACGGCGAGGAGGGCGAGATCGTCGTCCGCGGCCCGCAGGTGATGCGCGGGTACTGGCAGCGCCCGGAGGAGACCGCGGCGGTCTTCGTCCCGGCGACCGATGGCGGCGACCCGTGGTTCCGCACCGGCGACATCGCGACGATGGACGAGCGCGGCTGGATCCGCATCGTCGACCGCATCAAGGAGCTCATCATCTCCGGCGGCTTCAACGTCGCGCCGAGCGAGGTCGAGGAGGCGCTGCGCCGTCACCCCGCGATCGAGGATGCCGCGGTCGTCGGTCTGCCGGACGAGAAGTCGGGTGAGCGCGTCGTCGCCGCGGTCGTGCTGACGCCGGGTGCGCAGTGCGACCAGGAGGAGGTCCGGCATTTCCTCCGCGACATGCTCACGCCCTACAAGGTGCCGAAGCAGCTCTTCGTCGTCGACGAGCTGCCGAGGTCGCTCATCGGCAAGGTCCTGCGCAAGCAGGTCAGGGAGCAGCTGGTCGCTTCCGGCTCCTGATCCGCTCGACGCTCCGGTGGATCGCTGACCGCGCCGCGTCCGACACGCGTCGGAATCCGAGCGCGAAGGCGATGATCGCGACGATCCAGCCTGCGATCGCCCACCCGACGAGGCCGGTGACGAGTCCGCCGGTGGCCGCGTCGATGATGGCCGCCTCCGCGGCGTCCCCGAGGGGGAGCTCGGCGAGGGCGATGGCGCGCATGATCGCGACGGCGATGCCGAGGATCGTCATGGTGAGCCCGACGGCGAGTCCTGCGGCGCAGATCCACGGCCGCCGCCTCGGGGCGATGACGAGCGCGAGCACGATGCAGCTCGCCGACAGGACGGGCAGCCAGATGGCGAGCGCTCCGCTGAGCGCGTAGAGCGCGCGGAGCTGGCCGATCCCGTTCGCGTCCCCCACGTGGATGGACACGTCGAGGTCCGATGGGATGAGCTCGGCGATGGTGAGGCCCGCGTCGATGAGGTGCGTCTTCACGCTGCGGATGATGGGGGCGAGCTGGATCGCGATCGTGTCGTCGGCGCCGATGCGCACGACCGCGGAGTCGGAGCCAGCGAGGGTTGCATTCAGCTGCGAGTGGCTGAGCTGCAGGGTCTCCCGCCAGATCGCGCCGAAGGCCTCGGAGCGGACGACGGCGGCGACGAGTTCGCGCATGAGGGCGTCGACGCCGCGCACGAGCGGTCCCTTGAGCAGGTCGAGGCCGCGGATCGCAGCGGGCGGGAGGTCGAGCGCCGTGATCCCGTCGACGAGCTCGTCGGCGAGCTCCTCGACCGGCACGGAATGCCGGATGGCTCGGACGACCGCCTCGGTCACGAGCTCGTGCACGGCGGGGTCGTCGGCGAGCGGGGCGAAGGCGGCGACAAAACCGTCGGTGTCCTTGAGCGTCGTGTCGGCGCTGTGCGCGAGCAGCCCGAGCGGCGCGAGGACGAGCCCGATGACGAGGAGGACGGCCGCGGCGGCATTCCTGGTCCTCCGCCAGCGAGCGCGGTCTCGGGTGACCGGGTCGTGGGGCCGGGTGGCCTCGACATCCGCTGCGATCGCGACATCGTGCGCGGGCGCCGCCTCAGCGATCGCGGTCTCGGCCGCGGCGGCGGCCTGGGCCGCCTCCGCGGCGAGTCGGGCGTTGTTCGCCTCGAGCTCGGCGATCCGAGTGCGGAGCTGGGCGAGCGTCTCGCGTGCCATCAGTGCGAGGGCTCGGCTTCGACCTCCGTCCGGTCGCCCGACCACAGCGTGTGGAAGGTGCCGGGCTTGTCGATGCGCTGGTAGGTGTGCGCGCCGAAGAAGTCGCGCTGAGCCTGGATGAGCGAGGCGGGGAGGCGCTTCGCTCGGAGACCGTCGTAGTAGGCGAGCGAGCTGGAGAATGCCGGGCTCGGGATCCCTGCGTTCGCCGCGGCGACGACCACGCGACGCCATGCGGCCTGGCAGCGCTCGATCGCTTCGACGAAGTACGGCGCGGTGAGGAGGACGGGGAGGTCCGGGTCGGCCGCGTACGCCTCGGTGATGCGGTTGAGGAACTTCGCGCGGATGATGCAGCCGCCGCGCCAGATGGCGGCGACGCGGCCCTTGTCGATGTTCCAGCCGTACTCCTCGGCGCCGGCCACGATGAGGTCGAAGCCCTGCGAGTAGGCGACGATCTTGGATGCGTAGAGCGCCTGGCGGACGTCCTCGATGAAGGCCTCGTCGCCGGCCAGCCCGGTGCCGGCGACCGGGCCGGGGAGGTGCGCCGCGGCGGCGCGCTGCACGGGCTTGGAGGACAGGGAGCGGGCGAAGAGCGCCTCGGCGATGCCGGAGACGGGGATGCCGAGCGCGGCGGCATTCTGCACCGTCCATGCGCCGGTGCCCTTGGCGCCGGCCTGGTCGAGGATGATGTCGACGAGCGGCTGACCGGTGTCGGCGTCGATCTGGCGCAGCACCTCGGCGGTGATCTCGATGAGGTACGAGTCGAGCTCGCCCGTGTTCCACTCGGCGAAGATGTCGGCGATCTGGGCAGGCGTCCTGCCGGTGCCGTGGCGGATGAGGTCGTAGGCCTCCGCGATGAGCTGCATGTCGGCGTACTCGATGCCGTTGTGGACCATCTTCACGAAGTGGCCCGCGCCGTCGTGCCCGATGTGGGTGACGCACGGCTCGCCTTCGGCGACCGCCGCGATCGACTTGAGGATCGGCCCGAGCGTCACCCACGACTCATCGGATCCGCCCGGCATGAGCGAGGGGCCGAGCAGCGCGCCCTCCTCGCCGCCGGAGACGCCCATGCCGACGAAGTTGATGCCGGTGGCGCGGACGGCCTGCTCTCTGCGGATCGTGTCGGTGAAGAGCGAGTTGCCGCCGTCGACGATGATGTCGCCCGGCTCGAAGACCTTCACGAGCGAGTCGATGACCGCATCGGTCGCCGCGCCCGCCTTGACCATGATGATCGCGGTGCGCGGCCTGGCGAGGCTCGCGGCGAACTCCTCGTAGCTGCGGGTCGGGATGAATCCGGCCTCCGGGTGCTCGTTCACGAGCTCCTCCGTGCGCTCCCATGTGCGGTTGTACACGGCGACGGTGTTGCCGTCGCGGCTCGCGAGGTTGCGGGCGAGATTCGACCCCATCACTGCGAGGCCGACGACTCCGATGTTCGCTTGTGCAGTCACGGTCTCAGGCTAGGCCCTGGCGGTCGCTTCCCGCGATGTCGCGGCGGTCGCGGTCGTCGGCGCCCGAGGCGGCCCAGGGGATGCCTGGTAGGCTTGCCGGTCGGAAAACCGAGGCGAGGGGTGACGCATCCGGCGCGTCCCCGTCATCGACAAGGAAACGGAAGTCATGGCTGAGATCAGCAACCACATCGTCGCCGCCGAGCGCACCGCGTTCGGCAAGGGCGCTGCCCGCAAGCTTCGCGCGAGCGGCCTCATCCCCGCGGTCCTCTACGGCCACGGCACGGCCCCGCGCCACATCTCGCTCCCGGGCCACCAGATCACGCTGCTGGCCCGCAAGGCGAACCAGATCGTCGAGCTCGAGCTCGGCAAGGACCAGGAGCTCGCGCTCATCAAGGATGTCCAGCGCGACCCGGTGCGCCAGGTCATCGAGCACGTTGACCTCCTCGTCGTGAAGAAGGGCGAGAAGGTCCACGTCGACGTCCCGATCGTCCTCGAGGGCGGGGCCGCCCCCGGCACCCGCGTGCTCCAGGACGCCGGCCACATCTCGGTCGAGGTCGAGGCGACCCACATCCCCGAGCACTTCGTCGTGTCCGTCGAGGGCCTCGAGGCCGGCACGCACATCACCGCCGGCCAGATCGAGCTCCCCAAGGGCGCGGTCCTGCTCTCCGACCCTGAGCTCCTCGTCGTCGGCGTCTCCGGCGCGGCTGCGGCCGAGGAGACCGAGGGCGAGGGCGAGTCGGAGGCTCCCGCCGCCGATGCCGAGGCTCCGGCGGACGCCGAGTAGTCACTCGCAGACAGGCATCGCATGCGGCGGTCGGGTTCGTCCCGGCCGCCGCATCGTTTCTAGGCTGGTGTCGTGGACAGTGATATCTGGCTCGTCGTGGGCCTCGGGAATCCCGGCGCGAACTACGCGGGCAACCGGCACAACGTCGGCCAGATGGTCATCGATGTGCTCGCGCACCGTCTCGGTGCGACGTTCAAGTCGCACAAGGCCGGTGCGGTCGTCGCCGAGGCTCGCCTGGTCCCCGGCGGTCCGAAGCTCGTCCTCGCCAAGCCGGGGACGTACATGAATCTGTCCGGCGGTCCGATCCAGCAGCTCGCGAAGTTCTTCAAGGTCCAGCCGGATCACGTCATCGTGCTCCACGACGAGCTCGACATCGACTTCGACACCGTGCGCATCAAGGTCGGGGGAGGCCACGGCGGGCACAACGGCCTCCGGGACGCGATCGCGAAGATCGGCCCGGACTTCATCCGCGTCCGCATCGGCATCGGCCGTCCGCCGGGTCGCATGGATGCCGCCGACTTCGTGCTGAAGGACTTCAGCTCGACCGAGCGCGCCGTCCTCTCGGTCCTGCTCGAGGACGCGGCGGATGCGGTCGAGGCGATCGTGCGTCTCGGCGTGCTCGCGGCGCAGAACACGTTCAACACGCGCGCACGCTGATCGGTCAGCCAGCGGCATTCGGCCCCGGATGGCGCTCGCGATCAGGGAGGCCACCAGGCGCCCGAGCGTAGGATCTTTCGGTGCCTCTGACCGGAATCCCCGCCGCGATCGGGGCCGACCCCGCCCTCGAGGTCGTCCTCGGCAGCACGCATGCCGACACCGATTTCTCGACCGTCGATGGTGCTCGCATCCCGCTGGTCTCGCGTCTCATCCAGGTGCCGGATGGGCCTGGTGCGCTGCTGGCGATCGTCGCGACAGGTCGCGAGGCGGACCAGGCGGTCGAGACCTTCCGGACGTACCTGCCGGATGCCGAGGTGCACGCGTTCCCGTCGTGGGAGACCCTGCCGCACGAGCGCCTGAGTCCGTCAGCTGACACGGTCGCCCGCCGCCTCGGCGCGCTCCGGGCGCTGCGACAGTGGCGCGGATCCGACCGGCATCACCCCTTCGTCCTGGTCACGAGCGTCCGCGCCGCGCTCCAGCCGCTCCTGCCGGGCCTCGACGAGATGGAGCCGCTCGAGCTCGTCGTCGGCAGCCGCGGCCACGATCTTGCGAGCCTCGTGCAGGAGCTCGTCGGCCTCGCGTACGCGCGCGTCGACATGGTGACGCGCCGCGGCGAGTTCGCGGTGCGCGGCGGCATCCTCGATGTGTTCCCGCCGCAGGAGGAGCACCCGCTACGCCTGGAGTTCTTCGGCGACGAGCTGGAGACGGCGCGCGAGTTCGCGGTTGCGGACCAGCGCTCGCTGCCTGGTGCGGTCGAGCGCATCGTCATCCCGCCGGCGCGCGAGTTCCTCATCACCGAGAGCGTGCGGCAGCGTGCGCGGGAGATGTCGGGCGAGTTCCCCGCGATCGACTCGATGCTCGCGAAGATCGCCGAGGGCATCCCCGTCGAGGGCATGGAGTCGCTCGCTCCCGCACTCGTCGACGGCTTCGTCCCGCTGCCGAAGATGCTGCCGGAGGACGGCGCGGTCGTCATCCTGTCGCCGGAGCGCGTCGCGCTGCGGGCGGTCCAGCTCGTGGAGACGAACCGCGAGTTCCTCGGCGCGGCTTGGACGGCCGCGACCGCGGGCGGCGATGCGCCGGTCGATCTCGGCGCGGATCTGCGCCGCCGCCTCGGCTCGGGCGACTTCATGACGGTCGAGCAGCTGCATCAGGCGGCTGGGGGGCGCGCTTGGTGGACGGTATCGCCGTTCGATTCGGGGGATGAATCCTCGGTGCGTCTCGCCGCGACGGCGGTCCCGGCCTTCACCGGGCACGCGGATGCGGCATTCGACCATGTCGCCTCCCGGGTCGCCGACGGCTGGGTGGTCGCGATCGTCGCGGAGGGACAGGGGCTCCTGGACCGTGCGCAGACGGTGCTGGGCGAGCGCGGCTGTCCTGCGCATCACGCGGAGGACCTGACGCTCGAGGGGGATGTCGAGCCGGGCGTGTTCCTCATCAAGGGGAGCATCGAGGCCGGTTTCGAGCTCGCGGAGCGGAAGCTCGCGGTGATCAGCGAGACCGAGTTCTTCGGTCGGGCGGCGAGCTACCGTCAGGGTGCGCCGAAGAAGCTCGCGTCTCGTCGCCGCAACGTCGTCGACCCGCTCCAGCTCAAGGCGGGCGACTACGTGGTCCATGAGACGCACGGCATCGGGCGCTTCGTCGAGCTCGTGCAGCGCGAGGTGTCCTCGGGTGGGCGCAACCCGGTGAAGACGATGCGGGAGTATCTCGTGATCGAGTACGCACCGTCGAAGCGCGGTGCCCCGCACGACAAGCTGTACGTGCCGACCGACCAGCTCGATCAGGTCACGCGCTATGTGGGCGGCGAGGCCCCGACGCTGTCCAAGATGGGTGGTTCGGACTGGGCGGCCGCGAAGGGCAAGGCGCGCAAGGCGGTCCGCGACATCGCTGTGGAGCTCGTGAAGCTGTACGCGGCGCGCGCCGCGAGCAAGGGCCACGCATTCGGTCCCGACACTCCGTGGCAGCGTGAGCTCGAGGATGCGTTCCCGTATGCGGAGACGCCCGATCAGCTCACGACGATCGAGGAGGTCAAGGCCGACATGGAGCGGCCGATCCCGATGGATCGCCTCCTGTCGGGCGATGTCGGGTTCGGCAAGACCGAGGTGGCCGTGCGCGCTGCGTTCAAGGCGGCGATGGATGGCAAGCAGGTCGCGATGATCGTCCCGACGACCCTGCTCGTGCGTCAGCATATGGAGACCTTCTCGGAGCGGTTCGCCGGGTTCCCGGTGAAGCTCCGCGCGCTGTCGCGCTTCCAGACGGACAAGGAGGTGAAGGAGACGCTCGAGGGTCTCGCCGATGGGACGATCGATGTGGTCATCGGCACGCATCGCCTCCTGAGCCCGAACGTGAAGTTCAAGGATCTCGGGCTCGTCATCATCGACGAGGAGCAGCGCTTCGGTGTGGAGCACAAGGACGCGCTCAAGAAGCTCAAGCACAACGTCGACGTCCTCGCGATGACCGCGACACCGATCCCGCGGACCCTCGAGCTCGCGGTCACCGGTATCCGCGAGATGTCGACGCTCGCGACTCCGCCGGAGGACCGGCACCCGATCCTCAGCTACGTGGGGCCGTACTCGGACAAGCAGGTGGCCGCCGCAATCCATCGCGAGCTGCTGCGCGAAGGCCAGGTCTTCTATGTGCACAACCGCGTCGCGTCCATCCAGGCGACCGCGGCCCGCATCGCCGAACTCGTGCCGGAGGCGCGCATCGCGGTCGCCCACGGCCAGATGAGCGAGGAGGCGCTCGAGCGGGTCATGCTCGACTTCTGGGAGCGTCGTGCCGATGTCCTCGTCGCGACGACGATCATCGAGACCGGGCTCGACATCCCGAATGCGAACACGCTCATCATCGACCGCGCCGACAAGTACGGCCTCGCGCAGCTCCACCAGCTTCGCGGTCGTGTCGGCCGTGGTCGCGAGCGCGCCTACGCGTACTTCCTCTACGACGAGACGAAGCCGCTCACGGATCACGCGGAGGAGCGGCTCAAGACGATCGCGGCCAACAACGAGCTCGGCAGCGGCATGCAGATCGCGATGAAGGACCTCGAGCTCCGCGGCGCCGGCAACATCCTCGGCGCCGAGCAGTCCGGGCACATCGCCGGTGTCGGCTTCGACCTCTACCTGCGCATGGTGGGGGAGGCGGTCTCCGAGTTCCGTGGCGATGCGAAGGCGGAGCAGACGGAGCTGCGGCTCGAGCTGCCCGTCGATGCGCGCATCCCCGAGGACTACATCTCCTCGGAGCGTCTGCGTCTCGAGGCGTACCAGAAGCTCTCGACCGCGACCGCGCCGGCGTCGCCGGATGACGCGATCGACCGCGTCCGCGAGGAGCTCGACGACCGCTACGGCGACATCCCGCCTGAGGTCGAATCGCTCTTCGCCGTCTCGCGGCTGCGGCGTCGCGCCATGCAGGCGGGCCTGTCCGAGGTCATCGTGGCGGCCGACCGTCTCCGGATCTCCGGGCTCGACCTGCCGGATTCGCTGCAGATCCGACTCAAGCGCCTGTACCGCGACGCGAAGTACCTGCCGCAGCTGCGCGTCGCGCTCATCCCGCTGCCGGGTGTCGCGGGTGCGTCGATCGCGAGCGGTCCGCAGCGCGTGCCGGACGATGAGCTCATCGCCTGGGTCGGGCAGCTCTTCGACCATCTGCTGCCGCAGCCGGCGAAGTCGGAGGGCGCCGACGGCGAGGGCGTCACTCCGAAGCGCGAGAACGAGCGGGGCTGAGCGCCGGACGGTGTCGGCGCCGCGTGATACAACGACGGGGTGACGACAGCGAGCGGCGTCGGCGGACGCAACCGCCGCGGAGGGCGGATCGAGCAGGCGAAGCTCAGACCCCGCGAGTATCTCCGCGCCGCCCGCGAGATCGCGTCGCTCACCTGGGAGGCGACCCCGGGCCTCATCATCATCCAGCTTGCGGGGGCGCTCGTCACCGCGATCCTGCCGGTGCTGACCACGTGGTTCGCGGCGCTGACGACGACGGCGCTCGCGGAGGCCTTCGAGGGGATCGATCCGGATGCCGGGGCGCGCGCGATCCGATTCGTCATCATCACCGGCGTCCTCGGGCTCGCGATGACGACGTGGCGCAGCGTGGAGCAGTACGTGCAGCGGCTCATGCGGTACACGCTCGAGGCGAAGGTCTCGGACATCATGTACGAGCGCTTCCTCGCCCTCGACTTCTGGCGCTACGACGACAAGGAGACGATCGACGTCTACGACCGCGCGCAGCGGTTCTCGCTGTTCTACGCGCAGGCGTTCCAGACGCTTGCTCGCATGGTCGCGCAGGTGATCACGCTCATCACGACGATCGTCGCGCTCATCCTGGTGAGCTGGTGGCTCGCGCTCATCCTCGTGATCGCGATCATCCCGGGCATCTGGATCCAGTTCCGCCTGTCGCGGGCGCAGGTCGCGCACTGGAACGAGACGGTGGAGCTGCGCCGCAAGAAGGTGACCATCGAGCGCGCGATGTTCCAGCCGCAGCACATCGCCGAGCTCAGGCTGTACGGCGTGGTCCGTCACCTCCTGGATCTGCGGCAGGAGCTCCGCGATCTCGACGAGCGGCAGCGCATCGTCTTCGAGCGTCGGTACATCGGCTGGCGCCTCCTCGCGGATTTCATCGAGCTCGTCGCGGAGATCGGCTCGGTGCTGTGGGTGGTGCTGCAGATCATCGCGCGCGAGCAGCCGGTCGGGCAGTTCCTGTACGTGCAGCAGATCGTGTCCCGCGGTCTGACGGCGATGAACTCCTTCGTCTCGGAGCTGGCGAACCTGGACGAGCAGCTCGCGAACCTCGGCGACTACCAGCGCTTCATGGACTACCCGACGGTCATGGGCGGTGGGCGCGAGCTGACCGCCGCACCGGAGCGCATCGAGGTGCGCGACGTGTCCTTCTCCTACCCGAATGCGGACCGCGAGGTCCTGCACCATGTGTCGCTCACGGTCGAGCGCGGGGAGCGGGTCGCGATCGTGGGGGAGAACGGCGCCGGGAAGTCGACCCTCGTGAAGCTCATCGCGGGGCTCTATCGCCCGACATCCGGCCAGGTCCTGCTCGACGGGGTCGATCTCGCCGAGATCTCGACCGAGTCGTGGCACCGGCAGCTCGCCGTCCTCCAGCAGGACCACCTCGCCTACACCTTCGCGACCGCGCGGGACAACGTCACCTACGGCGATGTCACCCGTCCGTACAGCGAGGCGGACTTCCGGGCGTCGCTCGCCCGCGCTGAGGCGGCCGAGCTCATGGAGGCGCTCCCGAAGGGTCCTGACTCGTACGTCCATCCGTGGATGGCGCATGAGGATGGCACGCGCGGCGTGGACCTCTCGGGTGGGCAGTGGCAGCGCATCGCGCTCGCGCGGAACTTCTACCGAGGGGCGCCGATCATCATCCTCGACGAGCCGACGTCCGCGATCGATGCGCTCGCGGAGGCGCGGATCTTCGGCGACCTGTTCTCGAGCCGCGAGCAGACGCTCATCATCATCAGCCATCGCTTCACGACGGTGGAGCGCGCGGACCGGATCTACATGGTGCAGGCGGGCCGGATCGTGGAGAGCGGGACCGCGGCGGAGCTGATCGCGGCGCGCGGGGCGTTCCACCGGATGTTCGAGTCGCAGCTCTGAGGCGCGTGCGCTGTCATTCATCGGAGAGCGTGTTCGGAGCATGCCCCGACACCTGAAATGATTGACCTGTGACAACCGCTGTGGGACTTCGCTCTGAGCGCGGTCCCATCCTTCTCGCGGTGATGGTCGCATCGGGCATCGCAGCCCTGGACTCGACGATCCTCGCGACCGCGATCCCCACGATCGTCGCCGACCTCGGCGGCTACTCCCAGTTCCCCTGGCTCTTCTCGATCTACATCCTCGCGTCGGCCGTCACGGTCCCCGTGTACTCGAAGCTCGCCGACATGTTCGGCCGCAAGCCGATCATCCTCATCGGCATCGGCATCTTCCTCGTGGGGTCGATCCTGTGCGCGGTCGCGTGGGACATGCCGTCGCTCATCGTCTCCCGCGGGATCCAGGGGCTCGGCTCGGGTGCGATCCTGCCGATCGCGACGACGATGATCGGCGACATCTACACGGTCGCGGAGCGCGCCCGCATCCAGGGCTACGTCTCGACGGTGTGGGCGGTGTCGTCGGTGATCGGGCCCGCGATCGGCGGCATCCTCGCGCAGTTCCATCTGTGGCGCTGGGTGTTCATCGTGAACATCCCGCTGTGCCTGCTGTGCATCTGGATCATCACGCGCTCGTACCACGAGACGGTGGCGAGGCGTCAGCACCGGATCGACTATGCGGGACTCGTCCTCATCACGCTGGCGAGCGGCCTGCTCATCCTCGGCATGCTCGAGGGCGGCAGCGCGTGGGAGTGGCTCTCGCCGATCAGCTTCGCGGTCTTCGGCGCGAGCATCGTCCTGGCGGTCGCGTTCGTGCTGGTGGAGCGCCGCGCGGCCGAGCCGATCGTCCCGCTCGCGCTGTTCCGGAAGCCCGTCATCAGCTCGGGCGTCATCCTGAACTTCGCGATCGGCGCGGGGCTCGGCGCGCTTGCGCCGTTCGTCCCCGTGTACCTGCAGACGGGCATCGGCGCGTCGCCGCTCGAGGCCGGTGCGGCGCTTGCCGCGTTCACGATCGGCTGGCCGCTCGCGGTCATCGTGTCCGGGCGCATCTATTTGGCGCGCGGCTTCAGGTTCGTCGGCGTGATCGGCGGCATCATCATGACCCTGGCCGCGACGACGCTCGCGGCGCTCGCCCAGATGCCGTCGCTGTGGCTCGTGGCGATCCTGACGTTCTTCATCGGCGCGGGCTTCGGATGGACGGCGCTGCCATCGCTCGTGTCGGTGCAGTCGAGCGTCGACTGGAATCAGCGCGGTGTCGCGAGCGGTCTCATCATGTTCTCCCGGTCGATCGGTCAGTCGTTCAGCACGGCGGTGTTCGGCGCGATCTCGCTCGCGGTCATCACCGCCTACGGGGGCGACTCGGGCGACCCGCAGGCGATCATCTCGGCGACGCAGGCGATCTTCGTCGGGGTCGTCGTGATCGCGCTCATCGTGCTCGCGAGCGCGTTCGGACTGCCGGGGCGCACCGCGACGCAGGCGGCAGCGCACGCCGACCCCCGGGGCGAGACGATTCGGGAGCCGGAGGCGGAGCTCGGACCGTGAGGCATGCCGCAGGGCCGCAGCGCGGTGCGAGACTGAATCCGTGACGGACCTGCCTGCCCCTCGCCCGCATCCCGAGCTGGATCAGCTCATCGCCGTGCTCGAGCATCTGCGCGCCCCCGGCGGCTGTGCGTGGGACCGCGAGCAGACCCATGCGTCGCTCGTCCGCTATCTCGTCGAGGAGACCCATGAGCTCATCGATGCGATCGAGTCCGGGGGCGACGAGGAGCTCATCGAGGAGCTCGGCGATGTCCTGTACCAGGTGGTGTTCCATTCGGACATCGCGGCGGAGGAGGGGCGGTTCACGCTCGAGGATGTCGCCCGGCACATGCGAGAGAAGATGGTCGGCCGTCATCCGCACGTCTTCGGCGATGCGGTTGCAGACACTGCGGAGGCGGTCACCGCGCGCTGGGACGACCTGAAGAAGGCGGAGAAGCCAGGACGCGAGAGCATCCTCGACGGTGTGCCGAAGGGCATGCCTGCGCTCGCGCTCGCCGACAAGCTCATCGGGAAGGCGCAGAAGATCGGCGTGGTCGTCGATCCGGCCAGGACCCCGGATCGGGAGGATTCGCTCGGCGACGAGCTGCTGGCGATCGTCGCGAGCGCGAGGTCGCAGGGCCTCGATCCGGAGCGAGCGCTGAGGGGTGCGATTCGGCGCCTCGAGGAGCGCATCCGGGACGCCGAGGCGCTCGCGGGCTGATGCGGGTCGGTCGCTCGCGGCTGCCCGCGCCGGATCCTGCGGGCGGTCAGCCCAGCAGCCTCACGCGATCCGCTGACCCGCCCCGAGTCGCCGTGCCGGGGCCCTCACGCGGGTGATCGCGCCCCACACGAGCAGCCCGGCGCCCGCGATGTGGAGCGCGAGCCCGACGAACCAGCTGGGGACGGTCGTCTCGATGATGTTCCTCGGCTCGGAGCTCTCGTAGCGATTCGGGTCGCAGTCGGAGTAGTGCTCCTCCAGCTGAGGGGTGATCTGCGCCTGGCGGATCCCGAGCTTGATGAAGCCGAAGACGTCGTTCGGGCTGCCGTAGCGGTCGTAGGTCGTGGGCACCGCGTCGGAGAGGATCACGTACGGGTTCGCGGCGAGCACCCACCACACGGTGTCGAAGCGCGGGACGTCGCTCTCATAGCTGTACACCTCGGTGCAGTACTCGGGCTTCGGCACACGGTCAGCCTGGTAGGGGTCGAGCCCGGCGCGCTCGTCTCGGTCGACGCGCGCCCAGTCGGCGCTCTCGGACACGTACGTGTAGTGCGAGCGCACGGATGCCCCGACGATGGCGAATGCGATGAGCGTCCCGATGGACAGCGCCGCGACGATGAGGTAGGTCACGACGACGGACATGAGCGGCTTGCGGAGGATGCCGGAGAGTCCGACGCCGGCGGCGGCGATCACCCCCATCTCGATGACGATGATGAGGAATGACACGACGAGCGTCGATGGGCTGAGGCCGCCGAGGATGACCGTGTACAGGATGAACGGCACCGCGACGACCGCGAAGGCGAGCGTCGTGATCCACGCGGCGAGCACCTTGCCGAGGACGAGCTGCGTGGCGGTGATGAGCGTCACCTGGGTCGTGGCGAGCGTCCCCTCCTCGCGGTCACCGTTGATGGCGTTGCCGGACAGCGCGGGGCTGACGAGCGTCGCGAGCAGCAGGGTGACGACCATGACGATCGCGTAGACGGCGCCGCCGGCGCCTTCGCTGCCGTCGGCCCACGCGCCGACGGCGAGGGCGGCCCCGATCGTGACGAGCAGGAGGATGAAGGCGAACACGCCGAGCAGGACGTAGGCCGCGACGCCGCGGACGCGCTGGCGCAGCTCGATGGAGGCGATCGTCCACACGCCGGCCCACCAGCTGGCGCGCTGGGGCGGCGACCAGTGCTGCTCGGTCTGCGGCTCGAAGGTCGTGGTCATCGTCCTGCCTCCAGGTCGAGGAAGGTGTGCTCGAGGTCGCCGACGGCGGGGGCGAACGTCACGACCTGCACGCCGTCGCGGATGAGCCCGGCGAGGACTGCGGCGGCGTCGGGCTCGCCGCCCGCGATCATCACGGTCTCGGTGCGTCCGTCGACGGTCGTGTACCGCCAGGCTCGCTCGGAGGACTTCGCGGCGGCCACGCGCTCGTCGCTCACGGTGGTCCCCGCGTCCATGAACACGGCGGTGTCGGCCATCTCCTCGAGCTCGCTGAGGATGTGGCTCGACACGAGGATGGTGCGGCCCTCGTCGGCGAATCCGCGGAGCATCGTCCTCAGGTGCACGCGCGCGGCGGGGTCGAGACCGGAGGCGGGCTCGTCGAGGAGGAGCACGCGCGGGTCGTGGACGAGCGCTCTCGCGAGCGAGAGGCGCTGCTTCTGGCCGCGGCTGAGGACCTTGGTGGGGCGGTCGGCGAGCTCGTCGAGGTCGACGAGGCCCAGGAGCTCGGCGGCGCGCGACTGGGCCGCGGCATTCGGCATCCCGTAGAGGCGACCCGTGAGGGTGAGCGTCTCGCGCGCGGTGAGGGTGCCCCAGGAGCCGAGGATGTCGGGCATCCAGCCGGTGACGGCGCGCACGCCGAGCGGGTCGGTCATGGGGTCGCGGCCCTCGATGAGGATGCGCCCGGTGTCGGGGGCGAGGAGCGAGGCCAGCATGAGCAGCAGCGTCGTCTTGCCGGAGCCGTTCGGTCCGACGAGCGCGGTCACCTCGCCGGGCCGAGCGATGAATGTGGCATCTCGCACCGCGTGCACGTCGCCGAAGGACCTGGCGGCGTGCTCGACGATGATCCCCATGTCGTCCCCAGACGACGCCCCATCAGCCATAGGCGAGACGATAGCCGCCCGAATGCGGTCGGCGCACCGTGGGCGAGCAGATTGCCAGAGAGAATGGTCTGATGGCCCAGCAGGTGAATCCTCCCCGCGGCATGCGGGACTTCCTCCCGGCGGACAAGGCGGCTCGCGAAGCGATCCTCTCGATCATCCGGCGCACGTATCTCGCCCACGGCTTCGATGAGATCGAGACGCCGGTCGCGGAGGACAGCGATCGACTGCATGCGGGGCTCGGCGGCGACAACGAGAAGCTCGCGTTCGCGATCATGCGGCGGGGGCTCGGCGTCGAGGATCTGCGGAAGGCCGAGGCGCCGCTCGATCTGGCGGATCTCGGCCTGCGCTTCGACCTGACCGTGCCGCTCGCCCGCTTCTATGCGTCGCACCGCGCGGAGCTTCCGCGTCCGTTCCGTGCGATCCAGATGGCGCCGGTGTGGCGCGCGGAGCGTCCGCAGAAGGGTCGCTACCGCCAGTTCGTCCAGTGCGACATCGACATCATCGGGGAGGCAGGGCCGCTCGCGGAGATCGAGCTGCTGACGGCGTCGGTCGCCGCGATCCGGGCGCTCGGCATCGAGGACTTCACGATCCGGGTGAACGACCGCAGGCTCCTCATCGGGATGCTGGAGCACTTCGGCTTCGATGCCGCCGAGCACGACCAGGTGCTCATCACGGTCGACAAGCTCGACAAGATCGACGTCGACGGGGTCGTCGCGGAGCTGCGCGAGCGCGGCATGACGCCGTCGGCGGTCGACGCGCTCGAGGCCTTCCTGGTGGGCGGCTCGGACGCCGGCGGCCTGCCGTTCGGCGAGGCGCAGATCCGGGCGGCGCTGCCCGAGGGGCTCGATTCGCCAGCGATCGCACAGCTCGCGATGATCGGGGAGGCGGTGAATGCCGCGGTGGGCGCGGACGTCGTCGCCTACGACCCGTGGCTCGTCCGCGGCATGGGCTACTACACGGGCCCGATCTTCGAGGTCGCGCACCCGGAGCTCGGCTACTCGTTCGGCGGCGGCGGCCGCTACGACGGCATGATCGGCCGCTTCCTCGGCGAGGATGTGCCGGCGGCTGGCTTCTCGCTCGGCTTCGAGCGTCTCGTCGATCTCGTGAAGCTCCCGGCGGATGCGCGGGCGAATGCGACGGCGATCGTCTACGACCAGGCCGCCGACCCGCGCGTGATCGTCGCGGTGCGCGATCGCGTCGTGGCGTCCGGCGGGACCGCCCGTCTCGTGAAGCGCCCGAAGAAGCTCGCGCAGGCGCTCGACCAGCTCGCGGCCGAGGGTGTCACCGCGTTCTACGTCGTCGACGAGTCGACCGATCCGGCGACCGTCGAGCCGAAGCCGCTCGCCGCGCGCTGATCGGCGCGCGGTCTAGGATCGATTCGCTCACTGCTGAAACGGAGGCCTCCATGTCCGCGATCGAAGCCGTCGGTGCCCGCGAGATCCTCGACTCCAGGGGCAACCCGACCGTCGAGGTGGAAGTCCTGCTCGAGGACGGCACTGCCGCTCGCGCCGCAGTCCCGTCCGGCGCGTCCACGGGTGCGTTCGAGGCCTATGAGCTGCGCGACGGCGACGCGTCGCGGTACGGCGGCAAGGGCGTCCTCCAGGCCGTGGAGAACGTCCTCGAGGTGCTCGGCCCGGCGATCGAGGGGCTCGAGGCGTCGGACCAGCGCGTCGTCGATGCCGCGCTCATCGAGGAGGACGGCACGGACAACAAGTCGCGTCTCGGCGCGAACGCGATCCTCGGCGTCTCGCTCGCGGTCGCGAAGGCGGCGGCGGACAGCGCCGATCTCCCGCTCTTCCGCTATGTCGGCGGCCCGAACGCGCACGTCCTCCCCGTGCCACTGCTGAATGTCATCAACGGCGGCGCGCACGCCGACACGAATGTCGATATCCAGGAGTTCTTCCTCGTCCCGCTCGGCGCGGAGACCTTCTCGGAGGCGCTCCAGTGGGGCTCGGAGACGTACCACGCGCTTCGCGGCCTGCTGAAGGCGAAGGGCCTGTCGACGGGTCTCGGCGACGAGGGCGGCTTCGCGCCCGACCTGTCGAGCAACCGCGCAGCGCTCGACTTCCTGCTCGAGGCGGTCTCGGCGGCGGGCTTCGAGGCGGGCCGTGATTTCGCGCTCGGCCTCGACGTCGCCTCGACGGAGTTCTACAAGGATGGCGCGTACCACTTCGAGGGCCGGCAGCTGAGCGCAGCGGAGATGACCGCCTACTACGCGGGCCTCGTCGCGGACTACCCGATCGTGACCATCGAGGACCCGCTCGCCGAGGATGATTGGGACGGCTACGCGGCGCTGACCGCCGAGCTGGGCTCCAAGATCCAGATCGTCGGCGACGACCTCTTCGTGACGAACCCGAAGCGCCTCGCCGACGGCATCGCGCGCGGTGTCGCGAACTCGATCCTCGTGAAGGTGAACCAGATCGGCACGCTGACCGAGACGCTCGACGCGGTCGCGCTCGCGCAGCGCTCTGGCTACACGGCGATCCTCAGCCACCGCTCGGGCGAGACCGAGGACACGACGATCGCGGACCTGGCGGTCGCGACCGACTGCGGTCAGATCAAGACGGGTGCGCCGGCGCGCTCGGACCGTGTCGCGAAGTACAACCAGCTCCTGCGCATCGAGGAGGAGCTGGGCGACGCCGCAGTGTACGCCGGTCGCAGCGCATTCCCGCGCTTCAAGGGCTGAACAGGGTTCAACGAACGCTTGAGGTGAGTTTCCCAGGCTTTCCGGAGGGTCGCACCCGGCCCTCTGGTAGCCTCGTGGAGTCTCTTCGGGGTGCCAGTCGATGGTGTCTCGGCGCCAGAGACAGACCATCCCCCACGTCATGAAGCGATTCTTCGTCCTCGCCGCAGCCGCGGCACTGCTCGTCGGAGTCAGTGTCCCGGCCGCCGCTGTGACCCACGGGACGCAGCCCTTCGATCCGGTCGTCGAGCCGACGACGCTGGCCCGTTCGGTCCAGCAGGACGTCGAGCTCCAGCTCTCGCAGGCCGCGACGGACATCCGCGCAGGCTTCGCGGGCGAGGCCAAGCCCGCTCCGGAGCCGGTCTACGCGAGTGGCGCCTACTACGGCCCTGTTCCGGTCGAGTTCACCGGGATGTTCGCCGTCTGGCCCGTGCCAGGCGGGGTCCTGCATGACGGATTCGGCTACCGCGATGGCGGTGAGTTCCACAGCGGCATCGACATCCTCGCGCCCGGTGGGACGCCGATCATCGCGGCAGCGGATGGCGTCGTCATCCGCATCGATGCCGATGGCGGTCTCGGCCAGTACGTCATGGTCGACCACGGCAGCGGCATCGTCGCGGGGTACGCGCACATGATCGCGGGCTCGCCCGTCGTCGCGCCTGGGCAGTTCGTCTCGGCGGGCGAGATGCTCGGCCTCGTCGGCGACACGGGGTATGCGACCACGACGCACCTGCACTTCCTCGTCGAGTACGGCGGCGCGCGCACCGACCCCATGCCGTTCTTCGGCTGACCCCTCGGCCTGGCTCCAGCGCCGACCCAGCCCACGCACCTAGCCTTGTCCCGTGAGTGACGGCAGGGGACGTGAGGGCGTCGAGGAGCAGCGTCAGGCGCGCTCCGGCAGCGCGCTGCAGCGCCTCCGCGCGCGTCGCAGGGAGCGCGCCGAGCATCGCCGCGAGGTGAGGGCCGAGATGCGGGCCGCCGGGCGCGAGCGGGCGCGCAAGGTCCCGGTCTCGCTCGAGGAGGAGACGGCGCCCGAGCGGTGGCTGCGCACGCTGCGATTCTCCGGTTTCACCGCGATCGCCCTCTTCCTCCTGATCTTCGCGGTCGTCGTCCTCGCCCCGTCGCTCCGCGTCCTCGTCGACCAGCAGCAGCAGATCGCCGCGCTCGAGCGCACGGTCGCCCAGCAGCGCGAGCAGGTCGAGACCCTGCAGGCGGAGCTGTCGCGCTGGAGCGATCCCGCCTACATCGAGGCGCAGGCGCGCGAGCGGCTGCTGTTCGTCTACCCGGGCGAGTACAGCTACCTCGTCGTGGGAGCGAGCCCGACCGAGTCCGCGGAGCCGATCGATGAGCCGATCTCGGCGGATCTTCAGTCGACCGATGTGGACTGGCTGGCGGCACTGCTCGCGTCCACGTACGGTGCCGGTCTTACGAATGCGTCCGCCGAGGAGCTCTCGGTCGTGGGGGAGGGTCAGGGATGACGACGGCAGTGCGCGATGGCGATCTGGAGATCGTGGAGCGCCAGCTCGGCCGACCCGTCCGCGATGTCGTGGCGATCGCGGCGCGGTGCGTGTGCGGTGCGCCGACCGTCGTCTCGACCAGGCCGCGTCTGTCGGATGGCACGCCGTTCCCGACGTTCTACTACCTGACCCATCCGGCGGCGACCGCCGCCGCGTCCCGGCTCGAGGCCTCCGGGCGGATGGCGGAGTACCAGGCGATGCTCGAGGGCGAGGTGCTCGAGGGCTATCGGGCGGCGCATCAGGCGTATCTCGCGGATCGCGCCCGCTATGGCGAGGTGCCGGAGATCGAGGGCATCTCCGCCGGCGGCATGCCGACGCGGGTGAAGTGCCTGCACGCGCTCATCGGCCATTCGCTCGCCGTCGGCCCCGGTGTGAATCCGATCGGCGACCTCGCGCTCGCGGAGTGCGGCTGGAGTCCAGAGGTGTGCGAATGCGCACCGGCCGACTGATCGGCGCCTCGGTCGCGGCGGCGCTCGGGCTCGCCGTCCTGCCCGCGCTGTCGGCATCCGCTGACGCGGTGCGGAACGCGGAGTACTGGCTCGACGAGTACGGGATCCGCGACGCCTGGAAGGTCTCGCAGGGCGCGGGGGTCACGATCGCGGTCATCGACACCGGTGTCGACCCGAACGTGCCCGAGCTGAAGGGCGCGGTGCTCCGCGGCGCGGACTTCTCGGGGCTCGGCGACCAGTACGGCTGGGCGCCGGTCGGCACCGAGTCCGCGGTCCACGGCACGCTCGTCGCGTCGATCGCGGCGGGACGCGGCACCGGCGCGAATGCGGGATTCATCGGCGTCGCCCCGCGCGCGAAGATCCTCCCGGTGTCGATCGGGTTCGAGGAGGGCGCGGTCGATTCGGATGTCCAGATCGCGGAGGCGGTCAGGTGGGCTGTCGACAACGGCGCCGACGTCATCAACATGTCGCTCACGCGGAACACGCTCGAGTGGCCTCAGCTGTGGGATGACGCGTTCCTGTATGCCGCGGAGCACGATGTCGTCGTGGTCGCCGCGGCGGGCAACCGCTCGAGCGGCACGACCGTGGTGGGCGCTCCCGCGACGATGCCGGGCGTCCTGACGGTCGCGGGCGTCGACCGCGCGGGCGTCGCGAGCGACGATGCCTCGAGCCAGGGCATCACGATCGGGGTCGCCGCGCCGAGCGAGGAGCTCATCGGCGTGGCCCCCGGCGGCGGGTACATGTACTGGAATGGGACGAGCGGCGCGGCGCCGATCGTCTCCGGGGTCGTCGCGCTCGTCCGCTCGGCATTCCCCGAGCTCGATGCGGCGAATGTCATCAACCGCATCGTGTCGACCGCGAAGGACGTCGGGGAGCCGGGTCAGGACGCGGTGTACGGCTACGGGGTCATCGATGCGAAGGCCGCGGTCACCGCGCGGGTCCCGCTCGTCGACGAGAACCCGATGGGGGATCTCGCGGAGTGGGTGAAGCTGTACCGACCCGCGGACGCGCCGCCGGTCGTGCTGCCGACGCCGGTGGTCGTGGTGCCGGAGCCCGACCAGGTCGTGCCGGAGGCCGCGGCGGACCCGGTCGGCGTCATCATCCCGCCCGTCGACCTGCTCGGCAGGGTCGGCTCGGGGGCGCTTGCGGTGGGGGTGTTCCTGTTCCTCCTCGGCAGTATCACGGTGTGGACCTGGCGTCGAGTCGAGGCCGCGCGCCGGAGCCGATAGAATCAGAGGGCGCGGCGGCCCACTCATCAGCTCCGCGATACCGCAGACCTTCGAGGGGACCCACCACCCGTGCCCAAGATCTTGATCGTCGGCGGCGGTTACGCCGGCTTCTACACCGCCTGGAAGCTCGAGAAGCACCTCCGTCGGGGCGAAGCCCAGGTGACGCTCGCCGACCCGCTGTCGTACATGACGTACCAGCCCTTCCTGCCCGAGGTCGCGGCAGGTTCGATCGAGGCCCGTCACGTCGTCGTCCCGTACCGCCGTCATCTGAAGAAGACGCGCATCGTCTGCGCGCGCGTCACGGCGATCGACCCCGAGGCGAAGGTCGCGACCTTCACGCCGCAGGACGGGGAGCCGTGGACGGAGGAGTACGACATCCTCGTCGTCACGGCTGGCTCGGTCACGCGCACGTTCCCGATCCCGGGCGTCGCCGACACGGCCTTCGGCATGAAGAACATCGAGGAGGCCGTGGGTGTCCGCGACCGCCTCATGGGCAACTTCAACCGCGCGTCGAACCTCCCCGACTCGCCGCTCAAGCGCCGCCTGCTCAACGTGACGGTCGTCGGCGGCGGCTTCGCCGGCGTCGAGACGATCGCGGAGCTCCGGAACCTCTCCTCGTACCTCGTGCGCAAGTACCCCACGATCAAGTGGGAGGAGACGAGCTTCCACCTCATCGAGGCGATGGGCCGCATCATGCCCGAGGTCTCGCAGAAGTCGGCCGAGTGGGTCGTGCGCGACCTCGAGAAGCGCGGTGTGACCGTCCACCTGAACACCCAGCTCGTGTCCGCCGAGCACGGCGTCATCGAGCTGTCGACGGGTGAGAAGTTCGAGACGGACCTCCTCGTGTGGACCGCCGGTGTCATGGCGCACCCGTCGGCGAAGGCATTCGGCCTCCCCATGGACGAGCGCGGCCGCATCACCGTCCTCCCCGACCTCCGCGTCAAGGACGCCGAGGGCAACGTCGTCGAGGGCGTCTGGTCCGCCGGTGACGTCGCCGCGGTGCCCGACCTCTCCGGTGGCGGCGTCGGCGGCTTCTGCGTGCCGAACGCGCAGCACGCGGTCCGCCAGGCCAAGCGCCTCGCCAAGAACATCGTCGCGACCATCCGCGGCGAGGCTCCGGTCGACTACTTCCACAAGAACGCCGGCGCTGTCGCGGGCCTCGGCCTGTACAACGGCGTCATGCAGTCGGGCAAGTTTTCGATGCGCGGCTTCCCGGCGTGGCTCGCGCACCGCGGCTACCACGGCCTGGCGATGCCGACGTGGGAGCGCAAGGTCCGCGTCTTCGGCGACTGGCTCGCCGCGTTCTTCTGGGGTCGCGACATCGCGTCGCTCGCCCTCGGCCGTCCGCGCGCCGTCTTCCAGGAGTACGCGCTGCGCCCGAAGGCCCGCGACCGTGCGGAGGAGGCGCCCGCCGCGCCAGCCGCCGAGGCTCCGGCCAAGAAGCCGCGCACGCGTGCCGCGAAGCCGGCCGAGGCCGCCGCAGACGGTGCTGAGGCCCCGGCCAAGAAGCCGCGCGCTCCCCGCGCCAAGAAGCCGGCTGCCGAGTGAGGCCCGCCGGGGCCGCTACGCTGAACGCGCCCCGGTAGCCCAACGGCAGAGGCAGGCGGCTTAAACCCGCTTCAGTGTGGGTTCGACTCCCATCCGGGGCACGATCCACTTCGCTACGCGCCGTCATAGCATGGGCGAATGGACCCTCGCACCGACGTGCTGGACCTCGCGTCAGCGCCCAGCGCCCGGCCGAGCGAAGCGCATCGCTGGTCGGAGCTGTCGAGCGCGACCGCGCACCTGGATCCGCCATACGCGGTCATCGACCGGGATGCGCTCGCACGGAATGCGCGCGACATGCTGCGTCGCGCAGGCGGGGTTCCGATCCGCGTCGCGAGCAAGTCGATCCGCGTCCGCGCGGTGCTGCAATCGGTGCTGTCGCTGCCGGGATATCAGGGCGTGCTCGCATTCACACTGCCCGAGGCGCTGTGGCTCGCGAGCGGGCCGAGCCGGATCGATGACATCGTCGTCGGCTACCCGAGCGTCGACCGCTCTGCGATCGGGGCGCTCGCCGCGGACGAGCGGCTGGCGCGGTCGATCACCCTCATGATCGACTCGGTCGACCACCTGGATGCGGTCGACGCGGTCATCCCCCCGGATCGACGTCCCACGATCCGCGTGTGCATCGACCTGGATGCGTCGTGGCGCTCGTGGCTCCTCGGTCACATCGGCGTGCACCGCTCGCCGATCCACTCGCCCATGCAGGCATTCGACCTCGCGGCCCACATCGTGCGGCGTCCCGGCTTCGCGCTCGTCGGGATCATGGCGTACGAGGCCCAGGTCGCGGGCGTCCAGGACTTCCCGCCGGGCCGTCCCCTCTTCGGGCTCGCGGCGCGCTTCGCCAAGATGATGTCGATCGCCGAGCTCGCGGAGCGTCGCGCGGCGACCGTGCGTGCGGTGCGCTCGATCGCGGACCTCGAGTTCGTGAATGGCGGCGGCACCGGTTCGATCGAGACGACCGCGGCGGATTCGGCGGTCACCGAGATCGCGGCGGGCTCGGGGCTCTTCGGGCCGACGCTCTTCGACCGCTACGCGACGTTCCGACCTGAGCCGGCTGCGGCATTCGCCCTCCCGGTCGTGCGCATCCCGCAGCTCGGCATCGCGACGGTCATGGGCGGCGGCTGGATCGCGTCCGGCCCGCCCGGCGCGGATCGCCTGCCGTCGCCCGCATGGCCGACGGGCCTGCGCTATCTGCCGCGCGAGGGCGCCGGCGAGGTTCAGACACCGCTCGCGGGTGTCGCAGCGCGGGACCTGCGGGTCGGCGACCGCGTGTGGTTCCGCCACGCGAAGGCGGGGGAGCTCAGCGAGCACGTCGACGTCTTCCATGTCGTCGCGGGCGGCAAGGTCGTCGGCGAGGTGCCGACATATCGGGGTGAGGGGGAGGCGTTCCTGTGACGGACGCAGCATCCGGCGCATCGGCCGCCGGACAGCCGGATCTGACGCGCCTGGAGCGCGGGCGCACCTGGCGGAACTGGGGGCGGAGCGTCACCGCGCACCCGCGATTCGCCGCGGCGGCGTCGAGCGTCGACGAGGTCCGGCAGGCGGTCCTCTTCGCACGCGAGCGGGGCCTGCCGGTCAAGCCGATCGGCGCTGGGCACTCGTTCAGCCCCATCGCCGCGACCGGGGGTGTCCAGCTCGACATCGCGGCGATCGACGGCGTCCTCGACATCGAGCGCCTCGACGACGGCGGCGCGCTGGTGACGTTCGGTGCGGGCACCAACATCTTCCAGCTGCCGTCGCTGCTCGCCCCGTATGGGCTGGCGATGCAGAACCTCGGCGACATCGACCGGCAGACGCTCGCCGGGGCGATCTCGACGGGCACGCACGGCACCGGGCTGCGATTCGGCGGGCTGGCGACACGGGTGCGCGGGGCGAAGCTCGTGACGGCCGATGGAGCTCTGCTCACCGTCAGCGCGACCGAGAATGCCGATCTGCTACCGGCGGTCGCCCTCGGCCTCGGCGCGCTCGGCATCCTCGTCGAGGTGACGCTCGAGCTCGTCCCGGCGTTCGCGCTGCGTGCGGTGGAGCGACGGGAGCCGCTCGCGCAGGTGCTCGATGAGTGGGAGGCGCGCATCGAGGACGCGGACCATTTCGAGTTCTACACGTGGCCGCACGCGGACGGCGTCCAGACCAAGACGAACACGCGCCTGCCCGCCGATGCTCCGCTGGAGCCCCTGTCGCCGGTGAAGGGCTGGGTCGACGACGTCCTCATGTCGAACTCCCTGTATCGGGGGCTCCTGGGGCTCGGCGCGGCGATCCCCGCGACCGTCCCGACGATCAACCGGGCCGCTGCGGCGCTCGTCGCGGCACGCGAGTTCAGCGATCACTCGCAGGCGGTCTTCACGAGTCCGCGCACCTTCCGCTTCCGCGAGATGGAGTATGCGGTGCCGGTCGAGGCGATCCCGGACGTGGTGCGCGCTGTCCATCGCCTCATCGATCAGAAGGGCTGGCGCATCTCGATGCCGATCGAGGCGCGGGCGGCGGCCGCGGACGACCTCTGGCTGTCCACCGCGCACGGCCGGAGGACCGGATATGTCGCGATCCACCGTTTCGCCTCGGAGCGGCTCGGCGACTACTTCCGCGAGGTCGAGCCGATCTTCATCGCGCATGATGGCCGGCCGCACTGGGGCAAGATGCACTACCGCTCGGCGGCCTCGCTCGCGGACGCCTATCCGCGGTTCGAGGACTTCCTCGCGGTGCGCGACCGCCTCGATCCGGATCGCGTGTTCAGCAACGGCTACCTGCGCCAGGTCCTCGGTACGTAGGCGGGCCGGGGGCATCGCGGCGGCGGTCGCCGTCGCATCCGCGATGCTCGCCGGCCTGACCGCCTGCGGCGTGCCGAGCTCCGCGGGCGAGCCCGAGATCGAGCTGACCGAGCTCGCCGCGCGAGTGGAGGGTGGCGCGAGCTGGGTCGTGGTCGCCGCGCGCGTCGAGGGGCTCGCGGAGGACGGCGGGCGGTGCCGGTTCACGTTCTGGGCGGCGAATGGCGCAGCCTCGCGGCTCACGGCGACGGGTGTCGCCGACCGCGGTGGCACGAGGTGCGGACCGGTGTCGGAGGAGATCGGCCGGATCATCCCGGTGGGGAGCTACGAGCTCGGGGTGCGCTACGAGTCCGAATCGACGTCGCTCGCGAGCGACCGCGTCCCCGTGTCGGTCGCGGTGGACGAGGTCGCGTGGTGACGCGCTGAGCGACGTCACAGGAGCCGTTCAGCCGTGTCGATGTTCCGGCAGAGGAATGCCTGGGGAACTGTCCAGTCGCTTTGCCGGGGGTGCCGTCTACCATGGCCCCATGGAACCCTGGGTGATCATCCTCATCGTGGTGGGTGCGATCGTCGTCATCGGCGCGATCTGGCTCATCGCGACGTACAACGGTCTCATCACGCTCCGCAACCGCGTGCAGGAGGCGTGGAGCGACATCACCGTGCAGCTGAAGCGCCGCGCGGACCTCATCCCGAACCTCATCGAGACGGTCAAGGGCTACGCGAGCCACGAGCGCGCCGTCTTCGAGGCGGTGACCGAGGCGCGTGCGAAGACGCTGGCCGCTCAGGGTCCCGCCGAGGCCGCTGCCGCGGAGAACGCGATGCAGTCGGCGCTCAAGTCGATCTTCGCGGTCGCCGAGGCCTACCCGCAGCTCCAGGCGAGCCAGAACTTCCTGCAGCTGCAGGCGGAGCTCGTCGACACCGAGGACAAGATCCAGGCTGCTCGCCGCTTCTACAACGGCGGAGTCCGCGAGTTCAACACCAAGATGCAGGTCTTCCCCAACAACCTCATCGGGAAGCGTCTCGGGTTCAGCCTGTTCGACTTCTTCGAGGTGGAGGACGCGGCCGCGATCTCCGAGCCGCCGCGCGTGCAGTTCTAGATGTACAGCGAGATCCGTCGCAACAAGGTCAAGTCGTTCTTCATCATCCTGCTGTTCCTCCTCATCATCGGAGGGCTCGGGCTGCTCGCCTCGCTCATCTACAACTCGTGGGCGATCGTCATCTTCACGGTGATCTTCGCGGGGCTGTACGCGCTCATCCAGTACTTCGCCGCCTCGGCTGAGGCGCTCGCGGTGACGGGGGCGCGGGAGATCACCAAGGCGGACGACCCGCGCCTGTACCGGATCGTGGAGAATCTCGCGATCACGACCGGCACGCCCATGCCGCGCGTGTACATCATCGACGACCCTGCGCCGAACGCGTTCGCGACGGGGCGCGATCCCGAGCACGCCGCGGTCGCGGCGACCACCGGGCTGCTCGACATCATGGACGACTCGGAGCTCGAGGGCGTCATGGCGCATGAGCTCGGCCACGTCCGCAACTACGACATCCGCGTCTCGATGATCGTCTTCGGGCTCGTCGTCGCGGTCGGGTTCCTCGCGGACGCGCTCGTGCGGATGGCGTTCTTCTCTCGTGACGCACGTAGCAACCCGGTGCTCATGATCTTCGGCCTCGTCGCGATGCTCATCGCTCCGATCGTCGCCGCGATCGTCCAGGCGGCGATCTCGCGTCAGCGGGAGTACCTCGCCGACGCGACCGGGGCGCTGACGACGCGCTACCCGGAGGGTCTCGCCCGTGCGCTCGAGAAGCTGCAGGTGTACGGCCGTCCGGTCGCCCGCCAGAACTCCTCGATGGCGCACATGTGGCTCGCCGACCCGCAGCGACCCGGCATCATGGACCGGCTGTTCGCGACGCACCCGCCGCTCGACAAGCGCATCGCGCGCCTCCGCGAGATGGGCGGCCGCTTCTAGGCAGACGAAGGTCCCGCTGCGGCTCAGCGACGCTCGAGCCGCACCATGACCTCCATGTGGGTCGTGTGCGGGAACATGTCGAAGAGCCTGGCCTCCCGGACGCGGTACGCGGACATGCGCGCGAGGTCCTGCTGGAGGCTCGCCGGGTTGCAGCTCGAGTAGATGACCGCGGGAGCGCCGGACCCATCGATCCAGCTGGCGAGCTCCGGGCCGATGCCGCGTCTCGGCGGATTCACGAGGACCAGGTCGGGAGCGCGTCCCTGGCGCTGCGCCCATCGGGTGGCGTCGTCGGCGATGAAGGTCGCGTCGAGCATCCCGAGCGTCGTCGCGGCGCGCTGCGCCGCCGCGATCGCGTCCGCGCTCGATTCGATCCCCACGACGCTCGCCCCAGCCGCGGCGAGGTGCATCGCGAAGCCGCCGACCCCGCAGTACAGGTCCCACGCGGTCGGTCGGTCCGCGCCGGTTTCGCCGCGGTCGCTCCACAGCGAGCGCACCCAGTCCTGCGCCTGTCGGTACAGCGCCTCGGCGACCTCGGTGTTGGTCTGGAAGAAGCTCCGCGGGCCGATCATGAGCTCGATGTCGCCGAGTCGCATCGGGAGCTCGCCGACCTCGGTGAGCACATGCTCCTCCTCGCCCTCGAGGATCGCGGCGTGCGCCGGGAGGATGTTTGCGGTGACGACGAGGATGCTCGGGGCGTCCGCGAGCAGGGTCGCGAGATGCTTGCGGATGCGGCCGAGGGATTCGGTCGAGCGGAGGACGAAGCGCACCATGTGCCGGCCATCCGGTGATTCGGTGACGATGACGTGCTTGAGCTCGCCACGCCTCGCCGCGACGTCGTAGGGGACGAGCCGCGCGGTGCCGATGAACCGCGCGATGTCCGGGAGGATGGCGACGATGCCCGGCGCGGTGATGCCGCAGCGCCGGAGGTCGATGCCCCGATACTCGGCATCGAGGATCCCGAGCGTCGGCTCGTCGACGGTGCCGCCGACCGCGAGCTTCGCCTTGTTGCGGAAGCCGGCTTCGGCGCCGATGAAGGGCGGGAGCCATTCGGTGTCGCCCACGGCTTCGCGCGCCACCTGCTCCTTGTCGAGGACCTGCCGGACATGCGGGATGCCCATCCACGTGCACGAGCGGCACTCGCCGCGGTCGAAGTAGTCGCACCTCATGCGGCGATCCCCCTCCCGAGCGTGGCGTGCGCGACCGCGATCGCCTCGATTTGGTCCCGGGGCACCTCCGCCGCGGCAGCGAACTCCGGCCACCGCTCCACGGCCGCGCGGACGCGCTCGAGCTCGCGCTTGGCGTAGGGGATCGCGAACCGGTCCGCGAGCCGCAGCATCCGCTCCGCGGTGATCGCACGGAACTCGCCATCGACGCCCATGCAGTGCTGCCCCATGTACGGGTGACCGGGGACGTTCGCATAGGAGAGGTCGTAGGCCGGGGTGAGCCGCCAGCGACCGGTCTCGTCGAGCAGGAAGGCGTGGTTCTTGGTGTGGTCGTCGTGGTTGACCGCGAGGACGTTGAAGACCATCCGGCGGAATGCCTCCACCAGGTCCTCCTCGACGCCGCCCAGATCGATGATCGTCTGGAAGAGCTCGGCGTAGTCGTGCACGCCGACATCGTCGTTGTCGAGCGCGCGGAGACCGCACAGCGTCGTGACGTGCACGCGAGCCCCCGGCGCGGGTCGGTCGAAGCGGCGCGTCATGAAGTGCGCTCGCCCGCCCTCGTGCACGAGTCGGCTCTCGCTCATCCGGATGCCCGCTTCGCGGGCCATGAGCGCGTAGGCGTACTCGATGCGTGTGTACTGCCTCGTGTCGGCGAGCGTGCGCTCGTCGGTCGCGCCGTCGAACTTCAGCAGCCACGCCGATTCGCCCTGCCTCGGCGGCAGCACGCCGGAGCGGAACTCGCCGGTGGCGTCATCGACGTTGAGCACCGCCTTGGGTCTGGCGCCACCCGCCGAGGTCCCGACCTGGAGGAGTGTCTGCAGTGCCGCCGTCGTCTCGCTGTCGTCCTCGTCGAGCCGTCCTTCGACGGCGTCGCGCGCGGCGACGGTGAGGGCGGCGAGGTCGATGATGGTCGGGGCGACGGCATCGGGGCCGCGCTCGGGGTGGAAGGTGAGCGCGCCCATGGCCCGCTCGCCGACGTAGGCGAGGCGGTCCAGCGGGGTGATGTCGGTCGAGGAGACGCCCTGCCGAGCCATCCAGGCGTCGATGAGGCGATTGCCGAATCGGTCGGGGAGAGAGTCCGCGATCATCGGCGGGAGTCGATGGAAGGTCTCGGGACGCAGCCCCCGGAACTCGTACACGCGGGGACCATCCGCGACGGGCATGAGCAGCGGCGAGAGCTCGATGCCTCGGCGCAGCCACCTCGAGTCGTACTGGAATCGCTCGGCTGCGCGTCCGGGGGCGACCGCTCCGACGGTCTCGCCCTGGTATCGGACCTCGATGAGCTGCGCGTGCTGGAACGCCATCAGCGGCTCCTGCTCACTCGCGGGGCGCTCGTGCGCTCGCGCTCCGCTCGGCGCAGGGCTCGCAGCGCCTCCATCGGGCTCGGTCCCTCATCGATGGCGAACGCATCGAGTGCGTCGAGTCGTCCGAGCGCTCGGAGCACGCGGATGACCGAGGCGAGGCGCGACCCCTGCCCGCTCTCGAGCGCGATGATCGCCTTGCGGGATAGCCCGGCCCGGTCCGCGAGCTCCTCCTGGGAGTATCCGGCGTCGATGCGCCACTGCCGGACGGCACGGCCGATCCGAGATTCGGTCTCGTCGACCGTCTCTCGCGGAATGTCCCAAAAAGCGCTCATTGACTACAGAATACGCGCTAATGCGCAGAAAAGGGAACACAGGAGCGAACACGGGAGGGAGCAGCAGCCGAGCTGCCTCCGTCTCACGACCCTGCCAGCTGCGTGGCGAGCTCCCGCGCGAGCGTGCCTCGGTCCGCGACCACCACGCCATCCAGGCCCTGCCATTCGGCTGCCCGGCGGACCAGCTCCGCGATCCGCGCCGGGTCGGAATCCCGTCCCTCAGGCGAATCCTCGCGCCACGCCGACTGGACCCGGAGGATCCGCGCAGCCCGATCCGATTTCAGATCGATCCGGCCGACCAGCTCGTCGTCCAGGAGGATCGGCAGCGAGTAGTAGCCGTACTCGCGCTTCGGCGCGGGCGTGTAGATCTCGATCCGATAGTGGAAGCCCCAATGCCGGAACGCCCGGTCGCGGTCCCACACGACGGGGTCGAACGGGGACAGGAGCGCGCCGCCCTCGATGCGCCTCGGTCGCCTCGCGTCCCGGTGCATCCAAGCGCGCTGCGTCCAGCCCTCGACGGGCACGAGCTCGCCCGCCTCCTCGAGCTCGGCGACCGCCGTCCTGGTGTCCGCGAAGCTCAGACGGAAGTAGTCGCGGAGATCGCTGATCGTCCCGATGCCGAGCGCGACCGTCGAGCGTCGCACGAGCTCCCGGATCGCGTCGGCACGCGGCACGGGGTCCGCCGAGAGGACCGCGTCAGGTAGCACCTGCTCCGGGAGGGCGTACGTCCGCTCGAACCGCGTGCGACCTGCCGCGACGACATCGCCCCACTCGAAGAGGTGCTCGAGTCCGATCTTCACCGCATCCCAGCCCCACCACGGCCCGCTGCGCCCGCGCTCCTCGTGGTCGATCTCGCTCGCACGGGAGGGCCCATGATCTCGGAGGTGGGCGAGCAGCCAGTCGAGGAGGTCGCGGCGAGCGGTCGCGAACTCGCCGCGCTCATGACGCCGCTGTCGACGCTCCGCCATGCGCCACCGCCACAGGGGCAGATCCGCCGTCGAGATGATCGCCGCCTCGTGCGCCCAGTACTCGGTGTACCGGTCGGGGGAGCGGAAGGTCAGACGGTCGAGGAGCGCCTTGTCGTAGGCGCCCAGCCGCGCGAAGACCGGGAGGTAGTGGTTGCGCTCGAAGACATTCACCGAGTCGAGCTGCAGGAGCTGGAGGCGTCCGATGACCGTTCCGAGCTGCCGCGTGCCGACACTCGACGGCCGGGGGGCGCCGAATCCCTGCGCCCCCAGCAGGATGCGCCGCGCGAGCGCCCGGGAAACTCGCTCCACCACCAGCACACAGTACGACGCGCCACCGACACAGCGACCCGCACTACGCTCGTCGCATGACGACCAAGGACGACGAGACGGTCCCGTCCTCCCTCCGCATCGCAGCCGCCTGGTCGTGGCGCATCGTCATCGTCGCCGCGGCCGTCGCGCTCGGGATCTGGCTCATCATCACCTTCCGGATCGTCGTCATCCCGGTCCTCATCGCGCTCCTGCTCGCGGCGCTCCTGGTGCCCTTCTCGCGGTGGCTGCAGTCGAAGCGGTGGCCGAAGGGCCTCGCGATCGCGCTGGCCATGGTCGGCGCGCTCGTCCTCGTCGGCGGGCTCATCACGCTCGTCGTCTTCCAGGTGCGCGGCGAATGGCGGGGGCTGAGAGAGGCGACCATCGCGCGCGTCGACGAATGGGCCGACTGGCTCGCGGGGCCGCCCTTCCATCTGGCGGTCGGCGAGGTCGACCGGTGGCTCGCAGGGCTCTTCGGCGAGCTCGACCTGTCCAACGGCCTCATCTGGTCGGGAGTCCTCAGCGTCGGCAGCACCGCCGGCCACATCCTCGCCGGCGTCCTCCTGACGCTCTTCACACTCCTGTTCTTCCTCATCGACGGCGGCCGCATCTGGCACTGGCTGACGCGGCTGTTCCCGCGGCGGGCGCGGGCCGCGGTCGATGGCGCGGGCCGAGCGGGGTGGCGCACGCTCACGCGATTCGCGCAGGTGCAGATCTTCGTCGCCTTCGTCGACGCGGTCGGCATCGGACTCGGCGCCTGGATCATGGGGCTCTTCTACGGTGGGTTCCCGCTGGTCATCCCGATCGCGGTCGCCGTCTTCCTCGGGTCGTTCATCCCGATCGTCGGCGCGCTCGTGACGGGCGCGCTCGCGGTGTTCGTCGCCCTCGTCTACCTGGGACCGTGGCCGGCGATCCTCATGCTCATCATCGTGCTCGTCGTCCAGCAGCTCGAAGGACACGTGCTGCAGCCGCTCATCATGGGCACCGCGGTGAAGGTCCATCCCCTCGCGGTCGTGCTCGCGGTCGCCTCCGGCTCGCTCATCGCCGGCATCGCGGGTGCGCTCTTCGCGGTGCCGCTCGTCGCCGCGCTCAACGTGATGGTCCGCTACCTCGCCCACCGGGACTGGGACGCAGTCGGCGGGGCGGACAATAGTCTTCTGGGCGGATCGCCCACCGACCTGACCGGCGCCGCCGACGGCACGCAAGAGGAGACGGCATGACCACGAGGACCTCAGCCCCCGACCTCGCCGAGGTCAGACTCGCCGCGCAGCGGGTCGGGGAGGTCATCGAGCACACCCCCATCCAGACGTCGCGGGTGCTCCGCGAGATCCTCGGCTCGCCCGTCTACCTCAAGCTGGAGAGCCTCCAGCGCACCGGCTCGTACAAGATCCGCGGCGCATACAACCGCCTCGCGCAGCTCTCCGACGAGGAGCGCGCTCGCGGCGTCGTCGCGGCCTCCGCCGGCAACCACGCGCAGGGCGTCGCGCTCGCGGCCCAGCAGCTCGGCATCAAGGCGACGATCTTCATGCCGGTCGGCGTGGCCCTGCCGAAGCTCCTCGCGACCCGCGGCTACGGCGCCGAGGTCCAGATGGAGGGCGCGATCTTCGACGAGACGAATGCCGCCGCGCAGCGCTTCGCCGCGGAGACAGGCGCCGTCTTCATCCCGCCGTTCGACCACCCCGACATCATCGCCGGGCAGGGCACGCTCGCGCTCGAGCTGTGGGAGGACATCCCCGACGTCGACACGGTCGTCGTGCCGATCGGCGGCGGCGGACTCGCCGCCGGGGTCGCGGGCACGATCAAGCAGCTCGCCGCCGAGGCCGGCCGCACCGTCCGCGTCATCGGCGTCCAGGCGGAGAATGCCGCGGGCATGGTGGCCTCGCTCGCCGCGGGCGAGGTCGTCACGGCCGACATCTCGCCGACGATTGCGGACGGTATCGCGGTCGCCCGTCCGGGCGAGCTGACGTTCCAGATCATCCGCGACCACATCGACGAGGTCGTCACCGTCACCGACGACGAGATCGCCCGCGCGCTCGTCATCCTGCTCGAGCGCGCCAAGCTCGTCGTCGAGCCGGCAGGCGCCGTGGGCGTCGCCGCGGTCATGACCGAGCGCATCACGGGCACGGGCACGACCGCGATCATCCTCTCCGGCGGCAACATCGACCCGCTCATGATGGAGCGCGTCATCAGCCGCGGTCTCGCCTCGTCCCAGCGCTACCTCAAGGTCACGATCCCGCTGCCGGACCGTCCCGGCCAGCTCGCCAAGATCGCCCAGATCATCGCGAATGCGAACGCGAACGTCGTGGAGGTCCTCCACACCCGACACGGGCTCGACCTGCAGATCAGCGAGGTCGCGATCGACATCCACATGGAGACCCGCGGCAAGGAGCACGCGCAGATCGTCCTCGACGCGCTGCGCGCCGAGGGCTTCCGGCCGATCGTCGGGCTCTAGCCGGCGGCATTCGGCCGGGCGCCGCGCCCGGACATGCAGGACGGCTGGCCGCCGAGGCGACCAGCCGTCTGCGAAGGCTCGGTGCCGGTCTCACCCGGTGAAGGGCTTGACGTCGATGATCTCGACGTCGATCCTGCGGCCCGTCGGCGTGTGGTACGAGGTCGTGTCGCCCGGCTTCAGGCCGAGGATGGCGCGGCCGATGGGGCTGTCGTCGCTGTACACGTCCATCTCGACGTCGACCGCCATCTCGCGCGAGGCGAGCAGGAAGGTCTCCTCGTCGCCGAGGATGCGGGCCACGACGACGGTGCCGACGGCGATGCCGTCCTCGACCGACGGCGGCTCGCCGACGACCGCGTTGCGCAGCAGCTGCTCGAGCTGCAGAATCCGGCCGTCGGCCTTGGCGAGGGCCTCGCGTGCCGCGTGGTATCCGCCGTTCTCCCGGAGGTCGCCTTCCTCGCGAGTGGCCTGCACGCGAGCGGCGATCTCCGCCCGGCCCGGGCCGCGAAGGTGCTCGAGCTCGGCGGTGAGTCGATCGAATGCTTCCTGAGTGAGCCAGGTCACCTGGTCGGTCATGCGTACCCCCGAATAGGAGAAACCCGCCGTCACCGGCGGGTTGCGTTGCGAATGTGACTCCAGGCTAGGCGATCCAGCACCGGTAAGCCAATCCGGTCGAGGCGCGCTCGCTCGTGAGCACCGACTCGCTGAACTGCCGTGTGATCGTCTCGGAGGCGGGGAGGCTCACGATCTTCCAGCCGACGACGCTGAAGTTCTCGCTGAGCGCCTGGAGCGCGCACTCGGTGTCGACGCCCGGGGTGACGGTGACCTCCCACTGGACCATCACCTCGGCGTCGGACACGACGCGGTACCCGGTGTCGCGATAGCCCAGCGAGGCCTGGCCGATCCCGATGGGATTGGCCCACACGAACCACACGAGCGCGGCGAGCACGAGCACGCCCGCGGAGACCCAGATCCCGATGCGGCGACGCGATGTCGGCGTGCGGCCGTAGCGGGCGTCCAGGTCAGTCATGGTCCACCCAGGCTAGGCTCATTTGCCGTGAACTCGCTCCTCGCATCCCTCCCGCCGTACCTCGCGGCGGTCGAGGACGACCAGGTCACCCCGGGCGTCATCGGCTTCGTCGTGACCGCGGTGTTCGCGGTCGTCTGCATCCTCCTGATCATCGACATGGTGCGGCGGATGCGTCGGGTCCGCTACCGCGCGGAGGTGCAGGAGGAGATCGCCGCCGAGCTCGAGGCGCGTCGCGCGGCCGAGGCGGGGGATTCGGAGCTGGGCGCGCAGGGCGCTCCGGGCGCTTCCGAGCGGTAGCTCACCCCGGGCGCCGCGACGGCGTCACGCGAAGGGCGGGTCGAGCGCGACCAGCAGCACCCCGACCCAGTGGCAGAGGAAGGCCGCGAGCGTGCACGCGTGGAAGATCTCGTGGAACCCGAATCGCCCGGGCCACGGGTTCGGTCGCTTGAGCGCGTACGCGACCGCGCCGAGCGTGTAGAACCCGCCGCCCACGAAGACGAGGATCATCGTCGGCGCCGCCGCGTCGAAGAGGTCGACGATGTACATGAGCGCCGCCCAGCCGAGGATCAGGTACAGCGGGACGTAGAGCCAGCGCGGAGCGGTGAGCCAGAAGATCCGGAACCCGATGCCGAGGATCGCGCCGCCCCACACGATCGACAGCAGGATGATCGACTGCGGCACGGGGAGCGCGAGCGCCGCGACGGGCGTGTAGGTGCCGGCGATGAGCAGGAAGATGTTCGCGTGGTCGAGCCTGCGCCACATCGCCTTGCGCCGGTCGTTCCAGTTGAAGCGGTGGTACAGCGCGGAGATGCCGAAGAGCAGGAGCGACGTGGCGAAGAAAACCGCGCTCGTTACCTTCGCGACGACGCCGTCCGCGAGGCACACGAGGACGATGCCGAGCACGACCGCGACGGGGAAGGTCCCGGCGTGGATCCAGCCGCGCCATGTCGGCTTCGGCTCGACGGCGGGCTGAGCCGCGGGAGCGGCGGGCTCGATGGGCTGGCCCGTCGCATCGGCGAGCGGATTCTGGCGCTGCATATTCGGACGATACTGCCTCGGCACCAGGCTCTCGCTGTGAAGGGCGGAGTACGGTATCTGTCGTGTCAGTGAGGCCTCAACGCAACCCTGGCGGCGGTCCTCTCTACCGGCTGTACCAGCGGCGGCTCCGCAGGCAGCTCGACCCGGAGCGGCTCCCGCACCACGTCGCGATGATCGTCGACGGGAATCGCCGGTGGGCGCGCCAGCGCGGACTCACCTCGACCGACCACGGGTATCGCGCGGGCGCGGATGTGTACCGCGACTTCCTCGTGTGGTGCGACGACCTCGGCATCGGCATCACGACCCTCTACCTGCTGTCGGCCGACAACATCCGCAAGCGACCCGTCGACGAGCTCGAGGGGCTCACGGCGATCATCGGCGACCTCGCCGACGAGCTGTCGCGATTCCGCAACTGGCGCATCAAGCACGTGGGCTCCACCGAAGGCCTGCCGGACCAGCTGGTCGAGCAGCTCGCGGCCGCCGAGGCGCGCACCGCGGAGCACACCGGCATGTGGGTGAATCTGGCGGTCGGGTACGGCGGCCGCGCCGAGATCGTCGAGGCGATGCGCTCGATCGTCCGCACTCACGGACGCGACGGCGGGACGCTCGAGGATCTCGCCGACGTCCTCACCCCCGAGCTCATCGGCGAGCACCTGTACACGGGTGGCCAGCCGGACCCCGACCTCGTGATCCGCACCTCGGGGGAGCAGCGGCTCAGCGACTTCATGCTGTGGCAGGCGGCGCATTCGGAGTTCTACTTCGTGGAGGCGCTCGGGCCTGACTTCCGCGAGGTCGACTTCCTCCGCGCGCTGCGCGCATACGCGGACCGCGACCGACGCTTCGGCGCCTGATAGTCGAGAAGATTTCACACACCCGTCACATTCGGGAGCGTGTCGCGCGCGGCGCGCGGGGCCCACGGGCATACCGTCTCCTCATCGGGCGCGCTCGATCGCCCGGGAACGGGAGCCAGGGTGGCCAAGACCCGCGAATCAGCAACGACCTCACGAGCCACGGCGGGAGGTGAGCGCGCGGGTACGAAGCAGCGGACGTTCGTCCTCGACACCTCGGTGCTCCTGAGCGATCCGAAGGCGATGTTCCGATTCGCCGAGCACGACGTCGTCATCCCCGTCGTCGTCATCAGCGAACTCGAGAAGAAGCGCCACGACCCCGAGCTCGGGTACTTCGCGAGAGCCGCGCTCCGGCACCTCGACGACCTGCGACTCCAGCATGAGCGCCTCGACTTCCCGATCTCCGTCGGGGAGGGCTCGCTGCGCGTCGAGCTCAACCACTCCAACCAGGCAGTCCTGCCATCCGGACTCCAGCTCGGCGACAACGACTCGCGCATCCTCGCCGTCGCGATGAATCTCTCGCACGACGGCCTCGACGTCACCGTCGTCTCCAAAGACCTCCCGATGCGCGTCAAGGCGGCCTCGATCGGCCTCAGCGCGGAGGAGTACCGCGCCGAGCAGGCCCCCGAATCCGGCTGGACCGGACTGGCCGACCTCGACCTCAGCGCCAAGGACATGGCCGAGCTCTACGACAGCGAGAAGCTCCGCACGAAGGCCGTCGCCGACCTCCCGATCAACACGGGCCTCATCATCCACTCCGAGCGCGGCAGCGCCCTCGGACGCGTCACCGGCGAGGACGTGATCACGCTCGTCCGCGGCGACCGCGACGTCTTCGGCCTCCACGGCCGCAGCGCCGAGCAGCGTCTCGCGATCGACCTCCTGCTCGACCCGGACATCGGCATCGTCTCCCTCGGCGGTCGCGCCGGCACCGGCAAGTCGGCGCTCGCGATGTGCGCCGGCCTCGAGGCGGTCCTGGAGAAGCAGCAGCACCGCAAGATCATGATCTTCCGCCCGCTGTACGCCGTCGGCGGCCAGGAGCTCGGCTACCTCCCCGGCGACCAGGCCGAGAAGATGAATCCGTGGGCGCAGGCCGTCTTCGACACGCTCGGCTCCGTCGTCTCGCAGAACGTCATCGACGAGGTCATCGACCGCGGCATCCTCGAGGTGCTCCCGCTCACGCACATCCGCGGCCGGTCGCTCCACGACGCGTTCGTCATCGTCGATGAGGCGCAGTCGCTCGAGCGGAACGTCCTGCTCACGGTCCTGTCCCGCATCGGCCAGAACTCCCGCGTCGTCCTCACGCACGACGTCCAGCAGCGCGACAACCTCCTCGTCGGGCGGCACGACGGCGTCGCGAGCGTCATCGAGACGCTCAAGGGTCACGCGCTCTTCGGCCACGTGACGCTCACGCGGTCCGAGCGCTCCGCCGTCGCCGCGCTCGTCACCGAGCTCCTCGAGGCCAACGAGCTCGCCTGAGCGCTCGCGTGCTCGCGAACGCGAGCACGGTGCGCCGCACCTCGCGTAGCCTTCAAGGGTGACGACTTGGGTGCTCGCAGCGGTGGCAGGAGCGCTCGGGCTGCTGCTCGCCTGGGGGCTCTTCGCACCGCGAGGTCAATGGCGTGTCCTGCACGGCTGGGCGACGCGCGACCCTGACACGGCCGAGCCCGGCGATGCCGTGCACGGGGTGCGGCGATTCATCTGCGCAGTCGGGCTGCTCGCCCTCCTCGCCGTCGTCAGCGTCGTCGTGTGGAACCGCGCCGCCGAGCAGCCCGTCGCCGCCGCGCCCGCGAATGCGGTCGAGCGCATGTGGGGCACCCCGACGCCGCGCCTCATCGACCGGGTCGTCGTCCCGCAGGGCGCCGACCCGGAAGGCCTCGTGCCGTCACCCGTCCTGGCCTACCAGGAGCTCGATCGGGGCTTCGCGCCGACCTACCTCGTGACGATGCCGCGCTACGCACTCCTCGGCGACCCCGCCCCCGACGGGCTCCTCGGCGCCGACCCAGGCGACGACTTCAACGCCTTCGGCATCTCCGACATCCTCTTCGAGGTCGAGGGGCCGCTCCTGTGCATCCCGAGGGCGCTCGTCCTCGTCGACGGCGAGACCGAGGTGAACGTCGGCGTGTACTGGGGACTGCCGGGCGCGATCGAGCAGGATCACGTCGCCGGGTGCCGTCTCGACGGGACGCTCCAGCGTGTGCTCATCCCCGTCCAGCTCCCCAGCGAGCTCGAGGGCCGCATCGTCGTGAACTCCTTCGGCGAGCCGATCAGCGCCGTCGAGGTCGACGAGGACTGATCGAGGCCGAATCGCCACTGGGCGGCGTCAGCCGTCGACGGTAGCGTCGGCGACGTGATCGAGCTCTCGAGCGAGGAGGCCCGCCGACTGCGTGCCCGCGCGCACCTCATCGGTGGGTCCAGCCTCAGCCCCGCGCAGGTCGTCGAGCGCGCCGTCGCCCTCCAGGGGCAGGACCTCGGCGCGGTCATGCGGGCCATCGCACTGCGGTCCGCGCCCGGCACGACGCTCGACGATGTGCGCGCCGCATTCCATGCCGGGCAGATCGTGCGCGGATGGCCGATGCGCGGCACCGTCTTCGCGACCACGCTGCGCGACCTCGCCGCGCTCCACGTGCACACGCGTGACCGCATGCTCCGGAGCTGCCTGAGACGTCACGAGCTCATCGGGCTCACCGAGGCGCAGCTCGACCTCGCGCGCGAGACGAGCCGGGTCGCGCTCGCGGGCGGCTCGCTCAGCCGCGACGAGCTCTGCACCGCGTGGCGCGAGGCTGGTGTCGAGATCGGGGAGGGCCACGGCTACCACCTCGTGTACCACCTGTCGACCGAAGGCCTTATCCACTACGCCGGCGTCGACGGACGCGACCAGCGCATCGCGCTCACGCCCGAGGTCCCGCTCGACGACCCGGAGGTCGAGCTCGTGCGCATCGTCCGCGGCTACTTCCGCGCGAGAGGGCCCGCGGCGCTCGACGATCTCGCCTGGTGGACGAAGCTGCCGAAGGCGATGCTGAAGCGCGCGGCCGCCGAGATCGAGGGGCTGGAGACCGTGCTCGTCGACGGGCGCGAGCTGCAGCTGCTCGACGACGGGGTGGCGGGAGGCGAGCTGCCAACGGTGGCGCTCATCCCGGCATTCGACGAATGGATCCTCGGCTATGGGGAGCGGGGCCTCGTCGCGAGCCCTGAGGCGATGCGGCTCGTCGCGACGGTGAATGGGATCTTCCGGCCTGCGGTCCTGCACGAGGGGCAGGTCGTGGGGATCTGGCGGGAGCCGAGCAGCACGCGCAGGACCCCGGAGGTCGACTACGTCGCCGAGCCGACCGCCGCGTTCCGCGCAGCAGTCGACTCGGCGATCGCAGCCTGGGAGCTTCGCTGAATCAGCTCGGGTGCGTCATCGAGAGCACATCGAGCTTCTCGTCGAGCTGCTCGAGCGTGACCTCGCCGCGCTCCACGAAGCCGAGGTCGATGACCGCCTCGCGGATCGTGAGGCCCTTCGCGACCGCGTGCTTCGCGATCTTGGCCGCGGCCTCGTAGCCGATGATCTTGTTGAGCGGGGTGACGATCGACGGCGACGCCTCCGCGAAGTAGCGGGCGCGCTCGACATTCGCCGTGAGGCCGACGATCGTCTTGTCCGCGAGGACACGCGACGACGCGGCGAGCAGGCGGATCGACTCGAGCAGGGCATTGCCCATCACCGGGATGCCGACGTTGAGCTCGAACGAGCCGGAGGCGCCAGCCCAGGCGATCGTCGCGTCGTTCCCGATGACGCGCGCGCACACCATGAGGACGGCCTCCGGGACGACCGGGTTGACCTTGCCGGGCATGATCGACGAGCCGGGCTGCAGATCCGGGATGTGGATCTCGGCGAGACCCGTGTTGGGACCCGAGCCCATCCAGCGCAGGTCGTTGTTGATCTTGGTGAGGCTCACCGCGATGACGCGGAGCGCACCCGACGCCTCGACGAGACCGTCGCGCGCGCCCTGCGCCTCGAAGTGGTCGAGTGCCTCGGTGATCGGCAGGCCCGAGTCCTTCGCGAGCTCCGCGATGACGTCCTGCGGGAAGCCGAGCGGGGTGTTGATGCCCGTGCCGGTCGCGGTGCCGCCGAGCGGGACCTCCGCGACGCGCGGGATCGCGGCCTCGACCCGCTCGATGCCCAGGCGGACCTGCCGTGCGTAGCCGGCGAACTCCTGGCCGAGCGTGACGGGCGTCGCATCCATGAGGTGCGTGCGGCCCGACTTGACGACGGTCTTCCACTCCTCTGCCTTCGCCTCGAGCGCGCCAGCGAGGTGGTCGAGCGCGGGGATCAGGTCGTGGATGAGCGCGCCCGTCGCGGCCAGGTGGACCGAGGTCGGGAAGACGTCGTTCGACGACTGCGAGGCGTTGACGTGGTCGTTGGGGTGGACCGGCTTGCCAAGCGCCTCGGTCGCGAGGTGCGCGAGCACCTCGTTCATGTTCATGTTCGACGAGGTGCCGGAGCCCGTCTGGTACTGGTCGATCGGGAACTGGTCGAGGAACTCGCCGGCGATGATGCGCTCGGCGGCCGCGACGATCGCGTCCGCGATGTCCTGGGGGATGATGCCGCGACGGCCGTTCACGATCGCGGCGGCGCGCTTGATGCGGGCGAGGGCGATGATCTGCGCATCCTCGAGGCCGTCACCCGAGATCGGGAAGTTCTCGACCGCACGCTGCGTCTGCGCACCGTACAGGGCGCTCGCCGGGACGAGGACCTCGCCCATCGTGTCGTGCTCGACGCGGTACTCGACCCCGTCAATGATGCGGTTCTCGGACTGAGTGCTCACAGTTCTGGCCTCCTGGTTCAACACCCGCGCAGACCGCGCGGCGGCTCGGCCGGGGAGTCAGATCTGGCCGACGACGACGTCGGGCTCGACGCGACCGGCCGCGAGACGGTAGTTCGCCCCGACCACAGCAAGCGTACCGGCGGCGACTGCGTTCGAGATCATCGTGGACGACTCGAGGAGCTCGGCGATCGTGTCCCTCAGGTGCTCGCGCCCGACCTCGTGCGGGTCGAGCTCGTGGGCGTGCGCCCCCTCGGTCCGGGCAGCGACGCGCATCGCGGCGGGCACGATGCGGTCGATGAGGCGGCGGATGTGGAGGGGGAGCGGAGCGGAGCCCGGCTTCGTCGACTCGAGCGCGGCGAGGACCGCACCGCACTCGTCGTGGCCGAGCACGACGATGAGGGGGACGCCGAGGACCCCGACGGCGTACTCGAGCGAGCCGACGACGGATTCGGAGATGATCTGGCCCGCATTCCGGACGACGAAGAGATCGCCGAGACCGCGGTCGAAGATGATCTCCGCGGCGAGACGCGAGTCCGCGCAGCCGAAGAGCGCGGCGTGCGGTGCCTGGCCCGCGGCGATCGCCTCGCGGCGCTCGACATCCTGCCTCGGGTGCTTCGGCGTGCCGGTGACGAATCGCTCATTGCCCGCCTTCATCTCCGCCCACGCCTTCGCGGGCGTCGTCGTGGTCATCGGACCCCGGCCGCTGCCGCGACGGCGGCGGCGAGCTCGTGGAACTCCTCGACTTCGGCGGTGCCGCTCAGGGACACGAAGTACTCCGGCCAGATCGCGTACATTGAGTACTCGTCGTTGCCGATGTCATCGAAGCTGCTGTTGTCGAACCACAGCCAGGTGATGCCATCGATCTCGACCTCGCCGGAGGCGCCCTCCGGGTACATGACCGCCGCGAAGACGGGCCCACCCGGGTCGAAGACCTGCGAGTACTCGATGTACTCCTCGCGCGGGGTCACATAGCCGACCTCCCACTCGGGGACCGGGTCGGTGCGGACGCGCGCGAAGTTCGCCGTCCAGGTGTCCGGGAGCTCAGGCACGAGGACGTCGGTGCCGATCGCCTTCGATGCATCCTCCGCGGCGCTGCGCCAGTCCGCTCGAGCAGGGCCGGCCTGGTCGGGACGCACGACGACGAGCACGAGGAACGCCACGATCGCAAGCGTCGCGAGGATCGCGCCGATGAGCGCGGGCGCGGTCTGGAGACGACGGCGATTCGGAGCGGGGGCCGCCGCCTCCGGCTCCGGCTGCTGCGCCGGGCTGGGCTCGGTCATGACTCCTCCGCGGCCTCGGGAGCCTGCTCGCGGACCGCAGACCGGGCGGCGTCGAGTCGCGCCTTCGCACCGAGGAGCCACTCCTCGCAGCGGGCGGCGAGCGCCTCGCCGCGCTCCCACAGCGCGAGCGACTCCTCGAGCGTCGTCGCGCCCTGCTCGAGACGCGTCACGACCTGGACGAGCTCGTCACGCGCCTGTTCGTAGCTCAGCGCGGCGATGTCGGTCGGAGTCTCCATGCGGACGATCGTAACGGGGGCGGCCGACACCTAGGTGTTCTTCCCCGTGAGGTTGTGAACGCGTTCGGCGGGGGTGGAGCCTCCGAGCCCGGTGTGGGGTCTGTGGTGATTGTAGTGATGGAGCCAGTCGTCGTAGGTCGCCGCGCGAGCGGC
>Ga0180217_1000406_pt1 | contig 72655 bp, 49 predicted proteins | sample eDN3rd37CBELigOP_FD_128521 | JGI IMG/M metagenome (GOLD analysis project Ga0180217, IMG submission 128521) | Enriched Organic Plus compost microbial communities from Emeryville, California, USA - eDNA 3rd pass 37_C BE-Lig OP (version 2) (version 2) ...
CCGCCGGGTCGGTGTGATGCCGGCGGGAGCTCCTTCGTTTTGCTCTCGCCGTTTACTCTGCGGCCTCTTGGGCCGGGACGACCGATACGAAGGCTCGGCCTTGACGCGTAAGGAATCGGACTCGGCCATTGGCCGTGGCAAAGAGGGTATGGTCTTTGCCCATGCCGACATTGGCGCCGGCATGCCATTTCGTGCCGCGCTGACGAATGATGATGTTGACGGCGACGACCTGCTGGTCGCCGAAGCGCTTCACGCCGAGGCGACGGCCTTCGGAGTCGCGACCGTTGCGAGACGAACCGCCTGCTTTCTTATGAGCCATGGGTGTGTACTCCCGTGTTCTGTGTCAGTTGCCGAGCGCTTATTCAGCGGTCGCCGGCGCAGCTTCGTCAGCCGCAGCCTTGGTGGTCTTCTTGGCGGCCGCCTTCTTGGGCTTCGCGCCACCGGCGAGGATCTCGGTGATCCGCACCACGGTGTAGTCCTGGCGATGCCCGCGCTTGCGGCGCGAATTCTGCCGACGGCGCTTCTTGAAGGAGATGACCTTCTCGCCGCGGGTGTGCTCCACCACCTCGCCTGCCACGGTCACGCCCTCGACGAGGGGGGCGCCCACCTGGGTCGTGCCGTCGCTGGTGACCATGAGAACCTGGTCGAACGTGACGGCGGTGCCCGGCTCGCCTGCGAGCGTGGCGACGGTGATGACGTCGTTGGCGGCAACGCGGTATTGCTTGCCGCCGGTCTTGATCACTGCGAACATCTTGATCCTCGTGTTCTAACCCAAATCTCAACGAGGCTTTTCGCCCGCAGGATTGGCTTTTTGGCAGTTTCCGGCTTCGTTTCACGGCCGCTTGGCACAGCCGCATGGATACGAGCAGGCACTCGTACCCGCTCATAGAGGAGGCCTACCTACGGGTTCCCTTCGCCTTTGTCAATCAAAAACCCCGTAAAAACATGCCGAAAGGTGCTTGAAGACCCGCCAAGCCCGTGATATCCACCCGGCCTCAACCAGCGGGGCTGACCAGCCTCCGCCCTCCGGAGAGGTGGCAGAGTGGTTGAATGCACCGCACTCGAAATGCGGCATACGGGCAACCGTATCGGGAGTTCGAATCTCCCCCTCTCCGCCATTTAACCTGCTGATCCGAAAGGGTTTTCAGGATTCAGGCCGAGGACCGCCAGAGCGTCCGAAACACCCAAAAGATCAAGTCCGTCACACTGGTGTCACAACGACGGACAAACGACTATGGCGACGATCCGCAAACGCGGCTCTTCTTGGCAGGTGCAAGTACGCCGCCAAGGCTTCCCTCCCCTCGTTAAAACCTTTGCCTCCCATGCCGATGCAACTGCTTGGGCAAGAGACAAAGAACGGGCTATCGATCGGGCCGAGCTATCCCCAAACCACCGGGACCTGAAGCGCACCACGATTCACGACCTGCTGGACCGCTACGAGAAGGAGATTACGCCTAAGAAGCGGGGAGCAGACCGGGAGCAGTTTAAGCTTCGCATCCTCCGATCCCATGATTTTAGCAGCGCTTCTCTCGATAGAGTCTCAGGCGCTATGATCGCCGCGTACCGGGATGACAGGCTTCGGGTTGTAACAAGCGGAACTGTGCGTCGCGAGTTGGCGATACTGCAGCATTGTTTCGAAGTTGCGCGGAGGGAATGGGATTTTCCTATCGTCACGAACCCCGTCCGTCAGATATCCCTTCCGCCGCCAAGCAAAGCGCGACAGAGACGTCTTGAGCCCAGCGACATTGAGCGGTTTTGGCAGGCTGTAGACGGCGCTAGAGCATCTTGGGTCAAACCCTTTCTGGTTCTCGCTATTGAGACAGGCATGAGGCGGGGTGAACTACTGTCAATCCAGTGGCGGAATGTTGATGTGTCTGCTTGCTTGGTCCGTATCAGCAAAACAAAAAACGGCTATGAACGAGTGATCCCGTTAACCCCGTTAGCAGCTCGGACACTCAAGTCAGTAACTCAGTCCAGTGACCGGGTGTTTCCTGTAACACCCGGAGCGGTCAGGCAGGCATGGGACCGACTTGTCAAACGAGCAAGGATCAGTGACTTGCGGCTCCATGATCTAAGGCATGAGGCGGTATCTCGTTTCTTTGAATATGGACTTACTGTTCCTGAAGTCGCTCTGATCAGCGGCCATCGCGATCCTCGTATGCTGAGCCGATACACGCACCTGAGGCCGGAGAGCGTGGCTCAGAAGCTGGCAAGGATGCCGCCCGACAACGCCTAACAACACATCCGGTGGGCCTGACGAAGCTTGTCCGTCAGGCCCACCCATTAACGTAGAGTTGTAATGCTCTTTCTATTCCCCGGTTAGTTGCATTCGCCATTTTTTTAAGAACACCCCACCCGCCTTCGGGAAACCCGCCTCGACAAAAAATCCTTAAAAGGTGATTTTCTGGAAGACTTACGTCTGTGATGGATCAGGAGATCGGCCTCCGGCCACCCGGAAGGATAAAAAACCTTGCCCGGCCTTTATTTGCGCACCTAAAAGGATTTCGAATTTAATTTCGGCTGAGACCACACACAGTACCTCACTGCGTCTGAAAGCAGCCCTTAAAGCTTTTTACCATGGCCAGTGGACGACAGAACATCTCATACGGGCGGCTAAGGCTTGCTGAACTCCGGAAACTAAGGAGAGCAATCGCGAAATATGCCCGGTTTTGTGCGTCGTCAGAGCGCCATGAGGAGAGGATCCAAAATTGGCAGGAGGGAGACCCCACCTACAAGGCCGCGCTGCTCCACAGACCTTATGATGATCAAGTGTCCAGCACGATTGTGGACGCTGCCATGCGCGTCGAAGCTGAGATCGCCCTCCATATGAGGCATTTTGATATCGCACAAGCAATTGAGACCCTTACTGAGACGCTTGGGCAATCAGTCGACAGGAACAAGCTCAAGGCCGTGTTGGCCGAAGCTGAGCGGCAATTGGACAAGGCGGGGCAGAACGCGCTCGATAAGGAACGCAGGACAAGAGCGGGTTCAGTTTCGTTATCTTTACCGAAGTTGATCGAGGCAGAGGCAGTCGCAAAGGCTCTTAACCTCACTCGGCTCCGAAAGCTCGTCATTTGGGGCAAAGACGTTGGAATCAGAGAGATCGATCCCATTGACCGCACACCCGCCTCCAACCGTACACCCCTGACGCCCGAACAGCGCCTTGAGCACAAGGAACTGGCTAGGCGCTACAACCTAAGAACCGAAACAGTTGCAGGTTGGCGACGCAAGGGCTCCGAGTTCTTCGCTGCTAAGAAGTTGGAGATGAAGAGACGTCTCCTGCCCCAAGAGGTAACGGATGCCCACGCGAGGGACGGTGAGCATCCGATGGTAACATCCGCTCGGATCCGCAAGAGTGTAGCGAATCGGAACCGTTATGTTCAGAGGAAACAGCACAAGAAGCTCGGCACCAGCGCCTTTGTTCGGGATGAAGCACAACGCCGGGGTGTTAGCGAGAGTACAATCTGGCGAGAGCTGAGAGACGTAAGAGCGGCAGAAATCGAACCGCATATTGATCTAGAGAGCGTGTCACGGTTTGACAGCACTTCTGTCACACTTTCAGGCTGCGTAAGCCCTGATATCGACGATTCTGGCGCACAGAATATTCGACCTCTCTTGAGCACCAGCATCAGCGATGCGAACCATACGCCACCTAAGGGAAGGACTTCATCACTCCGTCTTACGCGTCGGCTTCGTGAAAAGCTCAAGCAGTGGCATCACGAAAAGACAGGTCGTTATGTGACAGATAGCGCAATTCGGAAGTGGCGAGAGCGCGGTGAGTTAGAGGCTAAACTACTGGCTATGCTTGACGAGCATGCCTCACGTGGAAACGAGTGATTGGGGCCGCCTCCATATATAGTAATAACCTAGCAAATCCGTTTTTAAGCGTCTTGCCAGAAATGGACCCGCGCTGACACCCAAAGGAGATTATTTAAGGGTAAGGTGGCGACTTCCGAGTTGGACAATACTATCCGCCCTCTCACATCTTTGGATTGCAGACAGGTAGATTAACTATCTTGGGTGGCATTCTGCCGCTTTTTACAGGCGAGTCCGCTTAACCGCCATTAGCCAGTCCTCCTGCGGGTGCGCCTTCTAGCATTTTGCTCCGCCACTAAGACTAAGCTATGCAGCAGAAGTAGGACTGCATGGGGAGCGGCGTGAGTATGGCTGACAAGGTAATTTTTTCCGGCTTTGCTAAAGATGCGGACATCTCCGAATTGGAGGAGTCTGTTTTAGCTTTTTGTGACGAGTTCGACCCTCTTGAGCGCTCCTCGATCATCGTTCTGATCGATGATCTCACCGGAGCCGCTTTTACCGAATGTCACATTAGTGCGCAGACGATAATCGATAAAGGTACGACCGATGTTCCGCTAGATCCGGATCAATCGCCAGAGTATCGCGCAAACCGTGAGGTCGTCACCAGCCATGCTGCATTTGAAACGATGCAAGAAGACGCCGTTAAGGGACGGAAATTCAGCAACATCGTATGCGAGTACTCCCCTTCTAAACCCAAAACGTTGGAGGTGATCGGCGGCCAGCATCGCTTCGAAGCTATTGCATTAGCGGTGGAGAATGCAGTCAACGTTCACCATGGGCTTAAGGTCTACTTCAACCTGAGCAAGGAACAGCGGCTCGACGTTCAGGTAATCTCAAATACCAACATCTCCGTTCCCACCGATCTGCTGGATCGAATGTTTGCGACAATCGAAGGTACGGATCTTCGCGAATGGTGCCAGAAAACCGGGCTACTGGAGAAGGGCAAGGATTTCGGCGACAAGAATAAGCGCGGCAATCCTATAACGGTAAAGGAAGCTCGGACTTTCATCGTGAATTACTTTCTTGGAAAGGAAGTTCCTTCCGACAAGTTCGATTTGGTCGACACTACACCGCAGGTCGTTGAGTCTGGACAGAGAAATCCTAAGATCTGGACAGACATCAAAGACAAGCATCCCAAGCTGTGGGAAGATGCTGGTCTACTTAGAGCTGGGAAGGAGTTTGCGGAACTGATCAACGCGCAGGTGGAGTATCACCGCGATCCTGCATCTAAGAAGCTAAAAGGCAAACCCGATCAGATATACAAGACGAAGAACATTGCGCTCATTGCAGCATGGGCGTTCACTGCGGGAGCATTGCAAGGGAACCCAACGCGTCTTGAGCGCCACTATGCGCTCAAGCAGTCCAAGTCGAAGGATCCGTTAAGAGCAGATCTCCTGATCAAAGGGAGACACCACACAGACACTGAAAGCTATCGCGGCTTGGGATTCCGCTCCGATCCGAAGGAGCGCGGACGCTTTACACAGCTGTTTTGGTTGCAGGCGGAGAAAGGGACTGGCTTCACATCAGCCATGATCGACTCCGCGATTAAGGGATATGAAGCCAAAAGAGCCCACCTCGCCTATGAAGAAAGTAAGTCTAAGCTGTAATGAGTGACTTCATCAATTATTCTAAGGGGCTCATGGAGGCAGCTAAAGGCTTCCGGAACCGAGCACAAGTGATGCCCGAAGGCAGCATCAAACAAGCATATTTACGTGCTGCTCTTCTCCACGGATTCTCGTTCTTAGAAGCGCATTTGAACTATATGGCCGAGCATTTCCATGACAGCCAGATGTTCTCAGTCCACGAGAGAGGGATCCTGTTAGAGCGGGATGTCGTATTTGAGAAAGGCGAGTTCCAGCTTTCTCAGAAGACTAAATTTGCACGAATGACTGATCGCATTGAGCTTCTCCTTACAAAATGCTCTGAGGATTTGTCAGCCGCGAAGGGGCAGTGGTACTCACGCCTTAAGGAGGCGATCAAAATTAGGAACGCTTTGGTGCATCCGAAGGAGGTACACGCTCTGACGGATGTACAATTACGCGAGGCTCTTGAAGCCATTCTTGAGGCAGTCGAGTCCCTCTATAGAGCTGTCTTCAAAAAGGGACTTCCGTACACCAAAAAAGGCCTATTCGGCGGTCTTGAGATCTGAATATCAGTCCTCAAGACCTTAAATTATTTCTAGACATACATGGCGTTCAATGGACTCACCGCAGGATCTACACGAATTTCTCAGATCGGCTATTAGAGACAGAGGAGCGCACTCGCTTTCAGCTGTTGCTGACTTCGCTCTGCAAGAACGTGAGTTGTACCTCAAAGGACCTTGCATTGTCGCGCTGGCATGCTGGGGAGATGCTGGCTTCAAGAGGATGGTCGAGAACGCGCTACGCGGCCAAATGGCTAAGGATGTCTCCGCCGCCATAAAGACTCTAGCCTTCATTGCTGCAGGCCAACCTCTCACCTCCTTGGAGACGTTTCTGCATGATCAAGAAACATTGAACGAAATAAACTCCTTTCTTGCTGGAGCGAACTTAGCCAGCACCGCCAAACGAAGACTTTCCGAGCTGATAATGTCTCTCCCGGCTGAAGATCTGCTTATTCCTCTAGGCAGTGCCTTTACCCATATTTCATTTAGCAATCCTGATGCCGCAGGCGAAATCGTCGCCGCTCTGGGCTCTAAGTGGCTTGGTTTCGGTTCATCCGAGCTTGATGCGTTCGAAAAGATGCTTGAGAGCCAGCCAGAAGACGAACCCTCTCTCCATGCCTTCTTAGAGAAATATCCTCAAATGCTGGATCCGATGGCGGTTCAGGTATGGAGCAAGCCAGACTTCCACGGCTTCAAAGAACCCGACTTCCTTATACGCCGTTCTGATGACAGCTATCTTGTTGTAGAAATTGAGAATGCTGAAAAGCAGATCATAACTCAGGCTGAACAGCCCTCAGCCTACGTCACACAAGCAGTCAAACAAGTGAACGACTATCGTTCCTTCGTTGGCGAGAGACTTGTTGAAGCGAGACATCACTTTCCAAATATTCATGAGCCTGATGCGCTCGTTGTGATTGGCCTTGAAAAGAGCCTTTCTTCCTCCCAAGCGAAGGCTTTGAAGCAGGAGAACCACTCCCGAAATAAGCTTCGTATTGTTGGTTTTGACTGGATTCTTGGGAGATCACGGGCTGTTCTCACAAATGTCACAAGTTCAAAGGTCGAAGTGATCAAGGGCTACCGTGTCGTATGAGATGCCAAGTTTCCTCGTCAGCCTTCAGCGGGGCCTCTGCGAAGTAGGCTTGAGAGGTTGAGGACGCCTGATCAACTGGCAAGAGGACACAATATAGCGGAAGACGAATTCATACCGCGGCCTCATTATGGGCAAGGGCTAGAGATCCGCGTCTAACGACACGTGTAGCCAATAGCGGCCATTTAGATGTGGGCCACCTCGCAACGAACAGTGTTAAATCCCGCCTCCTCAATCATCCTGTACTATGGCCGCATAGTCCATCATTACGACACCATAATAGGCTTGACTCGTGAGAGTTGATGAGCCATTTTCGTGATTATGGGGCATAAATCCCGGCATTAAGGAGGTATAATGTCTGAGATAATCGTCGTGTTCACAGCGAAGAGCATCGAGGAAATTGTTCACTACAGCGGTACGAGCGCTTGGACAGTGAACCCGCAACGTGCAACGAAGGCCAAGTACGCTGTCGTCACGCGGAACCTCCATAACCCAATTGATTGGAATCCAGAATTTGGACGCGGAAAGGAGCCCCATGGGTCCGCCTTTCTTGTTGGCAAGCTCAAAGGGGCTGTTGAGGACACCGGGCTCACAGATAGCCGTGGCCGCCCACGCTACCATCTACCGTTCTCCGAATATGCGGTACTTGAACCCCCGATCTTGGACGTTTGGAACGGCCAGCGCATGCCGTTTCACTACGCCAGCGAGAAAGATATTCCCTTAGATTTTGAATCCTTGAACTGGGTTTCTTTGGGCGCAAAAGATGGTCAACCTCTTCCTCAAGAAAAGGCAGAATATTCGTCTATCGAGCTAATCGAAATGTTGGCGAAAAGCCTTAACAAATCTACGGACGATATCTTGAAGAAGCTGATGTCTGCTTAAAGCCAACCTAGTTTATCACCCCTATCCGCCTATGAGTGCGCTCAGTTACAGAGTGTGATATCAAAGAAATTCTGCAGCCGCTCGGTGTGTCTTACGCTGAGCGGCTAAAGTTTCCTTCGGCCGGTATCATCGAGAGCTATCCCTTGGGCGTCCTTTGACACAGCGATTGTCACAATGGCCGTGACAGAAGATCCGCTATCGTCCAGCCTAACCAAGCATTTTTCGCCTTGGCAGCACCCAAAGATGGGCTATGCTCACAGGTGTAACGGCTTGATTTGCAAGCTGTTTCGGATGTACGGCGCATCAGCCCTTCGCACCCCGGAGAGGTGGCAGAGTGGTTGAATGCACCGCACTCGAAATGCGGCATACGGGCAACCGTATCGGGAGTTCGAATCTCCCCCTCTCCGCCAAGCTTCCCTGTACCCTCCGCCCATTCTGAGCGGCGCAAATCCCTGACAATCCAGCGTTTCCGGCCCGGTCCCTGATCGGAAAGTACACATGCCGGTACACCCGAAAGTATCGTCCCCGGGCCGCTACCTGATCCGCAGCGGCACGTCCTTCCTGTTCCAGATCCGCATTCCCAAGGCCCTTGCGCAAAACCGGCGAATCCCCCCTTTTCGGATAGGCCTCGGGCCGGTCTCGAAGCGGACGGCGCAGCAGCGCGCCGACCGGCTCGCCGTTCTGGCCCGGCAGGCATTCGCGCATGCACAGGCCAGGATGATGCAGATCGACGGACAGACGCTCGGCGGAATCACGCCGATGTTCCAGGGCGGCAGCCTCGACGAGGTGCTCGCCGAGATGCGGGGCTTCATGAAGGCGGCCGCCCTGCTGCTCGACCAGCCCGAGCCCCTGCCCGGCCCGCGCGAGACGGCCGACCTCGCCGCCCTGAAGGGTCTGGTCACTCTCGAGCGGGAGCTCCGCCGGGGCGCCGCGGCCTCCCCGCTGATCGCGGACAATGTGGACATGCTGCGCGCCCGCTACCACCATGACCTCGGCGGCACCCCGCCCCCCAGTGCCGGGCCCGCAGCCGCTCCGGCCGCCCCAATCACGCCGGTGATTGCGCCGGCGTCGGCCGCGCCACCGGCCGTTCCGGCGCAGCCCGCCTCGACCAAACCGCTGTTCAGCCGGATCGCCGACGAGTACATCGCCATGCGGATCGGCTCCGACGGCCCGGACCACAAGGACGTCAAGTACCTCGAGCTGCGCAAGCGTGTCTTCCTCGAGATTGTCGGCGACAAGCCGGTCGACACCTACAAGCAGAGCGACCTGCAGCTGTTCGTCAACGAGCTCCAGTTCTGGCCGGCCAACGTCACGAAGCGCACCGATCTGGGCGACAGATCGATCCGGGAGATCCTGGACCTCAACCGCGACCGGCACCTCCAGCCCTTGAGCCGCAAGACCGCCGAGGACGGCTATGTCCAGAACATCCGTACCATGTTCCGGCACGGCTGCACCGAGCACGATTACCGCTACCCCTTCGCGGACGTGAAGATCCGCTGGCCTCTCGGCTACCGCCCATCCGTCCCACGCGAGGGTCTCAGCGATCAGCTGAAGGGCGAGGTGTTCCGGCTCGGCGTCGCCTCCGGGCTCCTCGACGAGGCCATGCTGCCGCTCCTCGGCCATCTGAGCGGGCGCCGCCTCGGCCTGCTCTGCTACCTCCGCGGGTCCGACATCCGCGAGAAGCACGGCGTGTACATCGCCCAGACCGACGGCATCGTGTTCCACAACAACGCCTGGCAGCGCGTGCCCTACAAGACCCAAGACAGCATGACCTTCTTCGTCCTGCATAAGTTCCTGGCCGAGATCGGCTTCATCGAGTGGGCCAGGGCCAAGGACGGGTTCCTGTTCGACATCGTCCAGGAATACGCCGATCCGGAGAAGCAGACCTCGGGCAACATGAACGATCTCCTGAGGCGGGCCGGAGCCGTGGGCAAGCAGCGGGAGGTGTTCCATTGCCTGCGGCACGGCCTGATCGACCACATGCGCAACAAGCGGGTCGACCCGCGGGCGCGCCGCCTCCAGGCCGGACACGAGCTCGGCGACGAGCACGAGGGCTACGGCAGCCGCGAGATCAGCCCCGAGGAGTGCCGGCGCCTGGCCCGCCTCCCGCTGTCGAAGGAGATCGACTGGTCGGTGTTCAGGGGGCTGGATTTTGAGGCGCTTTCGAAGGCAAGGCGTCAGCGCGGGCGCCGGAAGAAGGACTGATTGGCCTTAGAGGGGGTAGGCAATGGTCGCACCATCCCACTCCCTCCGCCATTTTCTGACCCGCCGAAAATCCCAGGTTATTCAATGCCCGCGGCCCGCATGTACACGGGATTGTACACATGCCGGGCCACCTCACGCGTACCCAAGCAGGTTTCGTCTTCCAGATCAGGATCTCAAGGCCCTCGACCCGGACTTGTCCTGCACCCCGATCCGGGTGACCCAGGGATGGGTCTGGATTTGCAAGGCGAAGCGGTTGGCGGCACAGCTCGCCGGCGCAGCCCACCTCGCCTTTGGACATCTGCAGCGGAATGCGGCCGAAGGGAGCGAGCCAGGCATGAGACAGCATAACGATGTGGGGCGGGTGGTCCGCTATCATCTCACCGCACTCCTGCCTGTATTGCGCGGCCTCGACGGCGTCGGGCAGAACGCCGACAGGAGCTTGGTGGTATCCTCGCCGGCGATGTCCCTGCAGATGGCCGATGTCGGTCTCACCAGGCTGCTCGACCTCGCCGCCGACCGGATTATTTCCAGGACGAGCGATCTCATGTCGGCGGATGCGCCCGCACTCGAGCGCCGCTAAGTGCGAGTGATCATGGATGCAGGAGCAGCCCGCGCACCTCGACCGGCCGCCTTGCGGCCGGGCTCGAAGAGACCTTCGCCACGCAGGTGCGCTTCACGCCCAGGTGCAGGGCATTATGCAGAGCCTAATCGGTGATAAGCCTAGATCGTAGACTGCGTCAGAACCAGCCGTGTGGGTACTTTGTCCTTAGTAGAACCTCCAAAGACTTGACATCCATAGAGAGGACCAGATCAGATAACAAAAAAAGAATTGGGGTGGGGAATTGGCTATATGGGAGCAAGAGCCGCTGTCGGTGATTGAGGCTTGGATTGAAGCTGCCGCATCATCCAAGGACCTCGCTAAACTTGCGGCTATCGACTTCCATCTCAAGGCAAGGCCAGAGCCAGCGGCTCGCAAGATCCGATTCAAGATCGCGGCGCTTAAGAGGGCAATAGAGAGCAGGCCTGGCATAGTGCCCAGCCACACAGAAGCGATACTTAACAGCCAAAGCTCAAGCCCCACCCTGGTAGCACCGCCTCCTGTCAATAACGGCCGTGCATCGGTTTTGCCTACCGATCCAACCGCACCAGCGAAACCTGGCCCCACCAGTTTATGGAAGGCGCTCCTCCAGAAGTGGGGCATCCAGACGCCGGATGGGCGTCCGCTTCACCGTTATCGGCTGGACAATCAAGGCAGGGAGGATCTCCGAAAGATTTTGCAACAACGAGGGCAACACGGCTTCTCTCATGCGAGCCCCGATACAGCAGCATTTTTTGTATTATGGGCGGCACACTGGTTCCAGTGCGAGTACGATGGCGGCATTCGCAAATGGAAGGACTTGGGCGAGGCATTAGGTCTGTCCCTTGATGGCGACGATGGTCGAAAGTTAACCGACGAAGGCTTGCGGATATGGCGACGTCCACCTGTAAGGAGTGAGACTTCGAATCAGCGGCTTAGGACACTTGCCGTTGAAGGCGGCTTCCCGGCCGGCATTCTCAAGGACGCTAGTCGCTGGGCAGGCCGCTACCTGGGTCGGATAGTGGGCGCCCTGCTTTCAGAGCATTTGCTTGACCCTGAGACCGCGTTCGCAATTGCCGAATCTCAAAGCGAATACATCCCACGAGCCTATCGTCAGGAGATTTTCTACGCCCTCGCGGCTGATCTAGCCATGGAAGTCGTCCGACTAAGACGTGAGGTTGAAAACGAAGAACAGGCCCGTGGGATACCTATAAGTGCCTGGCTCGATGCAAAGCGCCCTGGATGGCGTGACGAGCTGCCGATCGCTGCGGGTACCGTTGCTGCGGCGCAGCTTGTTGACGGCCTTATGCAGGCCGAGGCGATCACGTCTATCCGAGGCAGCGCGATTGGTTGTGAGCGGTTGCTGCGACGTGAAGGAGGCACTTGGCGCCCGGCGATCCGGCTTGGGTTGGACGGCGTAGCCGGAGGTGATTTCGCATCGCAGCTGAAGGATAAGCAGGAGCGCCTGCGCGCTCATCCGGCCCGATCGTTTAGCCGTTATGTCATGGGCGAGTTGGCGCTCTTCGAGCCGCCGGCGGAGAGCGGCGATGGCTGGCGCGTGAGGTCTTCGATACATGAGAAGATCGTCTCTGGCGTTCCCTTCGAAACACCTATCACGGTAGAGCTGCGATGCGATGGAATGCCGGTCGTCCTGGTTTCCTGGCCTGGCGGTGAACCCATTCGCAGCGAGATCGGTGTATTCGACATAGAAGGAGATCCGAACGCGGACGGATGCATGATCACGCTGATCGGAACCGGATCTGGAGCCTTTAGGCCTGAGATTTTTGCCCTCTCCGCTCCCGCGAATTGGAACGTGGAACCGTCGGGTCAGGCATCGTCCGTCACCTCTCTGAACAGTAACGCTCAAGATGGATGCCGTTTATGGCAGATTGTCGGAACTGCCATTGTACGCTCTCCGGAAGGGGACGCTTACCGGATTGCGGGCGGGCAAACGAGCGCCCAGCGTGATCGGCTACGACTAGACGGCGTTTGGCCGCGCGGGCTCGTGAGCGATGAACCAGATATCGAGTTGTTTGCCGGTCTGCCCAAGATCCGTGTGTGTGAGGGCAATGTTGTCCGCTTTCCGCGCGCGGATGAGATCCGCTGGCGGCCGGATGGCGAACGTGGATGGCTTCCTATGCGCGAAAGGCCGGGCAACGGCCGTTTTGAATTGGCTTGGCGGGACCCGGAAACGGGCTTTATCCGCGATCGGCGCCGTATTTTCATATTGGAAGATGGGGCCGCACTCGAGCAATGGCGGGAGGCCGATGCGGTCATATACCAGCCGATCAAATTCGGGGCCGCGGAGCTCCGGTCGGTCAATGCGGATCTCACTGTCGAGCGCCGTGGTGGCACCCTGATTACCCGATTTCATCAGCGCCCCTCCCGCCGTGCGCAGTTCCAGCTTCGCGCTGGCAAAGGCCGCTCTCTAAATGTCAGCGCCCCCTTCCCTCTGGGATCTGGCATCGCGCGTTGGTCCGGTACCCTCGTTCGCGGGGGGAGCAATGCCGCTCCCGCAAAACTCACGATTGCTGAGCTAGCGGATTGCGTTGCCTTCAGCGAGGGTGAGCAGGTTCTATATGCTAGGCTCTTCGACCGCCAGAACCAGCCCTTGCCTGGCGGCTCTGCGCGCTGGGGGTTCCGGGATGAACTATCGCTCCGCGGCGTCGCTGACGATCTTGCGGCCCTCCTCCTGCCATTCGCTGACATCGACGTATGGGCGAAGTTGAGCTTCATCGGAGGACGGGAATACTGGCAGGTGCGCCAATTTGAGGCTGCACTGACCATCCGAGCTGGCCAGCTTGAGGGGGTGGATGGTTTGTGGAGTGATGAAACAGTACCGGTATACGGCCGATCAGTAGGTAGTCCTGCAGTTGAAGTTGAGTTGGGTCAGAGTACGCCTATGGATCGGCTCAACCGTCGCCCTCCCCAACTATCGGAAGATTTGAAAGGCCCGTGGCTTCTTTACCTTCGGCGCGGAGAGACAGTCATTTCACGTCCTGCCATTGCTTTGTTCGGACCAAAGGCAGCAGAACAGACCGAAGGACTCGCTAGTGCCGCGCTGCTCACTAATGCCGAGCAGCGCGCAACCGCCATCCTCGCCTGCTTGGATTATCTTGCAGAGGGAGCACCGAAGTCACATGCAGATGCTCGCTGGCTCGCGGAACTATGTGCCAGCCTGCGGGGACTGCCGCCGGCGAGCCTCGACCCACTCCGGCTACTAGCACTCAGGCCAGGTGCCGCGGCGCGCGTTGCGCTTCATGCTGCCGATGCAGAACGCACTGCTGTGCTCGCCCTTTCCGACGGGCTACCGTTCGCGTGGTGCATGGTACCCTACGATTGCTGGTCGAGGGCTGCGGAATTCGAATGTGAAATAATCTGCTCGAAGGTTCGAGAGGCACTTGGAGATGCTGCCGACGGGATTGCCCGAAAGGTAATCGAGGAGACAGCTAGGAAGCTCGCCGCTGCGGAAGTGATACTGCAATGGCCTTTATTCGCAGCAGGTCTATTACCAGCACAGTATCTGACAGGTGATCGGCGCCTCCTTATTGAGGCCGCTCAAGACCATATTCGCCGTTATGGGGATCGCGTAAGCGACGATGAACGGCGTTACTATGTCCGCGGTAGCGGAGATGATGCCGATAGTGGCGGCCAGTCGAAGAGCATGTTCCGCACTCCCTCAGCCGCGGAGTTCCTTCCAAATTTTGAGCGGTTCGATGATACTTTCCTCGAAAACCTCGACGCCCCCTGTGCCGCCGCGGCCGTCGCTGCCGGCAAACTAACGTTGGGTCCGGATGCCGTCCGTCGCATCAAGACAGCCTTCCGGTTTGACCCGATCTACTTCGCTGAGGCGTTCGAAGCCCACTTCGTTGACTTGCTCCATAGAAAATAGCTCATGTCCGGTACAGCATCCTTTGTTCAGTACACATCGCCAATCAAGACCCTTCAAGCTGTCCGAGAGCGTGTGACTGAGGCCGTCATTGGCCAAAGTGGTCTCAATCATTCGGCTCTCGCTGCTGAGATCCGCCGTCGGTTTAGCTCCACAGATATCGCGGATGGGGCGCTGGTCCAGGAGCCAGTGCTCGAGGCTGCATTCCCTTATGTGGCTGGCGATGAAACCTTAGGCGGTTTAGCAGGCAGACTGCTTCACCCGAAAGTCGTCGATGCTTTGACGGGCGATGGGTCTGCGCGCCAGTACGCTTTTGCGCGTGACCTGCGTCCCTACCGCCATCAGCTAGAGGCTTGGCGGCTGCTCAATGACTCGGAGCCACGTTCGGTGATGATTACGAGCGGCACGGGCTCGGGCAAAACCGAGTGCTTTTTAGTGCCCTTGCTGCACGATCTCGCATGTGAGGTCGACAGGACGGGCCGCCTCAGCGGAGTTCGTGCAATCGCACTCTATCCTCTCAACGCTCTCATCGCGAGCCAGGAAGAGCGCCTGCGTGAGTGGACCGCGCCGTTTGATGGGCGAATTCGCTTTGGCCTTTATAACGGCAACATGATCGAAGATGCGCAGGCGAAGGACTGTCCTCCGGAGCAAGTCATCGATCGACGGACCCTGAGGAACGATCCCCCGCCAATTCTCGTCACGAATGTGACGATGCTGGAGTACATGACGGTTAGGAAGGAGGATCGACCACTCATCGAGAATTCCCGCGGGAAATTGCGGTGGATCATCCTGGACGAGGCACATAGCTATGTGGGCTCAGCCGCTGCGGAAATTGCCCTGCTGATCCGCCGGGTGCTCCTGGCATTCGGCGTGTCGCCGTCAGAAGTCCGCTTTGTTGCAACATCGGCGACAATCGGTGAAGGCGAGGTGGTAGCCCTAAAGCTCAAGCGCTTTCTCAGCGACGTGGCTGGCATCCAGGAGGCTCGCGTGCACGTGGTGGTTGGGAACAGACGCACGCCCTCGCTTCCGAAAGCCACAACGGAGGCCAGGCTCTCCCGAGGTGACCTTGACAGCGGAACAGCACTGGCCAGCAATCCGGTTGTCCATGAGCTTGTCCGCCAACTCGGTGAGGCTCCAATGACATGGCCCGCGTTTAGCCGCTTGGCGGCGCGAACGGGAGTGGATGCGGAGGAAGTTGCCCGCGCCCTGGCCACAACATCGGTTGGAGGAGAACCTATTCTGCCGCTGAGAGTGCATGGCTTCATGCGCGCAGTGCCGGGACTGTGGACCTGCCTGAACCCCAGGTGCTCCGGTAAGCCCAAGGGTGAGTGGCCGTTCGGATCCATTCTACCGGAGCGTATCGATACCTGCCCCCATTGCTCAGGTGCGGTACTTGAGATCGTGAACTGCTCTGCGTGCGGTGAGCCATTCCTGGATGCCGTTGAACGGAATGGGCAACTGCGGCAGACAGTTCGCTTAGGCGAGGCAGACGAGTTCGCAGCGGCGAGCGATGATGAGGCTATAGCGGACGACGACGCCGAAGCGATCACGGACGAGCCGCCTCCGCAACGTCCCGACATAAACTGGCTCATCGCCGTGCGATCGCATCCCAAGGGGCGCCCGCTACACGTCGCACCGTCGACCGGTATGGTTTGTGACGCCCCAACAGACGCCACATGCAAAGTCCTTGCCCACGATCGCGAGTATCCCGAGTGCTGTCCCGCCTGCAACGCCACAGCCCGGGCCGAGGATAGTGAAGGCGCTATCCTTCGTCCTTTCCGCTACGGCGCCCCGTTCCTCATAGGCAATGCCGCTCCCCTTCTCCTCGAAGGCGTGCCTCCTCGAGCTCCCAATCCCCAGCTTGCTGCGCCTCCGCCGTCCGAGGGCCGCCAACTCTTATCGTTTACGGATAGCCGGCAAGGCACTGCACGCTTCGCCGCAGCACTCCAGAGCGCAGCGGAGCGCAACTACGTCCGAGCAGTCATCTATCACGCCGTCCAAGATAGTCAGCGGCCGGAACCCGTGCCGGCTGAAAGGATTGCGAGTCTCGATAATGAGATTGCAGCATTGGAATCTGTCGCGCACACCCATCCCAGTCTCGGCGATATGCTCGCAGCCAAGAAGGCGGAGCGCGCCAGCTTCGGGATGCCAAAATCGGATGGTTTATCATGGTCGACGATGCGCGAGCGGTTAGCTGCCCAGCCGGAAATTGAGCACTGGATGCGGCCGGTTTGGGGGCAACGGGACGAGCGGTTTCAGGCAAGCTCCCGTGACTTTGCCGAGTTCCTGATGCTGCGAGAGTTCGCGCGGCGCCCCCGGCGCGCGAACTCTCTGGAGACTCTTGGCCTAGCCCGTCTGCGCTTTCCCGACATCGAGAAATTGGGCGAGCAGCGCCTGCCCCGTGCATTTCGTGAGCGCGGGCGAACGCTGACAGAATGGCGGGAGTTCCTCTACCTGCTGCTGACCATCAGAATCAGAAACACTTTCGCCATCCGGATGGAGCGGGAGAACGTGCATTGGCTGATCCGCAACGGATTCCCGCGGGTCCTTCTTAGCCCTGATAGCCAGAAGAACTACGCATCGGAACTGGTCTGGCCGTCCGCACGCCCCAAGGGTCGCATTAGCATCGCGGTTCGATTGCTCGAGCGGGTTCTCGGCTTGGATTCCACGGACCCGGAGAACCGATCAGCAATCAATGATACATTCCGTTCGGCGTGGGAGTCCCTATTTCCTCTGTTCACGCAACCAGGAGCCGGCGGCCTCTATGCACTTGACCTCGAGAAGGCGTACATTTCTCCTGTTCGCAAGGCCTACCTTTGCCCCGTTACGCGCCGTCTGCTTGATACGACATTCGCAGGTATCTCCCCGTACGGGCTTGACGGGTCGAGTCGCCTCGCGGGGCAAGCCTGTGCGGAAGTCGAGATGCCGACTCATCCAAATCCCTTCCTCCTGCCAGAGCATGGAGGAGCGGCAGCGGTCCAAGAATGGCTTGCTACCGACCCGACTATCGCCAAGTTACGCGCACGCGCCTTGTGGGGGGACCTCCACAATCGAATCGCACTCGGCTCTCCGTACACCCGTGCGGCAGAACATTCAGCCCAGCAGCCGCCGTCTCGGCTTAGGCGCTACGAAGCGGAGTTCAAGGCAGGCCAGATCAACATTCTTAACTGCTCTACCACGATGGAGATGGGCGTCGACATTGGTTCGGTATCGTCCGTGATGATGACCAATGTGCCCCCTTCGATTGCCAACTACCGGCAGCGTGTCGGCCGAGCAGGCCGTCGCGGCCAGGGCTTTGCGATGTCACTGACCTATGCCCGTGACATGCCCCTCGATCGAGAAACCTTCCGACTGCCTGTGACATACCTGACGCGTAAGATTGAGGCGCCGAAGGTCACTCTAGACTCGCGACGGATTGTTCAGCGTCATGTCAATGCGCTTCTGCTTTCGGAATGGTTCACCCATGCCGGCGGAGAAGCCCTCAAGGCGAAAGCAGGCGACTTCTTCGGATGCTCACCAATAATCGGTGCCCAGCGAGCGAGCGAGGTGCCCGTTGTCGATTTCAAAGAGTGGGTGACACAGCCGAGCACCGCAGCAAATATGGAGGCGGCGGTACGAACGTTGGTGCGTGGGTCTGCACTAGCTGCCGACCAAGGTGTCTATGAGGCGGCCAAAGAGGCCATTGAAGCGGCCGAGCGGGCTTTTGTAACCGAGTGGGAGGCCATCCAAGTCCAGGCAATAGGTATGGATCGGGATTCCGCCCGCAAGAGTCTTGGCTTCCAGCTTAAGAGGATGTGCGACGAGTATCTGTTAGGCGAGCTCGCCGATCGAGGTGTGTTGCCTGGACATGGCTTCCCGACCGCAGTCGTTCCGTTCGTAAACAAGGACAGGCCCGATAAGGACGAGGTGACCGCGGAGGCTGAGGGGAGCCGCTTTCGCCGCCGCAACTATCCTACCCGGAATTTGGACGTGGCAATCCGCGATTACGCGCCGGGGGCCGAAGTTGTTGTCGACGGACTCGTTTATCGCTCGGCCGGGGTGACCCTGAACTGGAAGCGTCCCGCCGGCGAGAGCGCCGTTGGCGAGATCCAGAGCCTCAAATGGTTTTGGGAATGCAACAACTGCGGCGCTGCCGATACGGCGCGTCTTCGGCCCGACCGCTGCTTAGCTTGCGGGGCCGGCATCGAGGCTATTGAGTCCAAGCGATTCCTGGAGCCCGCCGGCTTTACAGTCGACATGCTAGAGAAGCCTCACGCCGAGATCGAGCGGGTGAGCTATGTCGAGCCTGAACCTGAACGCGTTGCCGCTCGTGGTGCCGTGTGGAAGCCGTTCCTTGAACCAACTCGCGGGCGGCTGCGGGCCAGCCGCGACGGTTTAGTGTTCTATGCATCCTCTGGAGGTGCTGGCAGTCATGGCTATTCGGTCTGCCTGGAATGTGGGCGCGCCGAGGCGGAACACCAATCCACAAGTGGGGCCGGGAAAAGGCCACTGGCCGATCACAAGCCACTACGATTCACGAAAGCCAACTCCGACGGCCGCTGCCCTGGCAACGGACGAGGCTTCGTGATCCAGACGGGCCTTGCTCTCGGGCACGACATCACGACCGACGTCGCTGAAGTTCAGCCAAGGGCGCTGACTGATCAGAATGCGGCATGGGCGCTTGCCTCCGCCTTGCGCGAGGCACTTGCACGCCGTCTTGGAATTGAGGCCGGAGAGCTCGGCTTGTCGGTTGCGGCTCGCGATACGCCAGTAGGCGGGCGTACGCATTCGCTCTTCTTGTTTGATCGCGCAGCAGGCGGGGCTGGATTCTCGCCTCGCCTGATTGACCTTTTTGAAGAGCTACTACGCGACGCGCGAGAGATTCTCGACTGTAAACAGGAAGGCTGTCAGGGCGGCTGCTCGGCCTGCATCGTGACGGGCGACCTCTACGCTCAGGCAGAGACTATCGACCGCAGGGCGGCCCTCGCATTCGTTGACACCGAGCTGGCAGCCATTGCCGCTCCTGCTCCAATTGATGCCGCATCTCCCGGCGCGGTTTTGGCGCGCGATGTCGCCGATGATCTGGCGGCGATCGCGGAGGGACGCTCTGATGCCGTGATCTTGTGGCCGGCCAGTCCCTTCGACTCAGTATCCCTCATGCAACCACGCATGCGGGCACTTCTTCATTTACTGACTCGGGCAGGCCACGAAGTAACGCTCTGCCTGCCCCCTGAGGTAATCGCCTCGCTTGACGCTGCGCAGAGGCTGAGTCTCAGGGATTCTACCGTGCGGCATGGTCTCCGTCTCGGAATTGGAATGCCTCCGCAGTTTCCCCATGGTTCACGTGCGATCGCGGCACTTGGTAGTGGGCGGATCTGGGCCTCACGAGATGCATTCGCCGGCCAGATTGGAGACAACTGGGGCATCGGTATCGACGCGCCGGTGGTTCGCTTCGAAGGGATGCCTCCAACGACCGACGCTCTCGACCGGGATAGCCTGCTGCCGAAGTCGGGGACTCGCTTCCTGGAAGTGCATAGTGAGCTCGATGGCGCAAGCCGGAATTTCGGACAGCGCTTTACCGACTATATTGAGCCGGTCCTCAAGGGTGCTGGATTGTGGCTCCCGGGCCGCCTCACCGCCGTGGAGTATATGGATCGCTATGTCCGATCTCCCTTGACAGCAAGCTTGGTAGTTGGAGCTGTTTCACAGCTCAAGGCGGCTCTCGCTCCCCAGGGCCAAATGCCATTTCGTCTTTCAACAGCAGATCTCAAAGTTTCAGACGGCCGTACGCCCTATCGTCTCAGTCACGATTGGCAAATCGAGGATGACCGAGCGGCGGTTCTCGAACTCCTCTCGGCGGAGGCCGGTCTGCGTCTTGAGATGGTAGTTGGAAAGGGCCTACATTCCCGCCGGCTAAAGCTCGTCTACGATATTACCGAAGCTACCATTGTCCTTGACCAAGGCTTTGGGTTCCTAAAACCTACCCATTCGCCGACGTTTAACTTCGACGATGCTCCAAGTTTACAGGCAAAGCGGCTCGCATCAGTGAATGTGCTCTGTGCTGCAGAAGGTGCGACGTATTTCGTGATTGTTGATCGAAGATCGTCAGAGTGAGTAGCTCGACGACAGCCGTGACAGGATTTTTAGATCTCAATTTCTGTTAGGCTTCCAATAAAGCGTTGGACCCAAAGGTGGAGGCCATATTTGGGTCCAATGTTCCAGTCTTAAAGGATAGATCGTTCGTAAGAGGAAACCGGATCCACTCTTCCGCACGATGTGCCAGTGAATCGGAAAAGACGATCGCCGGTGGTGAGTGTCACAGAACTCTCATCAGTTGCAACAAAGTTGCAACCCGTGAATAACGATCCGAGTCACTGACATGCCGCTGGGCTACTGTTCGGTTTTGGTTGCAAGGATAACGAAGTAAGTCCGAGACAAGCCCTGCATCTATAATCCAGATCTCGTCTCGAACTTCAAATGAGACGGTCACTTAATCAACCCTCGCTCAAAGCCGCTTGATTGCAAAGACTTCATTACTCCTGTCACCTTTTCTCGGCCAAATCCTTCAAAAACTCAGATCCCGGCGAGGCTCCGGTCACGAGTAGCCTGTCTCGCGCGCGGGTACAGGCAACATAGAAGAGATGGCGCTCTGTCGCGTAAACCTCTTCAAGCTCTACCTCGTCAGCGACCGAATCGATTCTTGACTGCAGCGGCAGGATCTCGTCGTCGCATGCCATGACAACGACGACCTTGAATTCCAGACCTTTGGCAAGATGCATGGTGCCGATCGATATCCGCCCGGCTGGATCCTCACCCTGTTCCGACAGTTCAAGAACCTCCCTGCCCGACTTCTTGGCCGCCGCGCGAGCCCTTGGGAGCTCTGCCGGCGACCGCACGAAGACTCCGACCTCGTCGGGGACTATCCCTTCTGCAAGAACCTCTTTAAGGAACGACGCAACGCTATCGGCTTCAGCGGCTGCATCCTGAGCAATGACGATGCTAGGGACAGGCCCGTCGAAGACTGAAATCGTGCTGTTCCGCTCATCTCCCGATCCATCAACGTCACGGACAACAGCCGGCAATAAACGGTCAGCCGTTTGCCTGATTTGGTGAGAAGTGCGGTAGTTCACTTTGAGCGTGGTGGAGCGCCCTCGAATATCGATTCCAAGCCCTTTCCAGGAGAACGGCTGTTGGAAGATCCGTTGCCCCAGATCTCCTGCAAAAAAGAGGGCGTTTGGCCCATCAGCGGTAATAGAAGCTAGGAACCGAAGCTCTGGAATACCCAAATCCTGCGCCTCATCGACGATCACATGGGCAAAAGGCTTCTCGGCACGCCCCGCATGATGCTTCGCTACAGCTGCAAGCACCTGTGGCCAGGTGAAGAGTCCTTGCTGCTTCAGTGAATTCTTCGTGGCTTCAAAGACTGGCCAGAGGCGCTCGCGCTGCTTTGCCCCCATTCGATTTTTACGGCCAAGGCGGGGTACATTCGCATATTCATCGGCACTCTGGATCTGCCAGGCGTCGACCACGTGCGTCCACTCTGACACAAGGAAGCGAAGTGAGTCCCGAACCTCCTGGTTCTCAGCCGCTCGCTTCAGGGCCGAATGCACGGCGTCGTCACTGGCAATACGCGGCCGGTGCGCGAAGGCCAGCTGAAACAATTCTTCTGCCAGAACCCGCAATGGTGTGACTGTGATACGCGGGATCACTCCCATCTCAGGGCCTGCCAGCACTCGGAGCTTGCGCTCCAGAGCAACCGCCAACGGCCGGGAGAATGTCGTCAGAAGGACACGCTGCGACGGATCTCCCTCACGCGCCAGGCGAACAGCACGGTGGAGAGCCACGACGGTCTTACCCGTGCCGGCTGACCCGGCGACCCGAGCGGGGCCCGTGAAGTCCCGGGCGACAACAGATGACTGGGACGGATGAAGGAAAACCGCCCATTTGTCCCAAGGATATTCGAGGGCCTGCCGAAGCTCCTCAATGTTGTCGACAACCCGGAACCGGCGGAGCGCATCAGGATGAGCAAAGCCCTCCTCTGCCACGACCGGCTCTGTACGCGGTAGAATACTCGTCGCGGCATATTCCAACAGGGCTTCAGCGGCTTCAGCTGGCAGGTGGGCACTCAGTTCGAAGAACTGATCTTCGGAAGCGGCCTGCACGTCGTTGAGCCAGTCCTCCGGCACCCCGACCGAGAGCAGATCCTCCCTCGACAGCGCAGCAAAAAGTGATTTCACTCCTTTTGATCTGGAGTCCACTTCATCTTGGTAGCTGGGGCTGACCGTTGACGTGATTTCCTCGACGCGCTCGCGCACCTCAACGATCTGGACGGCTCCGGTCCTCGGGTGAGCCTCGATGCGCCGCCGCTCGGCCCAAGCATATGCCTTGTCGTGATGATCGACATAAGCGAGCAGAAGGCTTGCTGCCGTCTTGTGAACGATGATCCGAATGTCGCGGTTGACCCGGACCGACCAGAAATGCGGGTCCTTCGAACCCTCGATTCGATGGAAGCTCAGCCCAGGGGCAGAGGGATCCACCTGTAGGTCGAAGGCGCTCATCTTTACCGCCTTCTGGTCCTGGGATGACAGTTTTGCTAGAGCATCTGTAAAGGTATCGGCAATACGAAAATACATCGGCCGAACTCTACCTCATCGAAAGGCCCACAGGCGCCCTTTGGTTCTCAAAGGATTGTATTGAGTAGCAAGAAACATCGAGAGACTGTGATAGTCGGCATCGTGCTGTTGGACGAGGCGATATGAAAACTGCCGCGGTCCCTTGCGTTTAAATACAGCTATCATACCCTTCTTGGCTCCAGGCAGCTCAACTGTATAATTATGATCGTGATCAACGATTTTTCTATACACATGACTTCCCGGGCTATCCTCGTTCTCAAGCTGCAACACGGGCGCTTTCTCGAGCTCAGATTTTTGGAAGCCGAAGAAACTAGCCCAAGCAGGTAACGGAACCTGAACCTGACTGTTCCGGGCTCCCCCCTGTTCAGAGGTAATCTCCATCACCATAATTGTCGGCTGCTTCGGCGATGGGTATTTACCAATCTTTTTTTGAGGCGAATATACGTCCCCAAGAGAGACAATTTCTTTTCGCGTCAGAGGGTATAACTTTAGTGACTCTATAAATTTCCTGACACGTTTTAGTTCAGCCTGATCGTCAACTCTATAGATTGCCTCGATGAGAAGTTTCTCGGAGTTCGCGGAAGCGTTTGCAGACCCGACAAATCCAACTTTGTCAAACGCGAATACTTTTGCATGAAGATTAGGTGCGTTGAAAACTTCAATGCCCGAGTCATATGCCGCGAGCAGGGCTTTGGGCGATGTCCCCCCAGACGAAACGGTCATCAAACTTGCGTCTACAACCAGCGTGCTGCCCTTCTTCAGCGGCAATAGGTCACCGCCGCTCTCGGAATAGTATGCTACGGCAACATGCGACGGTTTAATGCATGCCGTTGCCGCTTTTGTGATATGTGACCATACGTTTTTGGTAATTAACATGCTGCCCCCGGCTCCGCTATGTCTTATACATTGAAGACTTTCATCACTTCGTCTCCGAAGTGGTTAATTACTTTTATCGCGATACGCCCTGTCTTTGGCCGTGAGAAGGGGCGGGAGACGTCTCTGTAGAGCGTCGACCAAGCTTCTTGGTCAATCTCAGCTTTCAGAGCAGCTTTCAGATTCTTGTAGGGATCCTGCGCACCGAGGAAGTAGGCGTGGCGGACGAAGAAGCTTTCCTCGTTGTAGTCAGTGTCGATGAACCAGGCCGCGATGCCCTTAGTGTCGTTGGAGCGGATCTCACCCGTATTGGGATCGAATACGTCGACACCCTTCACGCACACCTGGATCTCGCCGTTGCCGGCGTCCTCCACCTCGATGTCGGGCTCGCCGAAGACCACGAAGAGGTTGCCGTTGCCGGTGTTCTTCAGATCTTCGGCCATATGGAGATCGGGGTTCATCTTTGCCTTCAGGATCGGCAGCGGGCCGAGCTTCGTTAGTTCAGAGGCGTGAGCGTCGAAGTTGAAGGCACAGGCAATCAGCACGTCGAAGCGTGCCTCAGTTGCCTCGCGGGCGGCGGCCACGAGGTCGAGCCGGCTGAGGGTGCCGAACTCAGGGCCAATGAAGATCGCGGCGCGGCGCTCGGTATCGCCCTCCATGAAGCGACCCTCCGCGCTAACATACCCGCCCGGCCACCCCTGGAGCGACGTGAAGTGGATAGTGTCGCGCTTTTCGTGCTGATGAACACCGGCTGCGCGCAGGTGCTCCATAATCACGGTAGCAAAATCAGTCGGCGGTGTGGATTTTGGCAAGCGGCGGCGCTCACCGGAATCTGCACCGAGAAGATCGATCAGCTCCTCCTCATCGGCCGGCACCACGCGGTGAGGCGAAAGACTCTCGACCGTGAATGGTCCGGCCACCCGCACACGGGACTTATCTTCGTATGGGCGGTCATAGAGTAGCACTTCATCTGCCGCTTTAGAGATAACATCATTGAGCTCGATCTGCCGTGTAATGCGCAGCTTCCACCAGGCTTCGTGGGCATTTTTCGCGACGTCAGGCCACGATGCGTTTACCTCACGGGGAATTTCCCACTCTTCCCACTTTTTACCTAGCGCTTCATTCAGCTGAGTGCGGACTGCCTCCAACTGCGGCTGCCATCTCTCCCAGACTATATCAATAGCAGGATTATTAGCTATCGAGCCGGATGTGCTCCATTTTGCACGTTCCAAGACGAATCCTTGCCGAACATCACCCATCAGCTTACTGCCGCCTGAACCTAGCCGGCCTGTAATCTCTCGCTCCTTTCGACGGCCCTCTTCTGTATCAATAAGTAGATAATAAGGGTACCGTGCCGTCATTAGGCGCGTACGCGCAAGAGCGAGAGCAACCCTGGATGTGTCTATAGTTATCCAACGTCTCGCCCATTGCTCCGCGACATAAGCTGTTGTTCCCGAGCCACATGTTGGATCAAGTACGAGATCACCTGGATCAGTGGTCATAAGAATACAGCGCTTAACAATCTCGGTGTTGGTTTGCACAACATAGACTGGAGAGGAAGCACCCCCTAGCCCGTCCCACCAGTTCGACAGTCGGGAGATTGCTGGTTCAGGCGCATATCGTACGAACCGAACGTCGTTCTGAAGAGGAAACAAACGTTGGGCGCGTTCTAAGCGTGTCATTCCCGGCGTCTCGCCATCCTTCGAGACTACGGTGTGTTTCCAGCACTGACTGTCGCCGATTGGGAACACCCGATTATGCATTCGGAACGGGTGGGATTGGTGTTTTCTAAAGCCGCCACTCTTTAATGGATTCAGTGCAAAAAGCTTTGCGGACGGATAGCGAGAGCGAAACAGCTCGAAGTTAGTAAGGTAATCCTCGCCATCACGCGAGCTGAGATCGCGAATAGAGATCCTTTCTAGGTCATCGAGTTCGACCATATTAAAGGTCTCAAAAAGATCCTCCCCCTCCTTCAGTGTAAACAGTGGCCGCGCTTTTATTGATCCCGATGCTTTCGCTGATTTTCCGTACCAGAGTATGTAATCATTGACAGCATCAAGTGTATTACTAACTTGACTGCCTTTTTTCTTTACGACGATCGAAACCACGAAACAGGCTGGACCAAAAACTTCATCCATTATTGCGCGCACGCGATGTACGTTCTCGTCGCTGATCTGCACAAAAATCGAGCCGGATTCCGTTAGCAACTCTCGCGCTACTGTAAGCCGATCGCGCAAGTACGTGAGGTAAGAGTGGATGCCATCTTTCCACGTATCACGAAATGCCTTCACCTGCTCAGGCTCACGGGAGATATCGGTCTGCTTGCCGTCCTTCACATCGCGCGAGAGCGTCGACACCTGCCAGTTCGAGTTGAACTTGATGCCATAGGGCGGATCGAAATAGATGCACTGCACCTTGCCGCGCAGCGCCTCGCGCTCGGCGAGTGAGGCCATGACCTGGAGGCTATCGCCCAGGATCATGCGGTTCGACCAGTGCTGGTCGTGCTGGTAGAAATCGAGCCGAGCCTCGGGATCGATACCGTTGAAATCGCCAAAGAGATCGGGTGCATCGGTCGCAGCCTCCGCATTGGCCTTCGACCGGCGCGTCAGGTCGTCGATGATAGCCTTAGGATGCACTTTCTCCTGGATATAGAGCGGCGGCGCCTGGACCACGAGATCCGACCAATCCTGGGTGTCCTTTCCGCGCCAGACGAGCTGTGCATCGCCGATTTCCACCTGTCCCTTTTCGGCCAACTGACGCACCTGATCTGGCGAAAGGCGGATTCGCGCCCCTCGCCAGATAATCTGCGGATCAAGATCCTCGTCCCGGGGCCGTGTCTCACCCTTCGCCAAAGGTGTCTGGCGAGGGAAATGCACCGGCTCCTGCGGGTTCATCTCCTCCTGCCGCTCGGCAAAGGATTGCAACTCAGCGGTGGGGATGTTCTTGCGCGTCTCGGTCGCGTGAGTGAGAGCTTCGACCGTCTTGGTGCTCTTAGCCATCGTCGGTTCTATCCGGTTCTTGTTATTCGGCGGCATCGAGAATGGGATGGTCCTCCTCGCCAGTATCGGCATCGGAGACCACATCCTCGGGTTCATTGGTGGCCTGTCCGCGGTAAGCGGCACGACCCATGGCCTCCTCGACCAGCTGAAGCAAAGCCTCCTGCCTTGCGGCGAAGAAGCCGGCGAAGTCGTCGGCTCGAAGTTTCGCGGGATCGATCAGATGGCTGGAAAGGTAGCCGTCGAGATGCCCTTTCTCGATGGGAGGCACACCGCTCCCTCCCGCCTCCAGCCGGCCGAGATAGACGCTCGGCGCAACCCCGCCGATGATCCGGTTCGTCCGGGCCGTCAGCGGCGTCTTGTTGATGATGGAGTCATAAGTCGAGGCTGGGATGTTCTGCTTCTTGCACCAGTCGCGTGGGAAGATGTGGTGAATATCCACATACTCGTTGAAGAAGACGGCATTGTCGAAATCGCCGCCGGAGCGGAAGTCCTTGGCTCCCGTCTTCATGAGCAGGGCATTGATCCCCTTATAGGCGGCTGACAGACGGCTGCGCATGGAGGTGAGACGGTCCGCCCGGAAGGATGCATCCGTCACCGTGGCGGGTTCCGCACCCCCATTGATCCAGAGCGGCACCTCGAGGACGTCCTTCGCGAACCGCGTCTCGACCGTAGAGCCATACAGCTCTCCAAAAACCCCGCACCAATACCATTGCGCGAGCTTGCGCCGGACACTCTCATGCTCCCACATACTGCCAATGTCGGCAAGGATGGCCGCGAACGGAACCAACTGTGATTGATAAGGAAGATCGAAGCTGCGGTAGACCTTCCAGGCAAAGAGGAGCTTGGCGGCCCGCTTGAAGCCCTCCTCGATGGAATCGGCGTATTGCTGATAGGCACTTAACGGGAGGTTCAGCAGCGAATAGCGGTTTGCGCTGACGGGTGGGAGATCCTTTCCCTGTTTGCCTTCGGCCTCTGCCGCCCTGCGACGGGCCTTTGTGTAAAGCAGCGAAATGGCCTGGAGGAAGTCGGTATTCGAGACATGCTCCAAAACGTTATGCGTCTTGAGCCGGGCTTGGCGCCCGATGTGCCCGTCCTTGCCGAACCAGTCCTTACGCAACTCGAAGCCGTCGGCGGCATACATGGCTGTGACGAGCTCGAACGCGTCCAGCGGCTTACCGCCCGTGTTCACCTTCTCGAAGACGAGGCAGACAGCTTCCTTCGATGTCTCCTTGTCGAGTGCGATGACAGGAACCTGATACTTTTTGAAGTTTTGAAGAACCGTGTTCTTGAACTCCTTAAAGATGTTCTTTGCATCCGAGTTCTTCTGGTCCCAGTAGGCCCAGAACTCATCCTGCCAGTCATCCCAATCGAACACCCTGTTGACCGGATACATCATCAACTCGTACTCGCGCTCAGGCGTCGAGAGATCGAGCTCGATATCCTTGCCGAAGTTGGATCGAACAATGCGATCCTCCGGGACACCGATAATGGCATCCTCACGATCCACATTTGGATCGAGTGCTGCCCGCATGTCGATGTAGTACCAGCGGCGGACCTTGGTGCGTCTGGGCGTGATCGTCTCCACCACGCTCTTGCGCAGAGCCGTCTGGTAGAGCGAGGTCATCCGCTGCTGACCGTCGAGGAGGAGGTAGGACGGCTTGCGCTCCAGAGCTTTGGGTGACGCGCCCTCGACCGGGCGAGGCTTGAAATCCACCGGACCACCTGTCTCCAGGGTCATGAGCGCACCCACCGGAAATGCCTGGGAGATCGACGCGATCAGCGAGCGGATTCGGTCGTCGTCCCAGACCCAGCTTCTCTGGAAATCGGGCAGCTGAATATCCCCCGACTCGCAGTCGCGCAGAAGATCCTCGAGTGCGAGCGGATTTGTTTTGAATGTTGCCCCCATCATTCCCCCTCAGCCGGCCTCAGGCCGCTTGCTTTTTTACAATAAGATTGTCGATCAGGCGGCCAAAGGCAGCCTCGATCTCGAATACATCCGTGAATTCCTCGAAGGCCCATTGTCCAAACTGGCCGAGATTGTTAACCCCAGGTACCCAGAGGGTTCTCATGGTCTCGGCTTTCAGCTGAGCATCAGCCCCACGATAGCCTTTCGTCTCCAGGACAAGGTTGACTGGTTCCATCTCGCCGACATCAACCTGGACGATAAAGTCAGGCAGGTATTTGCGAGGCACCGCACCATTACGGTACGGCACCTCGAACTGAAGCCCCTGGTTCTTGACGTAAGTCAGAACCCGCGGATGCCGCTCCACAACTCTGGCGAGTTCGGCTTCCCAGCTGGAGTCGCAAACCACGTAGTTGACGTGGCTCTTGTCCTCGGCCGTCTTCCAGAGATCGGCTTTCGAGGTGGTGAAGCTGACGAACCGCGTCGAGCCTTTCGGATTGTAGGCGTCGAGAACTGCCTTGATGCGCTTGTTACCGTGTTCGTGACGCTGACAGGCGAGGTAGATCCGCTCGATCGCCTGGTCCATCAACTCGAGATAGGTGACAGACGCTAGTGGCACACCCTTCGTGATGAGGTAGCCACCCTCGAGCCATTGGCGCACTACGCGCTTCGCTTCTCCAAAGAGATGCACCGGCCAGTCTTGGTCAGGATCGCGGAACTTGGTTTCAAGGAGGCGCTTCGCCAGATGGAACACAACCGTGCTCGGGCGGACGGCGTCGAGAACAGCGGCATTGAGCTCCACCCCCTCCCCTATGATCCCTTCCATGAGAACGGTACAGGGACCGACGTCTTCGGGCGTGAGCACCAGCCGCGAGTCATCGGAGAAGACCGCTGTCAGCCTCTCCTCGGGCAACTCGACGCGGTATCCCTCCACACGTGGGAAGGTGATTTCGAGGGGAGCTCGCTCCTTGACAGCATGAACCCTCGTTGTTGGCTTTGGGATAGTGGGCTTCGCGACAACGGGCTTGGCGGTGAAATCAAAGGGAATTCCCATAATGTCTGCGTATTCGACATTAAAGAGCCCTTCTGAGTTCAACTCATAGGACTGGCGACGCAAGGCGCGGCCAACGACCTGCTCGCAGAGCAGCTGCGTTCCGAAGGCACGGACGCCGAGGATGTGTGTCACCGTATTAGTGTCCCACCCCTCCGTGAGCATGGACACCGAAACGACGCAACGGATCTGCTCGCCCAAGCGTCCGGTCTTTCCGACCGTATTCATGACTTCGCGCAGGAGGTCCTGATCGGAAATATTCTCCACGCCAGATCCGGCGCCCTCGCGCTGCATTTTCTCACGCTTGAACTGCTCGATCTCGGGCCCCGCAATTTCTCGGAACTGAGGATCGAGAGCCTCGCCGGATTCAAGCTGCTCAGAGTCGATTAGAAGCGTGTTCGGCTCGGGAAGGCGCTGACCGTACTCATCATAGTTTCGGAACAGCTCAAGGTGCCCCTGGTGGATGTTGACAGGGTCACCGTCCTCATTTGGTCGATCCCATCCCGAAATCCACTCGTAGACCAACTTTGAGATCGCCGTATTAGCGCACACCACGATAAACACGGGTGGAACCGGAATCCCGCTGCGTTGCCAAAGCTCAAAGGTTTCCTTGTAATGCCCATACAACGCATAAAGGGCGGTCTGCAGCTCGGGTGGCAGCGATAACGGATCGAGCTGGCCGGACTTTCCTGCGCCCTTCTTTGGCAAGCTCCTCTTACGGTTCTTCATCTCCTCCCAGAGGTTGCGGTAGATCGGCATGTCTCCGGTCGGGAGATTATCGGCGACTGGCACACGTGGCAGTTTAACGATGCCGCATTCAATGGCATCCATGAGCGAGAAGTCGCTCACGACCCATGGGAAGAGTGTTCCCTCCAGGTAGCCAGAACCACGCAGGAAGAAGGGAGTAGCGGAGAGATCATAGACAGCGCGCACACCAACTTTCCGGTTGAGTGCCTCGAGCCCAGAGATCCAGAGGCGCGCAGCCTCGTTGTTTCGCTTCGCCTCCTCTTTGTCCTCGCCCTTGAGTTCGGCCTCTTCATCCATTTGCGGCTTCTCACGATAGCAGTGATGCGCCTCGTCGTTGATGACAACGACATTCTTGAATGCCAATAGCTCGCCGCAGGCGCGATGGAGCATCTGCCCCTCGCTCTCAATAGTCTGAGGTGCCTCGCCTCGCCCCTGGAGCAGCGACCTACCTACCTTCGAAAGGTCAGTCGTCTCACGCCGCTTGAAAGCGTGATAGTTAGTGATGACGATCTTCGCCTTTCCGATATCCCCTAGCATATCGGGTGGCAGCAATTCACGCGTGCGATAATAGTTCTCAGGATCATCGGGGAGAAGAACCCGCAGACGATCCCGAATCGTGATACCAGGCGCAACGAGGAGAAAAGCGCGGCTGAAGAGATTACTGGTTGGCGAGCGAACTGCGTTTACCGTCTGCCAAGCGATCAGCATCGCCATGACAGTGGTCTTGCCGCTACCGGTTGCCATCTTCATGGCGATCCGTAGCAGATCGGGATTCGCCTGCTCATTCGCCCCCTTCAAATGCTCCCAAAACTTCGAATACCGTTTCTCGCGACGAGCGACCTCAGTCAGCCAGATAACGGTTTCGACAGCCTCAACTTGGCAGAAAAACGGCCGCACGCTCTCGAACTGATGACTTCTCCAATGCGCGAGGAGGCGTGCCGTTGCGGGCGTCACCCCCCAATCTCCTGGGTTCGGAAGAGATCGCCAGGTCGCTACATGGGAGCGAATCTCGTTGATGATCGGCGTAGGATTATATTCCTGATCGACTGACGTGAGCCCTTCATCATCCTCAAATAGGAACTTGTCTTGTTTAGTCTTGCGCTTCCGAGGTTTGGGAACAGGCGTAATAAGTTCTGAACGACGACGCCCTTCTACAGGGGGCAGGTTCAGCGGCTGCCCGTCCTTGTCGAGCGCATGATGGCGGCGCGGCTCCTCATAAGGGGAATTGAGGATCGGATTCTCGAAGAATGTTTGAGTCAAGAGCACCATCCCCATGTCACTTGTGTGACTTTTATCTGTCGCAACCTATAGCTGATCCGCTAGAAGCCTGCCAAGGCCGACGTTTAAGCTACTTTTTGATGAGAGGAGACGGCGCGGCGCAGCTAACCAGTACTCCACACATCTATGAGTAGGACTTCTCTCAGGCTGCAAGGGCCTAGCAAATTTCAAGCTGTGCCGCACACGTACTAATCTGGGAAGATCCCCAGATTAGTTTTGCCTCATCTGCCTTGGAAGGATCGAGCTCCGCAGGAGCGCACCAGTCAGTATCGAGGGGCCGTCGGCAGCCCACTCCGTTTACCGATAAGCCGGCAAACCGCACCGCTGATCTAGTTCGCGTGCCCCCGCTCATCGGCTCAGGGATTTCAAGCACATGGTCGATCGTGGCGACGAGGATCAGTCTCGCCTTGTCCTCAGTCAACCGACCGCGCTACACCTCGTCGAATACTACCTCATTCATCGCGGTCAGATCCGCTCGGATCCAGTGCACCTCAACCTAGTCGATCAGTTGCATGCTGATCTGCAGAACCTGCCGTCCGCTCGCGCCGCAAGCCGGGAGCGAGCGCCGCCAGCAATATACTGCATCACGACTCATAAAATGAGAACCCACCGGTATGTGTGACAGGGCGTGCAGCAATGCAGAGCACATCGCCCGAAATCGGGAGCAAGGCGTTCCATTTCAGCAACTTAGCATGGAGATCTGAGGCGGCAGGACTCTCAGCTGATGAATGTACCGTATTCAAAATGCGACACGAGGGCGACTTTATCGATGTTCGCTCGGCTACTAAATGCATCAGCAATGCAATTCAGCCTTGCGCATAGCAAAGCGCCAAAATGAGGTGGGGGGAAACCCGTTTTGGCGCTCTGATTGTGCAATCTGCCGATGTCAGCGGAAGATCGAGAACAAGTGAGGATTCACCTCGTAGTCGGTTCTGGGCCGCCCCCGCGTCCCTTCAGGTCTGGTCTTGGGGCGAACCCAAGCCCCATCCTCCAAAGTGTCGAAAGCGGCCTCGTACACGGTATCCTCCGCAAGTCGTCCTCGCATCTGCCGCCTGAGCACCCGCCGGTTGATGGTCGTCACGCCCTTCCTTGCGATAATCCGCGCGAGTTCACCCGCATCACGCGACGCCTGCGCGGTTCCAACAGAGCCCAGAACACGCTGGGCCATAGGGGCAAAGAAGGAGTCCACCGCCTCAATCGCAGCCTCCATTGAGGTGGCACTGATCGTCATCGGGCGCTGACCCTCACCAGTCAGAGCCCATTCGCAAAGCTCCCGCAGCCCGGCGAGCCGCAGCGCCTGCCCCGGCGCTCGCATAAGCCAGGACTGGATCTGACCCTGGCCCTCGGCAGCCGTACGATGCCAGCGCCGGGTGGCTTCCTGCAGAAGCGCAATTCCGTCTTGAGCCAAGGGAAGATCGATCGGTTCACGAGCCGCCCTCACCACCCCCCTGAGCGTCGGGAGAACCTGGCCTGCCAACCCGGTCTGCGCTGCCTCCAGCGCGATCGTCACCATCTCACTGTCATCGCAAGCAGCCCACAGGCAGCGAGCGGCAAAGCCATCCGGGACAGGACCGAGCAGCTGACCAAGACGCTCGGTGGGAATGCCACCGAGGATGGAGACCGCGAGACTGTCGATCTCCGGCACATCCCGACTGACCCGATCAACGCGATAAAAGCGGCCGTCGTGTGCGCGCAGGAGAAGCGCGCGCTCCATGACGCCACCGTTGGTGTCGATCCGGTGCAGGAGCGAGGCCACCTCATCCGACACCAGAAGCAATCCCGTGCGGCTCTGCGCATGAGCGTCAATGAGCGCAGGCGGCGAAAAATCATCCACGATGATCTTTGGTGGCGTCCGCCGGGGCAGCACGATCGGCTTGCGATCCGGAGCATCCGGCAACGGACCGCCGGTCCGGACCGCCTCGTTCAACCTGGCCTCGTAGAGCCGATGTTCAGCCTTTACGATGAGGTTGTGCCGATCGACCGCTCGGAGACGCTCTTCCCAGTTGACCGCCTCCGCGGCCTCGATCTCATGCAGGAACTGGAGATAGGCTCCTGCGGTGCTGCTTTTGCGCACCCCCGAAGGGCCGACCAGCATCAGCCACAACACCGAGACCTCGCGCCAGGCCGCTCCCGCCCAAAACCGCGCCTTGTTGCCCAAGCTGGCTGCCAGCACGGCGAGGAAGCCGGCAAAAACGAACGCAGCGGGAGCGCTGAGCGACTGCGCGACGGCCCGGATCTCTCCGTGAAGGCCATCGCTGAAGAGCGTCGGATCCGGGGGTTCGGGAATACCGATATCGGAGAGAAGAGACTCGTCCGGAGATTCCCAACTGGGCTCCTCTGCCGTCGCCTCCGCGCGCTGGTCGATGGTAGGCGGCGTCGAAACCGCTTCCTCCGACGGAACGGCAGCGGACGGCTCCGGCACTTCCGGGCGGCCTCGCATCAGGGCAACGATCTCGGCAGGCTTCTCATCCCGCTCGCATACCGACCCGGCAGAGGACCGGATGACCTCGACGTTGGTCTCGCTCGGGTCTCCCGCTTCCTGCATCGACGCCGACTGAGCGCTACCGGACGGGGATGCGATCACCACTTCCCTCTCCGGAGCCCGCGACGGGGCCATGGCCATCGACGCGGTGATCGCAGCAACGGAAGCCGAGGGGCGCACCGGAGCCCCCGGAAGCGTCTGGCGGCCCGACGCAGCGGGCTGGTTCAAAGTCGTATTGGGCGCCACCGAAACAGGCGGCTCGGTCTTGCTGTCAGACATTGTATTGCCTCAAGAGTTAGGGGCGGCGCGGGAGGATCCCCCCGCACCTTGGAAGAAAGAGACGTCTTGAAGCCGGCATGAAAAAGCGTCAGCGCAATTCGGATTCGTGTCAAAGGTATTTTTGTAGAAGAAATCAGAAAAAGCGCTGCTGTCATCGGACCTTAGGTCCGATGAGGCGAGAGCGCAGGACTCCTGGCAAGGAATTGCGCCTGAGAATTTCTCAATCCAGGCGCCCGCTAAGCGCAGCATGCCCTGTCAGCGCCGTGTCGGTCGGCCGCTTGATTAAGCATTTGTTAACCATGATTTTAGGTTTCGCTTGCCAAGCACGTCTTATTTGGCGCAGCCTCGTTCGGGCCGGATTCAACACGGATCCGGCTGGCCAGGATGGCGGTCTGCTCTTTGCAGAGAGCGGCCGCCGGCACCGTTGCAGCGGTGCCAGCAGCCTGGCCACCCAGCAACCTCCTAAGGTAGTAGGAGACACCGGATGGTTATTGCCATCGATAGCGCTTTTGCGCCCGCATGCAACCGCCCTGAGCGGCCTGTTGCCCTTCCTCCCGATCATCGTCCCCGCAATCCAGACCCTGGCGCAGGCCCGGCCCATGAGCCCGGCACGCGTCGGCACCCGGGACTGGTCGTGCATCCCTTCGTCTCGCCCGAGGATCAGGTCACGATCCTCACGGCGGTCGACGAGGCCGGCGTCGCGGAACTCGGCGATCTCGTTGCCGCGCTGCCGTACCACCCCCGCCCGATCACGGCGATCCTTGCCCTGATCGAGGCCGGGCTGCTGGCCATCGACTTCCGCGCGCCCTTCGACAGCAACGTGCGGATCTGGCGGCCCTGAGCCGTTCTGATCGCTGACCAACCAGCGGGATGCCGGCGGCATCCCGCTCCCTCCCCTTTACCCTTTTTCATCAGAGCGCCACGCCTTGCGTGCGCGCCGGAGGACCACTCATGTCCGCTTATCAGCCGACCAGAACGCAAACCAATGGCCTGATCATCATCGAAGGTCGTCCAGGCGACCCGCTCATCGTCATCGCGCCGATCGCGCACTACCGCTCGCTGCTCGCCTGCGATCGCCTCAACAGAACGACAGGCGCAGCCTACTATATCGAGGTTCCCGGCGCGCTCGGACCGCCTGTCGTGTACAGCGGCGGGACCCACCGGCCCGCGCCCGTGCGGCTGCGCAGCTATCGCCCGGCGGCGCTTGCCCCGTCGGCTCGCATCATTGTCATCGCTCGTGCCGGCAGCCCGCTGTCGCGGCGGGAAGCCCGGGCGCTGGAGCGCCTGGCCTGGAATCAGGTCATTGCCGGCGAGCGGGTCGCGCCCGCCAACGACGACGATGCATTCGGAGCCAGCCTCGGCCATGATGGCTACAGGGCCATGCAGGCCTTCTGGGCCAAGGCGCTGCAGTGGCTGCAGCCCCATTGCCCTTGGGCGGGTTCGCGGATCCTGCCGCCCTTCTACCTGGACGAGCCGGTCCCGTCCGCCGGTCAGGTCCTGACCCTGCGCCGGGGGCGGCTGACCGCTTGCGTCGAGCTCGTCGAAGGCGGCTGCGTCCTGCTCCCCGGCAGCCTCATCCGCCGCCGGGTGGTCGCCACCGCTTCCGTGACGGCCTCGGTCCTGCGCGAAGAACTCTGGGCCTGGGGCGCCCTCGAGGCGGTGGAGGATCCGTCGCTGTGGCGCCTGACCCGCCGGGTCTGGTGCCCCAGCCTGTCGGCGGCCTTCGTGCTGGTCCTCGGCTATCGCGGGGGTCGCACCGGCGCATGGATGCGGGACAGCACCGCGCTCGCCCCGCCCAGACGGATGACCCGGAACAATGTCATTCTGTTCCCCTCCTGGCGTGTGGAGATGGCCCGATGAGCCAGTGGACCTTTCCGAGTCATGCCACCCGCAGCGTGCTGCTCGCCCGCTGCCCGCGGCTGGTGCGCCTGACCCTCGAGCGTCACCTGCCGCAAGCGCGGCTGGTCGATGACACAAGACAGGCGATCGCCGCCCTGGCGCCGGAGCTTGCTCCGGCCGCCACGGCCTGGGCCACGAGCTGGAAAGCGGCGCGCACCTTCATCGAGCCGCCGTTCCGGGAGAGCGCCGCGATCCTTCTCGCTGCCCTGGAGGGCTATGCCGCCGCCGCGGACAGCCCGGCGGCCGCGGAGCTCGCCCATCTCGTGCGCGCACTGAGCCACCTGAGCGAGGATCAGGCGGCCGCCACCCGGCTTGCCGCCGCAGCATGGGGCGTCCTGCATACGGTGGAGAGGCTGTCCCTCAGCCTGCGCCGCCTCGAGCCGGACGAGGCCGGCGTCAGCCTCGACGAGGCGGCCTCGCCGTATGTTGAGATCGACGCTGATTTCGACCTGGCCGGCCTTGCCCTGCCGGCGGATGCCGACGCCATCCGGCAGGCGTGGTGGCGCGATCTTGGCTGGGCTTATGAGGAGCTGCGCCAGGACACGCGGGCGCTCGCCATCGGCCTGAGCGCGCTCGCGGTCGGGCTGGTGCCGCAGCGCTACGAGCGGGAGCTGCTGGCGAGCGCCGCCCTACCCCTGGGGCTGGAACTCCTGCGGCCGGTCGCCCGCCATGCGACCCGGATCGAGCGGGCGCGGGTGGCGGCCGAGCGGGAGGCTGCCGAGCGGCTGGAGCGGCGCAAGGCGGAGACCGTCCCCTCCCCGCGCAAGGCGGTCGAGGCCCCGGTGATGCCAGAGGGGCATGTTCTCGTCTGCCCGAGTGTGCGCCTCGACGGGCGGCTGCGCGAGATCGCCCGCGGCCTCGACGGGATCATGGGGGTGCCGGTGCCCCTCGTCCGGACGCCCGATCTCAGGGCTGTGCGGGCTGCCCTGCTGCAGGAATACCCGTACGCCCAGGCGCTCATCGATCGCATCCTGCAGCCCCTGGCGTCGCAGCCTTACGTCAGGCTGCCGCCGATTCTGCTGCTCGGGCCGCCCGGCACCGGCAAGAGCCGGCTCGCGCGAAGGCTCGGCGAGCTTCTCGGTCTTGGCGTGTGGCGCATCGATGCCCCGCGGGATACCGGCGGCGCGGTCGGCGGGCTCGAGCGGCGCTGGAGCTCGGCCGAGCCCAGCCACGTGCTGGCCGCCATCGCGCGGCACGGCCATGCCAATCCGCTGATTTTCATCGACGAGATCGAGAAGGCCCAGACCAGAACGGACCAGGGCCGGCTCTGGGACACCCTCCTCGGGCTGCTGGAGGGCGAGACCAGCCGGCGCTTCATGGACACGGCGCTGCAAGTCGAGTGTGATCTCTCGCATGCCGTTTACGTTGCAACAGCCAACCGCGTTGGCGATCTCCCGACGCCGCTGCTCGACCGCATGCTGGTGCTGCGGATGCCGGAGCCCGGGGCCGAGCATCTGGAGGCGCTGCTGCCGTCGCTCTGCCTCGCGATGGCGCGCGAGCAGGGACTGGATGCGCGTTTCGTGCCGCCGATGACGGCCGCCGAAATCGCGGATGTCCGCCGTCACTGGGCCGGCGGCTCGGTCCGCCGCTTGCGGCAGGTCGTCGAGGTGGTGCTGGGGGCCCGCGACCGCTTCGAGATGAAGCACTGACGATCAAAGAAAGACAAAACCGGTGCCACGGATCGGTGGCACCGCGATCCCGCATAGTCCAAACACGCTGCTTGCTCTCCCCCGCCATTCCCTCCGGCCGGTGTGCCGCGCCGGGAGCAGAAGCCGCATCATTGAACCGGATGACCCGTCAATCCGATTCTAGAGCGGGTTCTTCCGAACGAAATCGGCGTCGATACCTGCCGATCTCGCGCCATTCCATTCCTGCACCTGCTGGTCCTGGCGCAGTCGCAGACGCCGCCACTCGAGGGCTGCAAATATATCCTCCGACGATGAGCCGGTATTCACAGGGAGCGCAGCCGCGGCCTCGCGCTCGAAACGGGAGCCAAGCGCCGGATCGCTCCGCCAGGCGACCTCCCACCAGCCCACGATCTCTTCGCGTGCTGTGGCAAGGGCTGCCGCGGACGGCAAACGATCCCGCTTGAGATGCTGGTTCACACGCGGGCTTGCCGGCAGGAGATTCCACAGATCACCACAGGGCCAGGCCGACCATGGCAGGCAATGATCAATGTCGAGCCTGTTCCTGCCTGCCTCGAGTCGGGTTCCTGTCCAGACACAGGTGATCGGATGTCCCCGGTCGAGAAGACGCTTTGCGACGGAGCGGGCCAGCAGGGTGTCGCGCGCAGGATCGAGCCAGGCGAGCTGCGCCTCGACCTCCCCCAGGGCAACAGGCCGGCTCATCCGCTCACCGTAGGCTCGGACAAGCCGCGCCCATTCGGCGACAAGGACCGGCTCCACCCATGCTCCCAATCGCTGCAGCGTGCGCCAGACATGGCCGGGAACCGTCAGGCTGCCGAAGGCCCTGAGGACTTCACCGTCAAGCGTCAGCTCGCCGCGAAGCCGCGGCGGAGCAGTCGCAACGGCAACGAACACCGGCATGTCCGAATTGGGGAAGCGGGTATAGGTCGCCGGCATGTCGACAATTGTGCGCCTCGCCTCGACGAGCGCCCGAGCAATGGCAGCCGCACGATCACCGGTGAAGCGAGCCCCGATCCTGAGATCCTGGGCGGCGACATTTCCGGCGAGGAGGTCTCGAAAGCCGGCTTTCGCGAACCCGAGCCCGTCCGGCCCGGTGTTGCCGGGCATCTGGGGCAGGCCTGCCGCGACAAGCGGAAGATACATGCGGATCCAATTCAGCGCGACAAGGCCGAGGGGCACATCGACGGCATCCTCGTCCGTCCGCGGCACGGCAAGCGCGGGGCTCGCATCGGCGATGCGGGCTACAGCCCGCAGGAGCCCGAGCTTGTAGGTGGATGATTTTTCATCGTTGAGAATGACGCCCCGCAGCAACGGCAAGGCACCCGCACCGTCGTCCGGAAGACGCAGGCACATGGCGGTCCAGCGGACATCGGGCCGGCCGAGCCGATCATCGCTTGTCACTGACCGGAGAACGGCAAGACCGTGACTGCGTGCGAATGCCTCGACCTCCCCGGCCGGAGCGGGCCACATTGCGCGGCTTGGCTCGGACGGTCCCTCGCGCAAGCTCATCAGCACCACTCCACCGGGCTTGAGCAGGGTCGCGAGCTTCCGGAACGCCCGGGCCCGTGCCGGCGGCGGTATATGCATCCATACCGCGCTCAGCAGGATCAGGTCATAAGCAAGTCCGAGCTCATGGACGACATTCAGGTCCGGAAGACGGTCATCGAGCCAGCGGATGCGAGGATCAGGATGACGCCGCTGAGCCTCGGCCCGCATGCCGGCCGCCGGTTCGACCGCAACGACATCGTGTCCGAAGGATGAAAGCCATGCGGCATCCCGGCCGGATCCGGCTCCGACATCCAGCGAGAGGAGACCCGAACCACGCGGGATATAATCCGCAAGCGACGCATGCACGGCTTCAGCCGGCACGCTTTCGTACCTGGCCGCCAGATCTGCGCTTTGCAGGTCGTAGACTGAAATCGTGTCCGTCATCCGAGGAACCGTAAACCGCGTGCCTGCCGAAACGGCCTTCGGTCGCTTGGGCCGGCCGGCAAACTTTCCCGCGCAGACCGTTGTACCTGTAACAGGGGTGCGTCCGGAATGCCACCTGAACAGGTTATCCCCTCCTGAGGGATCAGCTGATCCTGCATCCCGGGACTTGATCACGGACGGGGCTTGGCGGAGCGTCCCTTCCTCAACTCGCCAAGCGCTTGGGCGTGTGCGACACGCCCCATCTTGATCTCGCGGGTGGCGCTCACAGCCTTGAGTGCCCGCCGGCCCGTAGAATGCTCACGCCGGCCATAACGGGACTGGGTGCCATCGCTTGCATGGCCGGCCATGATCGCCACCATCTCGCCCGCGCCCCATTGGGCCTTGGCATCGGCGAGGGACTGGGAACGATAGACGTTAGGCGTGATCGCCTCCCCAAGTTCCGGAAAGACAACCCGCCCGAGCCTCTCGATAGCCTTGCGCACGGCATCGGGCGACCGGATCGCGATGGTCATCTGACCGCCATTGGCCCTGCACTGTTCTACGAGTTCGTGGGCCACGGCTCCACAGCCTTCGACATCGACAACGCAGCGCGTCCGAACCCATTCGGTGGTCTTCGCAGGGCAGATATAGATAACGAGTTCTTCATCCTCAAAGCAGACAGTAGCGCCTGCGTACTCGTGCCCGCACCGGTCGCCGGGCACAAGATCCGCCAGTCGGCACCCGGTGATGTCGCTCGCGGCGAGCGCCCACCTGTGAGAGCTGTCTGCAGGCATCCGGTGCCAAATCCTGTCTCGCCAGTCGTCCGGCAGATCGGCCAGCAGGTAACGTTTGCTGCCAGTTCCGCGTCTCGGGCAGTCCTCCGACACAGCCCGCCAACGGGCAGCCCCCGATTCCTTGCCTTCACCGGCGCACCCCACTCCACCGTCACGGATGACGGCCGCGGCAACAGAGGTGATCAGGTCGTTGAGCTCCCGGGCGACACGACTGACCAGAGCCTGATCCGAACTGTCCAGCATCTGCCCGAGCTTCTGCCTCATTCGGTCGATGACATAGCGTCCTCCGTACCTGAGCGCGGACCGGCGCTTGCAATAAGTATCGTACGCATCCTGCGGGCGCAGAGGATCGAACACTCCCTCTTTATACATGGTGCGGATGATCTTGAGGTAGGTACGACGCGTCTCGCGGTTTCCCTGGCCCTCCGGCACTGCGGACATGAATTCGCGGGCCCGCTGGAGAGCGCGGAGATATTCGGGGGTTGCTTGTGCCATGATCAGGCCTCCTTCCTCTCGAAAAGAGCACAGGCCTTGGCAAGCAACGAATGGTTTGTCCGCTCTCATTCCGGGCTCCCATCGCCCAAATTTTTTGGGCAGGCCCCTAAATTCTCGGACAAGAAATGAATGTTCGGAATTCCATGCGAATGCTGGTAGTCTCGACTGGCCTTTGATCAGAACCGTCCACCTCGGCACATCGCGTCTCAGTACCGTGTCCAGCATAAAGTCAGAGCATCAAGTGATCCTCGGCCCACATTAAGCCCTGCTTTTCAGCGATGGTGGTTGGCATGTCCAAGTCGCACCTCACCCGCCGCGAGATGTACGATCTCGTATGGTCGCAGCCTCTGGAAACAGTTGCCGAGAACTTTGGGTTGCCCGAGGCTTCACTCAGGAAAATCTGTGACCATCATCGCGTGCCGATCCCACCACCTCGCTATTGGACGCAGAAAACCGATGGCAAGGACGTCAAGCAAACCCGCCTTTATCCGACCGACAATCCGCAGGACGAATGGGTTCACCTCGCACTCTCGTGTGCCCGGCCTCCCGCGACGCCACCTCGGGCGAATGCCTCGGAGCGTGGCCAGCGTCTGATCCGTTCCAGGTTATCTGTGGAAACCATGATAGAGCCGGTCGAGCCGCTTCATGATATCCATCCCACAGTCATGGAAACGGCCCGAACGCTCCGCGGGGCCACTCCCGATGCGGATGGCGCCGTGCGCGCTACTGGAAGCGGTGAATGTGGGGTTGTGATCGGGACCGCGAACATCGAGCGCAGCATACGAGTCGTTGATGGCTTGGCCCGGGCTCTTGAGAGCCGAGGTCTTGCTCTGCATGGCGCAGGCCGGTCGATGCAGATTACCTCGGGCGAGGACCAGGTCACCTTTTCCCTTACTGAAAGAACGGAAGTCGACCCGCATGTCCCGACATTGCGGGAGTTGGCCGGCGTGGAGCGCCGGCGAACGGACGGGACTCTTAATCCCCTCGCGGATCTTTGGAGAGCCGGATATGGACGCGCCGAGCCGGCCCCCGTCATACGGTTCACCGGATGCCTGATGATAAGGCTTGCCGATCAGCATGTCCGAGGAACGCGCCGGATCTGGCGGGACGGCAAAACTCGGAGGCTTGAAAACATTACCGGGGACATCGCAGATGGCATCGTTGCCTATTTGGACGGAATCCGGGCGCGCCGGGAGGAACTTGAACGCTTCAAGCGGGAATGGCGCTTAAGCGAAACTCTCCGCGCTCTTGCGCAGGCTCGGGAAGAACGGGAGAAGCGGCGGCGTGATTTCGTCAGCCGCTACACCGCCATCCTGGCCGAGATCACCGAACTTGAGACCTTTTTCGAACTGGTGCAACGCCGCAATTCCGCGAACGGTCGGGGCGAGCTTGCCCGGATCGTCATCTGGGTCAACGCTCGCCTGACCACCCTGCGTCGGCAGACGGAGCCCGACAGGATTGCGGCAGCCCTTACCGCAGAGGATCTCTTTCCGGAGACCGACGATCTGACGAGTTCGCCTCCAGACATTCTCGTTATTCCTGACGACGGGGCGAGCCGCTCTTAAGGTCAAGTACGCGACCTGCTCAAACACCGCACACGCAAGAATGGTTCGAAGTCGAGCGCGATACCCCGCAAGATTGATCGTGTCTCAGCTGAGAGCCATTTTCGTCCAATGTCCAAGACGCCCGACCACAAAGAGCGACGACCAAGCCTGTTCGCTATCCATTGCGCCCGCAGCTTTCCCGGGCTCCGGAGTTCCTATATGTGAGGCGGTCCTGCCGTGCGTCGGTCACAGGGTGCGCAGCAGCCGTCGCCAATGACAAATTGACAAAATGCCAAAACTCGTCGCATGGCCGTCTTGGCGCGTTCATCCACCGCTCGGCCCGAGCTTCCGCATGACCCCGCCAGAAACATGCTGCCCGCCGAGCGCAGCAGGAGATGTGGGTAAACCAGAACTTTGAAGGGCTGCCCTCGGAAAAAGCAATACGCCCCGGAAATGCTCCAGGTTGTGGTGTTTCCAGAGGCAAGCAGGACCATGTTGGCCCCGATCCGCAATCCAGAAAAGCCGATTTGGACCGTGCGGCTCGTGTAGACTGCTACATCAGCATGTCCTCACCAGTCCTGTTCGTCGTTAAACGAAAAGGGGCTCCTCCGGAGAGGAACCCCTTTCGTGACGTGACCCGCTCGCGATGTGGAGCGGATGTGGGCCCGAACGGCGTCGGGAAGACAACGCTTGGGTTGCCCGCACGCGTCAGGTGCGGATTTGCTCATCCTAGCGACCGACCGCTCCAGGAGCAAGGCGCGCCAGCAACAAACATGCCTTGCTTTAGATTATGGTTACCTGCGGGTTAAAGTGTCCAAAGAGCTTGGTGAGATACTTCGGTTAGACCGCCCCGTGATCAATCCTGCCGATCCGTTCGCCCATAAAATGAGGCCGGGCACCTTTCGATCATACAGCAGCAGTGACCTTCCTGGAGATCATCCCTGCGCATCCAGTTGCGCCGAGGTCTGGACTGTTGGGGGTGTTCAAGACCCTGATGACAAAATGACAAAATGCCAAAACCTGCCGCACGGCTCATGCGAAGATTGCAGCGTGTTGGCATGAGCACTCTTCCCAACCGGCGGATCACCCTCGACTGCCCCTACGGGCAAGCCAGGCACAGGGATTCACATGGCGCCGGAAACGTCCCATGCTGGGGGTGAGTGATTTGCCCCTGGACCGCTCCTGATGGTCACGTCCCACAGGCCCCTGCTGCGAGCCCACCAAGCCGCCCTGGCCAACCTTGTTGCCGCCATGGAGCGCGGGAAAGCATCAGAGATCAGCGACATCCTAGCGGCCGTGACGCCGGGCGGCGGCAAGTCCCTCCTCCCGGTCATCGCCGCAGCGCGTCTGGTCGAGGCTGGCCGGGTCGAGCGGATCTGCTGGGTTGTACCCCGCGACAGTCTTCGCCTTCAGGCCGAGGAAGCCTTTGCCGATCCGGTCTGGCGCGCCGCGCTCGGCCACGCCCTGTCAGTGCGTGCGGCTGACAACGAACCGGACCCCAGCCGCGGCCTGACCGGCTACGTCACCACCTACCAAGCCATCGCGGCAGCCCCGGACCTGCACTTGGCCGAGGTCCGCCGCCATCGCACCCTGCTCGTGGTGGACGAGGTGCATCATCTGCCCACCCTCGGCGAGGATGAGCCGGCTGCCCCGCCCTCATCCGGTCAAGCCCCCGCCTTGAGCGAAGAGGCCTCGGTCTGGAGTCGGGCGCTGCTGCCGCTGCTTGAATCCGCCACCCTGCGCCTGCTCCTCTCCGGGACCCTGGAACGGGCGGATGGCCAGCGTATCCTGTGGCTGCCCTACCGCACCGGTCCCACAGCCGGCACGCAGGAGGTCAATCTGGAAGCTCCCGGTTGGGCGATCATCGGCTATTCCCGGGCACAGGCGGTGGCGGAGCGCGCGGTGCTTCCGGTCACCTTCGGCGCGCTGGATGGCGAGGCGAGTTGGCTGCAGGCGGGACGAACGGCGACGGAAGGCGTTCGGCTCGGCCCGCATCGCCTGTCGGGACGGTCCCCGACCGTGACCACCCGCCCGGCCCTGTTCACCGCCCTGCGCACCGGCTTTGCCCGCGAACTGCTACAGGAGGCTTTCCGAGCCACGCGCACCCTGCGGGCTCACCGCCGGGCCGAGCGCGGGCTCCCCGCCGGTGAGCCCGCCCGGGGTCTGGGCAAGCTGCTCGTGGTGGCGCCCGACCAGCGCAGTGCCCGCCGCTACTGCGAGATGCTGCGGGGCTGGATGCCACCTCAGCAGGCCGCGCGGGACGTGCGGCTGGCGACTTCCGATGAGCGGAGCGCTCCCGAGGCGCTGGCCGCTTTCCGGCTCATGGCGGAGCCTGCGGTCCTGGTCACGGTGGCCATGGCCTACGAGGGGCTCGATGCGCCGGAGGTGGCGGTGGTGGCCGCCCTCACGCATATCCGCAGCCGCCCCTGGCTCGAGCAGATGATCTCCCGGGCTACGCGGGTGGATCCCCATGCCGGTTCCTACGAGAGCCAGAGCGCCCTTGTGTTCCACCCGGACGATCCGCTGTTCGCCCGTTTCCGCCGCAGCATCGAAACCGAGCAGGGCATGCTGGCACACCAGCGTCGGCGCAAGGCCGAGACTGGCACACCATCCTGGCTGGCCGAGTATCTCGCCATGCACCGGGACGAGGGAGAGGGACGCGGGATCACGCCTCTGGAGAGCAATGCGCTGGGGCTGCGCTATGCCACCCTGAGACCGGGCCCGGCCTTCGACGAGCTCCGCCCGGAGCGGCAGGTTGCCCCGGCGTCCCTGAGCGGGTCCCCGTCCGCGGCAGAGCGGCGCCTGCGGGCCCGCATCGGCGAGGCCGTGGCGGCCCAGGCGGTGGAGGACGAGGCCAACCGGCGGGTGCCGCATAGCGGAGAGGGGCTGTACCACCGCTACAATGCCGTGTTGAAGCGGGTGTTCGGCAACAAGGGACGAGCCCGGATGACCCTGCCGGAGCTGGAGGCTGCGTTAGCCTGGCTGGAGCGTAATCGACTTGTCGATCATCTGCACCTGTTGGAGGGCGATCCCCGCTATGCCTGGACGGCGGCACGGCGACGCCGGGCGGTCTGGAGCCGCTTGTTCGCCCATCCAGGTTCCGATCCGACCAGTTAACCTCGGGCGTGAGCCCTAAAGCCGGACACGATGAAACCGGTCGGTCGTGGTTCTGGATTCCGACGCTCCCGGCCTGGGCAGCCGGACCCTCATTCAGCTGACTACAAAGGGTTCAAGCAAGCCCTTGCTGCCCTCCGCCTGCCGTCGCGCCTCCCTCTTCAGGACGGTATGCAGAAGCATCCGACGGCCGGACAGCAATCCGCTTATCCGCCCGATCATCACAGACGCCGGCATTGACCCAGTCTGATCCGCGAGTTATCGTTCCCGATCCGTTCTCTTGGCAGGGGCCGCGTCGGTTGCGGCTCCGCCTCCATCGGAGTGGATACGCTCGGGCCATGGCCACTCACCCGGTATCGCGCACGCTGTTCTTCTTCGAAAAGCCCTCGGCGATGCGTCAGTTGCAGCGTTTCTTCAAGTCACCCAGCACGGTCTGCATTTCGGCCGAGGGGCACCTCTTGGCAGCCGAGGAACCCGGCAATGTGCGGGACGAGTGGAAGTCATGGCGCTTTGATACGCTGCCGATCGTGCTCGAGCGGATCCCGGTCACCTACGGCACCAGCCGCTCCGGCCAGTCGCACAAGCCCAAGGTCGAGGCGATCGAGCAGGCTCTTCGGGGCGTGGAGCGGGTGATCATCGCCACAGACCCAGGCCGGGAGGGCTCGATGATCGCCTGGGAGGTGCTCGAGCATCTCGGCTATCGCGGACGGGTGGACCGCCTCAAGCTCGGCGCCCTCGACGAGGTCTCAATCCGGCGGGCCTTCGCGGCAATGGCCAAGGAGCCTGACTCCGGCGAGCGGGACTATGCGGCCTACCTCGAGGCCCTGTGCCGCCAATACGAGGACTATCATCTTGGTCTCAACGGCACCCGCGCCATCTCCCTGCGGCTGCGGCCACCGGCCTTCCGCGAACCATGGCGCTTTGGCGGGGTGCAGACCCCGACGCTCGCGATTCTCGCCGATCTCGAGCAGCGCATTCGCAACTTCGTCCCGCAGGATTATTTCAAGATTGCTCTGAATGTCGCGACGGACGGCGGAGCCGAGATCACCCTCTGGCATGCCCCCAAGGACAAGATCCTCGACAAACAGGTGGCCGAGACGATCCAGCAGGCCGCCGCATCCTGGTCGGGACCCCTCGGCGTCGAGCAGAAGGATGTGCGCCGGCCGCCCCCTCGCTTGGTTTCCAAGGACACTCTTGCCCGCCGCTGCGCCAAGCGCTTCGGCTGGGATCCTCAGTATACGGCCAAACTCGCTCAGGACCTCTATGATCAGGGCTACCTGACCTATCCCCGCACCGAGTCCGAGCACCTGCCCGAGAGCCAGACAGGCGATGCCAGCGCGGTCATTGAAAGCGTCATTGGGCTCTTATCCGATCTTGCGAACCTCGTGCCGGCGGCGGGAGACCTCGTGTTTCGCAAAGGCAGCAAGGGCCATTACGTCAAGGATCCGGGCGAACATCACGCGATCGTACCGTTGCGCAAGGTGCCCCAGCCCGGCAGCATCAGCGGGGAGCATCTCCGCCTCTGGGAACTGGTAGCCAAGAGCTTCCTGGCGGCCCACCTGCCCGATGGCATCGATGCGCGTACCACGATCGCTGCGCAGGTCGCGACGCCGCTCGGGCCCAAGCGGTTTGCGGTCAGCGGCAGCGTGATCAGGGCACCTGGCTGGCGCGCCATCTATGGAGCTGAGGCCGACGAGGAGAGTGAGGCTGTTCCTGGGAAAGCAAAGCCGGACGAGGAGCCGATGACGGGGCGCCTGCCGTTGATCCAGGATACCGAGCCGGGCAAGGCAACCGAGGCTCGCATCGAGACGGCCAGGACCGAGCCGCCGCGGCGGATCACCCGCGGCGAACTGCCGGTCGTGATGGGCCGCCTCATCGATCAGGTGGAGGATCCGGCCCTTAAAGCGGCTCTGGAAAACCCGGCAAACCCGAATGAGCCCAAGGGGCTTGGGACCGCCGCGACGCGCGATAGCATCCTGCCCAAACTTCAGAAGAGCCAGTATGTTGACCTGCTGAAAGGCAAGGACCCACCGATCCAGGTCACCGAGGTCGGGCTTGCGTTCATCGCTGCCGTGCGTCGTGTCTTTCCCAGCTATGGTGACCCTGTCGGGCGGGCCACTTTCGAGGCTGACCTGGCCGAGATCGGACGGGCGGCGACACGGGATGAGGCCACTCGCCGCGCCGCAGCCTATCAGGAGCGAACCCGCAGCCGTGTCAGTGAGCTGATTACAACGATCGGTCAGTCGGACGCTGTTGCTCTGGATCCGACGCTCGCTCCCGCACCAGCCGCGGCGGATGAAAGGCCACCGACAAAGGCGATGATCGCCTTTGCGGCGTCGATCGCTGCCCGGCGGGGCTTGAAATTGCCCCGCGGGCTCAAAAGCAACAGTGCCATCTGTCGGGCCTTCCTTGACCAACATGCGCCGCCACGATCGTCCGGGCCGGCACAAGCAACACCCAATGCGGGCCCCAGGCCTCCAACCGAGGCGATGGTGCGCTATGCTCGTTCGCTCGCCGAACAGCAGGGAATCGAGTGCCCTCCAGACGTGACAGCCGAATTCACGGTTTGCCGAACCTTTCTGGATGAGCACTCACGGAAGACACAGACGGCTCAGTCAAGAAGCCGTCGGCCGGCTGCCTCGGCTGACAAGATCAATGACGGACGTGAGCGGATGCCTCCCAGGAAGTCCACGAGGGGAGGAACCAAGGCTCCTCGTCCCCGCATACGACCGCGCGTTGCCGCTCAGGCCAGAGACGAATAGCCGTCGATGGTATGGGTGGAGCGGCCGACCTTGTGCGGGCACGGCAAGCCGAGACGTCCTGATCACTCACGCATCAGTCAGAAGTTCGCCTTTCACAGTGTTAATTCGAAATTGGCTGCAAGCCGTGTACCGGCCGGAGGATCCACCTCTCCCGAACTAAAACGGGCCTCCGAAGAGGCCCGTTTCATGCGTTGGCGCACCGTTCCCCGATTAGAAGTCCATGCCGCCCATACCACCCATGCCGCCGCCCGGCATCGCGGGAGCGGCCTCCTTCTTCGGCAGCTCAGCCACCATGGCTTCCGTGGTGACGAGCAGGCCGGCGACCGAAGCCGCATCCTGCAGGGCCGTGCGGACGACCTTCGCCGGATCGACGATGCCGGCCTGGAGAAGATCGACGAACTCCTCGGCCTGGGCATCAAACCCGAACGTCTCGGACTGGGCGTTGTCGGTGATCTTGCCGACAACGATCGAGCCTTCCACGCCGGCGTTCTCGGCGATCTGACGGATCGGAGCCTCGAGCGCCCGCAGCACGATGTTGATGCCGGCCTGAATGTCCGGATTGTCACTCGTCAGCTTGGCGACCGCCGCCTTGGCGCGCAGCAGAGCCGTGCCGCCGCCGGGAACGATGCCCTCCTCGACCGCCGCCTTGGTGGCATGCAGGGCGTCGTCGACGCGGTCCTTCTTCTCCTTCACCTCAATCTCGGTGCTCCCGCCGACATGAATCACTGCGACGCCGCCCGCGAGCTTCGCCAGACGCTCCTGTAGCTTCTCACGGTCGTAGTCCGAAGTGGTCTCCTCGATCTGGGCCTTGATCTGCTGGATGCGGGCTTCAATGTCCCGGCGATCGCCAGTCCCGCCAACGATGGTGGTGTTTTCCTTCTCCACCCGAATGGTCTTGGCCCGGCCGAGCATGTCGAGCGTGACATTCTCGAGCTTGATGCCGAGGTCTTCGGAGATGGTCTGACCGGCGGTCAGGACCGCGATGTCCTCGAGCATGGCCTTGCGGCGATCGCCGAAGCCCGGAGCCTTCACGGCGGCGATCTTCAAGCCGCCCCGCAGCTTGTTCACGACCAATGTCGCAAGCGCTTCACCCTCGATGTCCTCTGCAATGATCAGCAGCGGCTTGCCGGTCTGAACGACAGCCTCGAGGATTGGCAGCATGGATTGGAGCGAGGACAGCTTCTTCTCGTGGATGAGGATGTAGGGGTCCTCAAGCTCGGCAACCATCTTCTCGGCATTGGTGATGAAGTAAGGAGAAAGGTAGCCGCGGTCGAACTGCATGCCTTCCACGACATCGAGTTCCGTCGCAGCCGTTTTGGCTTCCTCGACGGTGATCACGCCCTCGTTGCCCACCTTCTGCATAGCTTCCGCCAGCATGCGGCCGACCTCGGCGTCGCCGTTGGCCGAGATGGTGCCGATCTGGGCAATCTCCTCGGAGGAGGCCACCTTCTTGGCGCGGGACTGGATGTCCTTGACGGCTTCACCCACGGCCATGTCGATGCCGCGCTTGAGATCCATCGGGTTCATGCCGGCGGCCACCGCCTTGGCGCCCTCGCGGACGATGGCCTGAGCCAAGACCGTCGCGGTCGTGGTGCCGTCACCAGCCACCGTGCTGGTCTTGCTCGCCACCTCGCGCACCATCTGGGCGCCCATGTTCTCGAACTTGTCGGAGAGTTCGATTTCCTTGGCGACGGTGACGCCGTCCTTGGTGATGCGCGGAGCCCCGAAGGACTTCTCGATCACCACGTTGCGGCCCTTGGGACCGAGGGTGACCTTCACCGCATCGGCGAGGATGTCGACGCCGCGCAGCAGCTTCTCGCGGGCGCCTGCAGAGAATTTGACTTCCTTAGCTGCCATACTCGCTTCTCCTGTGCTGATTGTTCTCTGGATTGGTGCTCAAGCGGCCTTTTGGGCGGCAGCAGTCCGTTCGATTACGCCCATGATGTCGGATTCCTTCATGATCAGAAGATCCTGACCGTCGATACGCACCTCGGTGCCGGACCACTTGCCGAACAGCACCCGGTCGCCGGCCTTCACGTCGAGGGCAACCACCTTGCCGTTCTCATCGCGGGCGCCGGGGCCGACGGCGATGACTTCGCCCTCTTGCGGCTTTTCCTTGGCGGTGTCCGGGATGATGATGCCGCCGGCCGTCTTCTCCTCGGCCTCGATGCGGCGGACGACGACGCGGTCGTGCAAGGGACGAAAGGTCATGGGTGCCTCCTCGTGTTGTTCTTGAATCGGGAGCACTCGTCTGCGCCGGGCAGCTGCGTTAGCACTCGACGCATGAGAGTGCTAACGGGAGATAATCATGCGACAGGAGGGGCCGCAAGCCCATCCTTATGGATAGGTGGAGTTCGAGGCGAACCTGATCTGCAGGAGCAACGTTGAACCTGCATAAGCCTGCTTGGCCGTTCGGAGGTTCAGTCGTGTTGAGTTTTGAGGCCGTTGAAGAGGTCTGTGAGAGCAAGCAGACGACGCTTGTCATCCACCCGGCAATCCGCCGCGCGATCAAAGGATACGAGGAAAGCTTCTACGTCGGCTTACGCTGTTACCTGGCTGGAGACTCCGACGGTGTGTACTTCCTCCCTCTCCAAGGGGGCGGGTACGTGCGCCTCATTTTCTCGAAGCGGGTCTCGTCCGGAGGACACAAGCTCCTCAGGATCGACCCGCTGACGAAGGAGGGGCTGGCGCGGATCAAAGCCTCCTTGGTCTACTGAGCGCCTCGGCCTCGGGCCATGAATTTCCGCATCGGTGCAATCACTCGCAAGCTGACAGCGGCACGTCGGCCGGGGCGTACGCCCGATATGGTGGAGCAAGCCATCCGAACATCGGAACCATCGCGCCTTCACCGATAGCCGGAGGCCTGCAGCTCGAACAACTCGGCGTAACGCCCACCCGAGGCAACAAGCTCTTCGTGCGAGCCGGACTCCACAACATGCCCGTTCTCCAGAACGAGAATGCGATCCGCCATGCGCACCGTCGAGAACCGGTGTGAAATCAGAACTGCGGTCTTTCCCAGGCTGAGATCCCGGAACCGCTGGAAGACCTCGTATTCCGAGCGGGCGTCGAGAGCGGCGGTTGGCTCGTCCAGGATGAGCACCTCGGCATCCCGCATGTAGGCCCGCGCGATGGCGATCTTCTGCCATTCGCCTCCGGAGAGATCCGCCCCCTCGTGGAAGCGTTTGCCAAGCGGCTGGTCATAGCCCCGGGGGAGGCGCTGGATGATGCGATCGGCGAGGCTGCGCTCCGCCGCCTGCTGGATCCGGGTGCGGTCATCGGTGACCTCGATCCGGCCCGCCCCGATGTTCTCGCCGGCCGTGAAGTGAAACCGCACGAAATCCTGGAAGATCACACCGATGTGGCGCCGCAGGTCGGCTAGATCGAATTCGCGCAGATCATGGCCATCGAGAAGAATCCGTCCCTCCGTCGGGTCGTAGAGGCGGGCCAGGAGCTTCACGATCGTGGTCTTACCGGCGCCATTCTCTCCGACCAAAGCCACGACCTCTCCGGCTCTCAGCGTCAGGCTCAGGTGACGGACCGCCCAGCGATCCGAGTCCGGGTACCGGAATCCCACGTTCTCGAACACGATCCCCGACCGCAGCGGCTGCGGGAACGGCCGTGGGTTTAGCGGTGATGCGATGTTCGGACGGACATCGAAGAAGGAGAACAGGTCCTCCAGGTACAGCGCCTGCCCGGCAATCTGGGAAAACCCCAGAAGCAATCCCTCGAGCAGGCCGCGCAGGCGCAGGAACGAGCCGGACAAAAACGTTAGGTCGCCGAGGCTGAACTCGCCCCGGACGGTTCGCCACACGATCAGAGCATAGGCTAGGTAATAGGCGCAGGATGCGAGGGCCGCGAAGAGGGTGCCCCAGGCCGCCCGGCGGATCGCAAGCCGCCGGTTGTCCGCGTACATCCGATCCGCGAAGCCCCTGAAGCGCTCGACCAGGAAGGCATTGAGGCCGAAGAGCTTGACCTCCTTGGCGGTATCGACGCTCGAGCCGAGATAGCGGATGTAGTCGAGCTGACGCCGTTCCGGCGTGCGGAAGTAATTGAGCCGGTAGCCCTGCGCGTTGAAATGCACCTCGCCGACAAAGGCTGGTAGAAGAGCGAGGATGATCAGGATGATGAGCCAGGGCGCATAGGCCAGCAGGCCGCCGGCGAGCGACAGGGCCGTGAGCACGTCCTGGACCTGCCCAAAGATCTGGGTCAGGAGCGTGGTTCTCCCGGTGACCTGACGGCGGGCCCGCTCCAACCGGTCCTGCTGATCGCTGCTTTCGAACTGCTCGAGATCCAGCGTCGTCGCATGCTCCATCAGGCGCACGCTGGCGAAGTTGCTATAACGCTCGGACAGGAGAGAGTCGACGAGGGAGTTGGTCCGCCCTAGGAGATCGGCCATGATGGCGAGGCCCAGCTCCAGAAGGAGCAGCCCGCCGAGAGCATCAAGCCGGCCACTCGTGATCCAATCGCCGAGGCTTCCGCCCGGCGAGGGGAGCCGGGTCTGGGCCACGACCTCGTCGATGATAAGCTTGCCGACATAGAGGACCAGAATTGGCAGGGCCGAGCGGGTCAGCCGCAACCCGAAGCTCGCGATCGTGAGCCCGGGGCTGGCCTGCCAGACCAGGCGGAACAGGGACGGGAGGTGACGCAAGGCACCGATCCGCTCACGCAGGGAGCGGCTGGTGGGGAACACGGAAGCGGCCATCCCATTTAGATGGGAGTCCGAGGTCCCTTCGTCGAGCCAAGGGCTTGCCGCAGCCGGTTGGCCCCTTTGCGAATGTCGCCGCACGTGCATAGTCTCCCCGCGCAGGCGCCGAGCACGCTCCGGCTGGGAGTTTCGGATCGGATCAGCCCGTGAAGCGGTGAAACACTCTAGAGGATCCCCCCATGGACATCCGAGTTGCCGGATCGATCGCAACCAGGCGCGCTCCCGCTGACGCCTTTACCGGCACGGTTTGGCACGACCCGATCATCGATGCGCCGGCCCCCGCCCGGCTTCGCGCCGCCAGGGTCAGCTTTGAGCCAGGCGCCCGCACCGCATGGCATACGCACCCGCTGGGCCAGACCCTGCATATCCTCTCCGGGGTCGGCCGGATTCAGACCTGGGGTGGACCTGTCCGGGAGATCCGGCCGGGCGACACCGTCTGGATCCCTCCCGGCGAGAAACACTGGCACGGAGCCTCACCCGGCATCGGCATGGTGCATCTGGCCATGCAGGAGGCGCTTGACGGATCCCATGTTACCTGGATGGAGCATGTGAGCGACGAGCAGTACAACGCCGCACCGGAGGCATGAACCGGGCTTCCTCCCCTCGGCTCCTTGCTCGTGATCCGATGTAAGGACGAAAAGTCAGACCGTCTCGGAGAGCGCCATGACAGACCACGACCATGACAGCCACCACGATCCGCACGAGCACTGGAAGCACCATGGCGTCCAGGTGATCAAGGGCGACCGGCTCGATCCGAACACCGCCCAGACCCCGGGCATGTTTCGCCAGGCCGCGATCAATCATGCCCGGGTGGGGGCCCAGAAGATCTGGGCGGGCACGGTTTCGATCCAGCCGAATGCCAAGACCGGCGTACACCACCACGGCGAACTGGAGAGCGTCATCTATGTCGTGCGGGGCAAGGCCCGCATGCGCTGGGGCGAGCGGCTGGAGTTCGTCGCCGAGGCCGGGCCTGGGGATTTCATCTATGTGCCGCCGTTCGTGCCCCACCAGGAGATCAACGCCAGTCCCGACGAGCCCCTCGAATGCGTCCTGGTGCGCAGCGACAACGAAGCCGTTGTGGTGAACATCACCGACGTGGACCCGGTCGAAAAGCCTGAAGAGGTCTACTGGGTCGACCCGATTCACAAGCAGCCGGAGTAGGGCCAGGACAGCGGCTCAGAGAGCGGCCAAACGTAGCCGTTGCTTTATATAGGCCGGAAGCGGGTTCACTCTGCCCTCCCGCTCGCCCGCGAGATCAACCCCGAGGACGGAATTCACGCCCCCATGCAAGCCTACAAGACGCTAGAAGAACGCTTTGCCCGCATCAGCTCGATCGAGGATGCGATCGGCATTCTGCAATGGGATGCTGAAACCCTGATGCCGGAGGGCGCCGCCGACAGCCGCTCCGACCAACTCGCAACGCTCAAGGGCATCGCCCATGAACTTCTGACCGCACGTGACACGGGCGACCTTCTGGGCCAGGCAGATCAGGACGGCGACCAGCTCGACGAGTGGCAGCGCGCCAACCTGCGTGAGATGGGCCGGATCTATCTCCATGCTGCCGCGGTTCCGGCCGATCTCGTCGAGGCCAGCTCCAGGGCAGTCTCCCGAGCGGAGCTGGTGTGGCGCGAGGCCCGGCAGAACAGCGACTTCGCCCTGCTCCTCCCGCACCTGTCCCAGGTGCTCGCCCTTCAGCGGCAGATCGGACAGGCCAAGGGCGAGGCGTTGGGGCTGTCTCCCTATGACGCTCTCCTCGACGGCTACGACCCGGGTCTCCGTCAGGCCGCCATTGCCCCCCTCTTCGCCGAACTCCGCGCCGAGCTGCCGGACCTGATCCGGGAGGCCCAGGAGCGCCAGAAGGATCGCCCTGCCATCCAGCCGCTCGACGGCCCCTTCCCTGTGGATGACCAGCGACGCATCGGCGAGCAGCTGATGAAAGCGGTCGGGTTCGATTTCAAACGCGGGCGGCTCGATGTGAGCCTGCATCCGTTCTGCGGCGGATCCACTGGCGACGTCCGGATCACCACCCGCTACAGCGAGGCAAACTTCATGAGCGCGCTCATGGGAGTGCTGCATGAGACCGGGCATGCGCTCTATGAACAGGGCCGCCCGGAGGCGTGGCGGCGTCAGCCAGTCGGACTTGCGCGTGGAATGAGCCTGCACGAGAGCCAGTCGCTGCTCATCGAGATGCAGGCCTGCCGGAGCCGGGAATTCGTCACCTATCTCGCACCCCTCGTACGGGAGACGTTCCAGGGAGAGGGGCTGGCCTGGAGTCCGGAGAACCTCCATCGGATCCTGACCAGGGTGGAGCCCGGCTTCATCCGCGTGGATGCCGACGAGATCACCTATCCGGCCCACATCCTGGTCCGCTACACGCTCGAGAAGGCACTGATCGCCGGTGACCTCCCGATTGAGGACCTGCCGTCCGCTTTCAACGATGAGGTTGAAAAGCTTCTCGGCCTTACTGTGCCCGATGACAGCCTGGGCTGCCTGCAGGACATCCACTGGCCCGGTGGCGCGTGGGGCTACTTCCCGACCTACACGCTCGGGGCCATGACGGCGGCCCAGCTCTTCAGAGCTGCCTGTGAGGCGGATGCGGACATCCTCTCAGGCCTGGCGAAGGGTGATTTCGCACCGCTTCGGACCTGGCTGCGCGCCAACATTCATGAGAAAGGCAGCCTGATGACCACCGACCAGCTCCTGGTTGCAGCAACCGGGCAGCCGCTGACAGCGGAGGTCTTCCGCGCTCACCTGCGGGAACGGTACCTCGCGCACTGAGTCTTGCGCCCGACATGCGTTGATCCATGTTGTCTCGGGACCAGGATCGATCTGTGGGCAAGTGGCAGGAAAAGAGTCTGAGACACGAATGAAAGCAGTCGGCTTCAGCTTAAGCCGGGTGGCGTGCAGGATCCTCATCCTGCTGCCCGGGATCCTCATGTCCCTTGGGCTGGTCGCCGAACGGGCGGCAGCGCAGCCCGCTCCTGATCCGTGCCGGCCGGTCCGGTTTGCAGACAGTGCCTTCGTGGTCTGCACGGTGGATTTGCGCCGGTACGACGTGAGGCTGTTCTGGCGCGGGCCGGACGGGTGTCAATCGGCTTCCAAGTTTGACCCTCGATCAGCATCCAATTCTGACCCTGCGAGCATAAATGCAGTGCCGCCTTTCTGCGGCTTCATCAGATCCGGTTCTTGAAGCGCCAGCTCTCGTTGCCGGTCTCGACGATCTCGCAGTGGTGGGTCAGCCGGTCGAGCAAGGCCGTGGTCATCTTCGCGTCACCAAAAACGCTCGGCCATTCCCCAAAAGCCAGGTTGGTTGTGACGATCACAGAGGTCTGCTCGTACAGCCGACTGATCAGATGGAACAGAAGCTGGCCACCCGATTGGGCAAACGGCAGGTAGCCGAGTTCGTCCAGCACAACGAAGTCCATGCGCGAGAGATAGTCCCCCATCCGACCCTGCCGGCCCGCGCGGGTCTCAGCCTCCAGCCGGTTGACCAGGTCAACCACGTTGTAGAACCGCCCGCGGGATCCAGCGCGAATGCACGCTCGTGCAATCCCTATCGCCAGATGGGTCTTGCCTGTGCCGGTGCCGCCCACCAGGACGACGTTGCGCTCCTGGGTCAGGAACTCCCCACCGGCCAGATCCCGCACGAGGCCTTCGTTGATCGGCGTGCCGGAGAAGACAAAGTCCTCAAGGTCCTTGGCCAGGGGCAGTTTGGCAATCGTCATCTGGTACTTGATCGAGCGCGCCTGCTTCTCGGCGATCTCGGCAGACAGAAGATCGCCCACCACCCGCTGCGGTTCGTGACTGCGCTTGACGGCCGTCGTGATGATCTCGTCATAGGCCGACCTCATGCCATAGAGCTTGAGGTTGCCCATCGCCGTAAGGATCTCAGTCCGTTCCATCATACAGCCCTCCTGATGCTGTCGTAGCGGGCACAATCGGCCTGCGGCTCATGCCGGAGCCGCAACGCCTGTGGGGTCGTGATCGTCAGTGGCGGGGCAGGCTCGCGGTGCCGGGCGAGAATGTTGAGGATCACGTCAGCGGACCAGACGCCTTCACTTAGCGCCTCGGCACAGGCAGCCTCAACCGCCGGCAGTCCATCGCTCAGCACCGCTGCCAGGATGCTGACCATCTGGCGGTCGCCATCATGTTGGCCGGCAAGCTTGCGCCGGACACGCTCAAGGGCGGCGGGCAGAACCCAGTCCTTGAACGGAGCCCCATTGCGCAGAGCTCCCGGCTTGCGGGCCAGGACCGGCACGTAATGCCAGGGATCGAAGATCGTCTGATCGCGGCCGAAGCAGCGGACATGCTCCGCGACGATCCGGCCGTCCTGGCGGCATTCAATCCGGTCGGCATAGGCCCGGATCTCCACCGGGCGCCCGACTGCGCTGGCGGCCACCGAGTACTTGTTGGAGTCGAAACGAACCAGAGAGGTTCGGGAGACAGACGCGGGAATGGCGTGAAAGCCATCGAACGGTCCGGGATAGGGCACCAGGCTGGCCCGTTCCGCCTCAAAGACTTGCCAGATCGTCCGCTCGCGGTGCTCGGGATGAGCATGCGCTTTGGCATAGGCAATACACTGATCAAGCAACCAGGCATTCAGCTCGTCATAGCTCTTCACCCGCAGCCGCGGGGTGAAGAAGCGCTCACGTACAAGCCCGACCTGGTTCTCGACCTGGCCCTTCTCCCAGCCGGAGGCCGGCGTGCAGGCGACCGGCTCGACCAGGTAATGCCCGCACATCTGGAGGAAGCGACGGTTATAGGCACGCTCCTTGCCCGCAAAGATGGCGTCCACCGCCGTCTTCATGTTGTCGTAGATGCCGCGCCGGCAGGTGCCCTTGAAGAACGCGAAGGCGCGATCATGAGCGTCGAACACCATCTCCTGGCTCTCACGCGGATAGGCTCGCACGAACATCATGCGCGAGTGGCAGAGCCGGACATGGGCGACTTTGACGGTCACCGGCATGCCGTTGAGCAGGATGACCTCATGGCTCCAGTCGAACTGATAGGCTTCGCCCGGCGCAAAGCTCAGGGGCACGAAGACGGCGGTCGCAGAGGTGGACTGCTCCCGACGCCAGCTCCTGGCATAGCGGCGTACGGCGTCATAGCCGCCCTCGTAGCCAAGACCCCGCAGCTCCTCGAACAATCGGATCAGGGTCAGACGTTCCCGAGCGGGCTTGGCGTCGTTAAGCGCCAGCAGTCGATCCAAGTCCTCCCTCCAGGGGCCGATCCGCGGCAGAGGCTGGCGTTCGCGCTCGTAGCGGAACTCGGTGGCTCCCGAGCGCAGCACCTTGCGGACGGTGTTGCGCGCGATGTGGAGCTCGCGGGCGATCTGCTTGATCGTCTTGCCGCGCACGAAGAACTCGCGCCGGATCCGTGCAATCGTGTCCACGCCCTTCATCCCCTGCCACCTATCCTGATCCAGGACAGGCAGTGTGCTCGCATGACAGCCGCAGGGGTCAAATTTGGACGCCGATCCCCCGTCTCAGAGGGTCAACATTGCACGCCGAAACACATCTGACCCAACTTGCCGAAGCGGCGGTCAACCTGAAGGCTGCTTGAGCCGATTTCAGCGCGGCACCTCGCATCCGGATCGTGGGGTGGCCGGATTCACGGCCGCTCGTACAGCCCTCTGCCTGGTAAGTGCCCCTAAATCACAGGCTCGATTAGCGCGGCAGGCCTGGCCTCATGGTTCGGACCGCCGCCACGAGAATACAGGTGCTGTCAGCACGGCAAGGCGCGACGGGGCTGCTCCGCAAGCCTCTGCTCGCGATCGATCAGAGCCAGGGTTGCCTGGATGCGCGGAGGAAGCGGTTGTCTGATGACCTCCGCATAGATCGAGCGAAGATCTTGTCCGATCCGGCGCAGGAGCTCGGCATCGCTCATTACCAATGGTCGCCCACTGTCCGATCCGTTCTCCATTCTGGCCTCCTGATCCGCATCCAGGCCTTGGGTACAGCGGCGTTAGCCCCTCGTTAACCATCTTCTTTTTCGTCTGTGGAAACCGGGCAGAACCCTCCCGGCGCCCGTCTTCTGCCCTTGCCCGTCCAACATTACAGGCGGTTTCGGGATTTCCCATGGACGACGCCGACATCAACCCGAATCGCCGCAAAAAAGCCCTGAAACAAACAGAGAACATCTGCCGTTCGGAAAGGAGAGCATCCTCGTCAGTGGTGCCATCCAGCGATACAGTCGGAGAGGCCGGGTACAATACCCGGCAGGCACCATGAACCAGATGATTCGACCCTCACATGTGGATCAGAGGCCGGCACTCGAGACGCTCGCGGGCTCGATCGAGCGCATCACCTTCCACAATCCGGAAAACGGCTTTGCCGTCCTGAAAGTCCATGCCCGGGGCAAGCGCGATCTCATCACCGTCGTGGGTCATACCCCGGCGGTGTCGGCGGGCGAGTGGATCACGGCCAGCGGGCTGTGGATCAGCGACCGCACCCACGGCCTGCAGTTCAAGGCTGAGGTTCTGAAGACCACCCCACCGACCGGGGCGGAGGGCATCGAGAAATACCTTGCCTCGGGCCAGATGCGCGGCATCGGGCCGGCCATGGCCAAGCGGATTGTCGCGGCCTTCGGGGCGGACACCTTCGAGATCATCGAGGCTGCCCCTGAGCGCCTCACCGAGGTGCCCGGAATCGGCCCGATGCGCGCCTCCCGCATCGTGGCGGGCTGGGCTGAGCAGAAGGCGGTGCGCGAGATCATGATCTTCCTGCACGCGCACGGGGTCGGCACGGCGCGAGCAGTACGCATCTTCAAGACCTACGGCTATGAGGCCATCCAAGTCATGACCGAGGACCCGTACCGGCTGGCCAAAGACGTCCGCGGGATCGGCTTCCGGACGGCGGATGCGATTGCAGCCAAGCTCGGCATGGAGAAGACCGCCCCCCAGCGCATCCGCGCCGGCATCTCGTTCGCGCTCCAGACAGCCACCGACGAGGGGCACTGCGCCTTGCCGATCGAGGCGCTCACCCGTTTGGCCGAACAGTTGCTCGAGGTCGAGGAAGCTCTCATTCGCACCGCGGTGGTCGAGGAGTTGTCCAAGGGCGAGATCGTCTCGGACACCATTGGCGACGAGACCTGCCTGTTTCTCAAGGGCCTCTATCTGGCCGAGCAGGCCATTGCTGCCCGGCTGCTTGAGCGGGCCTCCGGCCCGCCGCGCTGGCCGGAGATCGACCTCGACAAGGCCATTCCGTGGGTGGAGGGCCGCACGGGCAAGACCCTGGCGGCCTCGCAGCGCGAGGCGCTGAGGCTGGTGCTCGGGTCGAAAGTCTCTGTGGTGACCGGCGGTCCCGGCGTCGGCAAGACGACGCTGCTCGACACGATCCTGCGCCTGCTGTTGGCCAAGGGCGTCAAGGTGGCACTGGCGGCTCCCACAGGACGAGCGGCCAAGCGCATGACCGAGCAGACCGGGCTGGAGGCCAAGACCATTCACCGGCTGCTGGAGATCGACCCCAAGCACGGCGGCTTCTCGCGCAACGAAGAAAACCCGCTCGACTGCGACCTCCTCGTAGTGGATGAGACCTCAATGGTGGACGTGCCGCTGATGAACGCTCTGACCAAAGCCATCCCGGCGCATTCGGGATTGCTGCTGGTGGGCGACGTGGACCAGTTGCCCTCTGTCGGCTCGGGGCAGGTGCTGGCCGACATCATCGCCTCAGGTCGGATTCCGGTGGCTCGGCTGACTGAGGTCTTCCGGCAGGCCGCGGAGAGCCGGATCGTGGTGAACGCACACCGCATCAACAAGGGCCGGATGCCGGAGCCGCCGAAGGCAGGCGAAGAGAGCGACTTCTACTTCGTCGAGATCAATGATCCCGAGGAGGGCGTGCCGAAGATCATCCAGATGATCCAGGAGCGCATGCCGCGCCGCTTCGGGCTCGATCCGATGAAGGACATCCAGGTGCTGTGCCCGATGAACCGCGGTGTGCTCGGCGCCCGCAACCTCAACATCCAGCTTCAGGAGGTGCTCAATCCGAACCCGCCCGCCAAGGTGGAGCGGTTCGGCTGGCGCTTCTCGCCGGGTGACCGGGTGATGGAGACGCAGAACGACTACGACCGCGAGGTGTTCAACGGTGACCTTGGCACGGTGGTGCGGATCGATGACGAGGAGGGGGCGCTGATCGCCTCGTTCGATGGACGGGAAGTGTCCTATCCCTTCGGCGAACTCGACACCCTGGTGCCCGCGTATGCAACCACGATTCACAAGTCGCAGGGCTCGGAATATCCCGCCGTAATCATTCCGGTCGTGACGCAGCACTTCACAATGCTGGCCCGCAACCTGCTCTATACCGGCGTCACGCGCGGCAAGCGTCTGGTCGTGCTGGTGGGGCAGAAGAAGGCTGTCGCCATGGCCGTGAGGGGTGGCCAGATGAAGAAGCGCTGGACAAAGCTGCGGGAGTGGCTGGCCATCGACCGGATCCAGCCTTCGTAGGCTTGTTTGGCAGAGGGTCGGGAGTAGGTTGGTGCCAGCATGCTGGCGGCGCCTGAGGCGCTTGCAAAGCCGACACCATGTGGACTCCTGGAGGCGATACAAGCCGCGTCATGCCATTGCTCGCGTACACCCAATCAGGGGAGCCGCTTGTTGCACCTCTGCTGTCCGATCACGAATGGGAGCACCTGCGATCGGCGCGAAACCGCGACGCGTGGATGCCGCATGGGAAAGGACGGGCCATTCCCAAGGTCTCACGCCTCGGAACACGATTCTTCGCTCATCCTCCCGGACAAACGTCTGCAGGGGCCAAGGAAAGCGACCTCCATCTCTCTATCAAGGCCCAGAGCTTGCTTGGAGTCCGGGCCGCAGGCTGGGAGGCTCTCCCCGAGCAATCCGGAACCACGCCCGATGGCCGCGACTGGCGGGCCGATGTCCTGTGCCGGCGGCCTGGGAAAGCCTGGACCGTCGCCATTGAGGCCCAGGTTCAACTCCAGGGCGAGGAAGCTTACCGCCAACGGCAGGAGCGCTATGCCGCGTCCGGCATTCGCGCCCTCTGGCTGGTCGCTCACGAGCCTGCGGCCCTGCACCACTACTGGCGCGAGCCCGACTCACATTTGCCAGCCTTCAAAACCACGGTCGGGAACGATCAGCACGGCCGACCCGAGGCGCAGGTGCAGATCGATGGCTTGTCTCTGAGCATACCTGAGTTTGTCTCCGGCGCGCTCAGGGGCCAACTGCACTGGTCTGGGAACGGCCGGCACGGGATCCTCATGCTGGTTCTCCGCAAAGACCAGTGCTGGCATCGCACCTGCCGAAAGACTGTTCTCCTTGCCTACAGGGCCGAAACGCCACTGAGGGTGCCGCTCGACCTCGAAGCGGTCCAGACGATGCACGGTTATGGCGACGCTTATGCCAGGGCGCGAGCAGTTCTGCCCGACCTTGCCGACAGCCCGTGGCCGTTCAGGAAGGTCCTCGCGTCACGTTGCCCGCACTGCCGGCGGGAGATCCGGTACCACAGCCATGACTGGGAGGGTCAGGACGTTCTTGAAGTGCCGATCGGTGTCGATGTCGGTGAGCAGGGCCGACGCCTCGGCTTGACCCCACATGCACAATGGCATTGGGGGCTTCAAGCCCGATGGACGCGCTGGGCTCCCCTCGGCGGCATCGGTCGGGTCTCCCATCGCCGTCTTGAGATGCGTCCGAGGCGCCTCGGCCCCAGGACGGGCTGATGCGACTCGCGGACGAAGCACCGGTCGCGGTGGTTTCGCGGTCTGGATCGGCAACCTGCCAAAGGCTGCGTCCCGTGGCGCGGGCCCTTTGCCGCCTCAGGTCCCGCAGAAGGTCCGATAGACGCGCTGGTGCGGCTCCGGCGGTTCGGCGTAGTGAGCAAATGCCGGCTGATCCTCGTAGGGCTGCGAGAGAACCATCAGCAACTCCTCGAAGGGAGCAAAGTCGTCCCGCTCCACCGCAGCTTGGATCACCGCCTCCACGCGATGATTACGCGGGATATAGGCCGGATTGACCGCCCGCATGGCAGCCCGGCGGGTTGCAGCGTCGTGCGGCTCCTGGCTCAGCCGCTCGCGCCAGCGGGTCGCCCAGGCATCGTAAGCAAGCGGATTGATGAAGAGGTTGCGGACGGCCTCGTCCGCGTCAATTCCGGCGGCAGCATCACTCAGCCGCCGGAAAGTCAGGGTGAAGTCGGCCTGGTTCTCGGCCATGGCCTTCAGTAGATCCCCCGCGAGCGTCGTGTCCTCCTCGCGCTCCGTCAGCAGCCCGAGCTTGCGCCTGAGCCCTGCGTGATAGGCTGCCTCGAACTTGCCTGAGAAGGCTTCAAGCGCCTCATTCGCTTCCGCGACAGCCTTCTCCTCGTCCTCGGACAGGAGCGGCAGCAGCGCCTCGACCAGCCGCGTCAGGTTCCAGAGGCCGATGCGCGGCTGGTTGCCATAGGCATAGCGACCGTGCTGGTCGATGGAGCTGAAGACCGTCGCCGGATCATAGGCGTCCATGAAAGCGCATGGGCCATAGTCGATCGTCTCGCCCGCAATGGACATGTTGTCGTTGTTCATGACCCCGTGGATGAAGCCGATGTGCAGCCAGCGGGCAATGAGGGCTGCCTGGGCGGCGATCACCTGGTCCAGGAGCGCGCGATACGGTCTGTCACTCTCTGCGGCCTGTGGGTAGTGCCGGCCGATGACGTAGTCCGCAAGGAGGCGCAATCCCTCCAAATCCTGCCGGACTGTGAAGAACTGGAACGTGCCGACCCGGACATGACTCGAGGCCACCCGGGTGAGAACCGCCCCGGGAAGCAGCGTCTCGCGGACCACCGTCTCGCCGGTCAACACGGCGGCGAGCGCACGTGTTGTCGGCAGGCCGAGCGCCGCCATCGCCTCGCTCACAAGATATTCGCGCAGGACAGGCCCCAATGCCGCCCGCCCGTCGCCACGGCGTGAGAACGGTGTCGGCCCTGAACCCTTGAGCTGAATGTCACGGCGGATGCCATTTTGGTCGACCACTTCGCCGAGGAGGATGGCACGGCCGTCGCCGAGTTGCGGCACGAACTGCCCGAACTGGTGCCCGGCATAGGCCATGGCAATGGGCTCCGCCGCATCCGGAACGCGGTTGCCGGATAGAAGCGCAAGTCCTTCGGGACTGGAGAGGCGATCCGGATCGAGGCGGAGCTGCAGGGCGAGATCCCGGTTCAGCCGGATGAGCCTCGGAGCCGTAACTGAGGTCGGCGGTAAGCGCGCGAAAAAGCGCTCCGGCAGGCGGGCGTAGGTGTTGTCGAAGGGAAAATGAACTGTCATCGGACCGATTTCACCGTCAGGACCCCGTGAAATCGGACTGCGTGCCCCTGAAAACAAGAGCCGGAGGGCACACCGGCTGAAGCGGCTCAGCGGCGCCCTGCTCCGGTCCCGTACGGAACTCCGGGCCATTCTGTCCAGGAAAGGGCGATTACCGCTCCCGCTCGACGATGCGGTACTCGACGTCGATAATCTCCCCAGATCGGGGTGCTTGCGCCATCCTGCGGCGAAGGCGCCATCGCAGGACCATACCCGTGATGATGGCCACAGGAATGAGGATCAGCGCGAGCCCGGCGGCCAGGACCATCAGCAAGAGGCCCAATGAGACGGCACCAATCAGGACCAGGGCGGCGGCCCAGCGAGGCATCCGGATCAATCTGATGCCCGGATGGGGCGGATAGCGCGGGTCCATATCCCCTCTTTGCAAAGCTCTGCTTCAACCGCGCTTTATATGCTGACGCCAGGAGCCGGATACAAGATCGAGGTGGCACCGGACATCTCAGCGCACCTCACTTCGCGCCATGGGCGCCGGAGTGTCGGGTGCTCGTCCTGAAGGTGGAGGCCTCGCCCGGAATCGAACCGGGGTGCAAGGATTTGCAGTCCTCTGCGTCACCACTCCGCCACGAGGCCATCCGAAGCTTGGTCCGGATGCGGGACATGCTTGATAGTGGAGAGCCTCCTGAAGGGCAACCGCCCAGTCTGACAGGTGCTGTCCCGGCCGGGGGTCAAATGCGCATGGGACGGCCCCGAACACGCCGGCGGCAGCCTTGGACATTTGTGTGGGCGCATTCTTTCGGAGCAATCGTCACCGAAGATTTGCGCGAAGGCAGCCCCCTTCGCGACCGCCATTGATGCGGCCTCGGCTGATGGTCCCAGCCTGAGACAATACGGATCCCCTTTCCGGCTCCAAGCGGCAACGTCCAGGCGCGGGTCACGCGGTCGACCGTGGTGGCGCCGTTGCGGCGCCTCTCAGTGCCTCTGTCCGGCCCGTTCGGCGACACCGGCAAGCCGATGCTGAAGGCGAAGGTCCGCATCACGCAGCAGGCGGAGTTTTCGCGCCGTCGGTTGAGAGTTGCTGCTTCTGTCCGTCACGACGGCCGCCGCAGCCGCGAACAGGTCATCGGCAGCGATCTCGATGCCAGGATCCCGCCTGCTCCCACCCGTCACATCAACAAGAAGAGCCTGCAGGTCGTGCAGGTCGACTTCGGTGCTTCCCTGCTCGATCCGAAACACGACGGCCTGAATGGCCTCCCGCCGCTTCTCGATCGCTTCAGCGAGTGCCGTCTCCACCATACGCCTTATCTCCTGAACAAGCGGACCGGCGGTCGCTCTACCGGCAACGGGAAAACACTGCGCCCACAGGGTTAATCAACGGTTACAGGGGTTGGAAAAACCTGCGTCTCAGACCCGATGCCGCCAAGTGCAATCAGCCCCTTATCCTGCGTCAATCCTTGCTCCCGGGATTGGGCCCGTCGTGCATCTGTGCATCGGTCGTTCCTGAAGCGGATTGCTCATGAAGCATGGTCGCGAGACCCTCGAGAAAGCGAATGGACTCCTGCGGATAGGCCTCGCGTTGTGCCACTTTGATGATGTTGTGAAGAATGGCGGCGATGTCCTCCAGCTTCGCGACACGCTTGGCCGCAAGAACATGAAAGAAGGTCGTGAACGCGACCATGACAGCCTGGTCATGTTCCTCGAGTTGCTGGCACCGCACCTTGAGCGCCTTGATGTCCTTCTCCTGAGCCGAAACGACTTCGACGAGATTCAGCATCTGCTCGGCCAGGACATCGAGGGAAGCGTCCATGCCGGCAGCACGCCTTGGAGATTCAGTCGGGGTGACTGGCCGGAGCCTTGCGGCACTCTCGTCATCGCCTGAGACGACCTGTGGAGGCGATGAGGCTTCCGCCTTGAGGAAGTTGGGTACGTTGCGGTCGTTCATGTCTGAAGGGATTTCCTCTTGGTCTTCTTGCAGAGGCGGCGGTGAGCGCACGCCTGTGTCCTGAGCCGATCCTGGCACGATCCGCTGGATCAGAGCCCAGATCGTCTGAATGTACCGGACCTGGTTCACATTCCCGCTCTTTGGCGTGATCTCGGATCGAAACGGCGATGGCCATCAGGATCCGCGGCGGCGAGGTCAATTTGAGTCGGATGCCTTTCTAAAACAAAAAGCCGCCCCGAAACGGAGCGGCTCAGGATGAAGGGCAAGAGTGATCCTGCGATCCTTTTCATCAGGCGGTCCTGAGATCGACCGCAGATTCTTTGCCGGTCCGGCGGTCCGCCTGGACCTCGTACGAGATCTTCTGGCCTTCAGCCAAGCCGCGGAGTCCGGCGCGCTCGACGGCGCTGATGTGCACGAACACATCCTTGCCTCCGCTATCCGGCTGGATGAAGCCATAGCCCTTCTGTTCGTTGAACCACTTCACAGTTCCTGTCGCCACGAAAGTCTTCCCTCTGTCTTGCTACTGGGTGATAACCTGCAAACCATCACCCTCCCACTCGATCCTGGTCCGGAGAAGGAGCCCACGCCCGACCGTCCCACGCATGGTGGCTCCTTCGTTCGGTCAAGATCGATCTCACAAGCGTAGGTTCAGGCTCGCGTGGTGGCAAGCATCCTCCGCCCGATGCGTCCGAGCCAGACCTCATTTCCTATTTCCGCAGTGTCATGGGAAATTAGAGAAGGGCGACGCTTGCGATGTCGCCTGCGTCATCCCGAGTTTGTGCTTGGCCTGCCGGTGACCGAACACGGAGCCTCATGGCTCCGCCATCAACGCAGAAGCGGTTCTCGCGCCGGGCCTGAATGATTCAGCCGCCGATGAGTCCATGTCGATGAGATTTTCAATCTCATGGGTTTGACCATAGTCGCTGCCATCGGCAGGCACCCTGTCATGATGCGTTTCGCGGCTCCGCGAACACCTGCCTTAACCGACAGCTAACCATACCATCATCAAGCGCCTCCGTTCGTTCGCTATGTCCTTCAATCCGGCCGTCTGGGCCATCTTCCGACCACAGTATCGACCATTCTTGTCCGCGGCGAGGAATCGCTCCTGTGTCCCATTCCATGCGTGAAGAGCTGCTGATGTTTCGTAGAGAGTTGCCGCACTGGTTCGAAATCCATCGCGCCGCAAACATTGTTCTGGCTCTTGTTGCCGTCGCGGGATGGGGGGCGTTTATCCTCGTCAGCCAATCGTCTGCCAGCATCGAGAGCCAGTTGCGCGCACAAGTGGCCAGTCTCAGCCAGATCCAGACGGACCTGTTGTCTGAGCGGGCTCGGGCTCAGGCAACAACGGGCGAGTGGAAGCAGTTGCAGGCTCAGATTCCAGCCATTCGCGAAGAACTCCGGCAGCTCACGGATGCCCGTGATCAGACCCAGTCCGAACTCGTCCTTGCGCAGCTGGGACTCAGCGATGCGATCAACCGTGCGTCACACGCGCATGAGGATGTTTCCGCCACGGGGTCGGTGGAGAGCAAGGCGCCGGATCCCAAACAGGCGGTTGCGGCCACGGCTCAAAAAGCTCTGGCAAAGCTCGGTTATGGCAAGTTGACGGCCGACGGAGTCATTGGGCCGGGCACGCGGCGTGCTATCGAAGCGTTCCAGCGGGACAAGGGACTGACCGTGACAGGCGAGCTCGATGCTCCGACGCTGAAGCAGCTGACGCAATCCCTCAAGGTCGCCGCCCGTTAGAAGGCGACGTCACGCGTCGCCTTGGGGATGAGTGGGGGCGGATTACGGAGGATGCCGCATTTCGTCTCGACACCGGATGAGAGCACCCTTGTGGCTTGGACCGCGGATGTGATGGCCGCTGTCAGCCGGAAGGACCTCAGGCCTTTTGCGGGACTCTCCCGAATGCGCGGCATCAGGTGGCTGGCAAACGGGAGGATGGATCGGCACTTGGCGGGCTCAAGGCTGTCGACGGCGCGCCTCCACCCGACACACACGCATTAACGATCTGGCGACCTGCATCCCGCTAGTCTGCCCCGCCAGGCTCAGGCGTGAGCCTGGCCCATCAGCGGGGCGGAAGGTGCGGGAATGCGAGGGCAGGCTGATCTTTTCTTGGACTACGACGCGCCGCCGGGACCCATCGAGACCAGACCCGCCGACGAGATTGTCATCAAGGCCAGGCGCCGCAGCGAGTCGTCCAAAGCCCTCGACCATGAGACCGCCGCCGGGATGCTGGAGGCCACCGGCGACTATCGTGTCCTGCGCCGCTTGCAGCCCCGTCCCATAGCGATCTCGCGTGCGCCTCGTCAGGGCGAGAAGATCGCAGTCATCGTTGACACCGAAACCACGGGCCTGGATCACACGCGGGACGAGGTCATTGAACTCGGCATGGTCGCCTTTCTGTATGACGAGGACGGCCGGATCGGGGACGTAACCGGTACGTTCAATGGCCTGCGCGAGCCGGGCGTGCCGATCAGCCCGGAAATCACCCGCCTGACCGGGATCACGCCCGACATGGTTGCAGGCCAGGCGCTCGATCTTGCGGCGGTCGAGCAATTCATTGAGGCGGCGGATTTGGTCATCGCGCACAATGCCCGCTTCGACCGTCCCTTCTGCGAGCGCCTGTCGAAAGGCTTCCAGGTCAAGGCCTGGGCCTGCTCCCATTCAGAGATCGCCTGGAGCGGGTTCGGCTTCGAGGGCTCGAAGCTCGGGTACCTCCTGACCCAGTGCGGCTGGTTCCACCAGGGCCACCGGGCCGTCGAGGACTGCCACGCCCTGCTCGAGGTGCTGGCCTTCCCCCTCCCCTCCGGCGCCGGGCTCCCCTTCGGGCATCTGCTGGCCTCGGCGCGAAAGGCGCTCGTGCGCATCTGGGCCGAGGGCAGTCCGTTCGACATGAAGGACGTGCTGAAGGCGCGCGGGTACCGCTGGAACGACGGCAGCGACGGCCGGCCGAAGGCGTGGTGGGTGGAAGTTGACGCGGAGGCCTTTGAGGCCGAACTCACCTTTCTGCGGCGCGAGGTTTACCGGCGCGAGGTCGAGCCCTTCTGCCAGAGGATCACCGCCTTCGAGCGGTTCCGCTCGGCACGCTAGCCGGCAGCCTTTCTGCGGGGGAGGACGGCATCCGGCGCTGACCCCGAGCCTTGAAATCTTGACCGTTTGCCGCCATCTCATCGCCCGCTGGAGCAACAAGGTTCATCTCACGCCATGACGACTGCCGACACCACTCCCGCCCCAGAGAACCACACGTTCGAGGCCGATGTCGCCAAGCTGCTGCACCTGATGGTGCACTCGGTCTACTCCGACAAGGACGTCTTCCTGCGCGAGCTGATCTCGAACGCGGCCGACGCCTGCGAGAAGCTGCGCTACGAGGCAATCGCCCACCCTGCCCTGCTCGGCGATGATTCCAAGGCCCGGATCACGCTGCTGATCGACGCCGACAACCGCCGCCTGACGATCGAGGACAACGGCATCGGCATGAGCCGGGACGAGATGATCGAGGCGCTCGGCACCATTGCGCGCTCGGGCACCAAGTCCTTCATGGACCGGATCCAGGCCGCCCAGGGCGGTGAAGGGGCCCAGCTCATCGGGCAGTTCGGCGTCGGCTTCTACTCGGCCTTCATGGTGGCCGACCGGGTCGACGTCGTCTCACGCCGGGCCGGCAGCGACGAGGCCACGATCTGGTCGTCCGACGGCAAGGGCTCCTACACAGTCGCTCCCGCAGCCGTCGACGAGGCCCCAGCCCGCGGCACCCGGGTGATCCTCCACCTGATGGAGGACGCCACCTCCTACACGGAGCGTTACCGGCTCGAGCGCATCGTCAAGGAGCAGTCCGGCCATGTTCCCGTGCCGATCTCCCTTGTCGAGAAGCCCGGAGCGGAGCCGCAGGAGGTCGTCGACGGTGCTGCTCTGTGGGTGAAGCCGCGCTCCGAGATCACGCCGGAGGACTACACCGATTTCTACCGCAGCGTGGCCGGCCAGTTCGATGAGCCGGCGCTGACGGTGCATTTCCGGGCCGAGGGCCGCCACGAGTACACGGCGCTGGCCTTCGTGCCGGGCTCCACGCCGTTCGACCTGTTCGATCCCGACCGTCACGGGCGGATGAAGCTCTACGTGAAGCGGGTCTTCATCACCGACGAGGCCGAGCTCCTGCCGCGTTACCTGCGCTTCGTGCGCGGACTGGTCGACTCGGCCGACCTGCCGCTCAACGTCTCGCGCGAGATGATCCAGGAGAGCCCGCTTCTCGCGGCGATCAAGAAGGGTGTGACCAGCCGGATCTTGAGCGAGCTCGAGAAGCTCGCGCAGAACGATGCGGAGGCCTACACCAAGGTGTGGGAAACCTTCGGTCAGGTGCTGAAGGAAGGGCTCTACGAGGATTTCGAGCGGCGCCAGACCCTGTTGGGCCTGGCCCGGTTCAAGACCACCGCGTCCGGTGGCGGGTGGCGCTCGCTCAAGGATTATGTCGGCGCCCTCAAGGAGAACCAGACTGCGATCTACTACGTGACGGGGACGGATCTCGCCCGGCTCGAGGCCTCGCCGCAGCTCGAAGGGTTCCGGGCCCGCGGCATCGAGGTGCTGCTGCTGCCCGATCCGGTTGACAGCTTCTGGGTTACGGCCGGCGTCGACTATGAGGGCAAGCCGTTCAAGTCGGTCACGCAAGGCGCCGCCGACCTGGCGCAGATCCCGCTGCTCGAAACCCAGGAGAACGCGGGCGCGCCGGCACCGGAAGCGGTGACGCAGTTCATCCAATCCGTGAAGGCGACCCTCGGGGAGGCCGTCGCCGATGTGCGCGCCTCCGAACGGCTGACGGAAAGCGCCGTCTGCCTCGTGGCGCCCGAGAGCGGCATGGACCGCCAGCTCGAGCGGCTTCTCGCCCGCACGGGTCAGCTGACGTCCGCAGCCAAGCCCGTTCTGGAGATCAACCCGCGCCATGACCTCGTCGTGGCCTTGGCCAACCTGGGCGAGGATCAGCAGGCTCTGCGTGAAGACGCCGCTCACCTGCTGTTGGACGAGGCGCGGATCCTGGACGGGGAGTTGCCGGCCGACGCGAAGGCCTTCTCACAGCGGCTGGCGCGGGTGATGCGGCGGTGCGTGCCGTAAGGCTGTCCCAACGTGGCTTTCGGTGGCTGGCGGGATGCGGTCGGTGCCCGCCCCATCCCGTCCCGGACCTGACCAATGGTCTGGCCTTGTCCGTCAGGGCGATCTCCCAGGGGTCCCTCGGCCCGACACCGGCTCACCGTTTGGTATGAAAGGCGTCGGGCAACGCGCTCGCCATGTCCGAAGATCACTGCGGAGCAAAGCGACTGTCTTGTGCAAGAGCCGGTTAAGCCTGGCGAGCGCCTGTTCGACAGCTTCAGGCGTGATGGGGAGAGCGCCGCTCATGAGGGTGGCGCCGTTCGCAGGACCAGCTTGCCCGTGGTCTCGCCCGATTCCAGGGCGCGATGAGCCTGAGCCACGTCCGTCAGCGCAAAGGAACGGACCTTCGGCACGGCAATCTTGCCCTTCTCCACCCAGGCTGTCAGGTCCTTCACGGCGGCCTGCAGCAGGTCGGTGTGGCCGAAGAGAAACGACAGATTGAACGCCACCACCCCTTTGTTCTCGGTTGTCATCGACAGCGGATTGAACCGTGGCATCCTCAGCATGCCTAACGCCGCCCTGAGATACTTGATGCGTCCACCCTGCTTGGGGAGCAGGGTGTGAAAGCCGTAGACCAGCAGCTTTCCGGTCGGCCGCAGGTGCGCATAGCTCTGCGCCAGGGTTTCGGGGCCGTTCGCATCGAAGACCA
>Ga0180217_1000408_pt1 | contig 72450 bp, 72 predicted proteins | sample eDN3rd37CBELigOP_FD_128521 | JGI IMG/M metagenome (GOLD analysis project Ga0180217, IMG submission 128521) | Enriched Organic Plus compost microbial communities from Emeryville, California, USA - eDNA 3rd pass 37_C BE-Lig OP (version 2) (version 2) ...
TGTGGTTCCTTCTTCGAGTCGGTTTTTGCAGATCACTCGAAGGATCCACCCGGTGGCCGCGCCTACGTTGGAGGCACGCGCTCACTCAGGTCCGTCGTACACCACTCTGCTGGACTCCACTCGGATCCGTTCTGACGTTGCCACCGATTGGGTTGAGCGGAACTTAGACCGCGACGGCCCTCACCAACTGTGGGTCACCGATATCACCGAACACCGGACCCGTGATGGCAAGATCGCCTGTTGCGTCGGGCTTGACACCTAGTTTCGTCGAGTAGTCGGCTGGTCGATCGACGCCCCACCGACTGCAGGGCTGGTCACCAACGCGCTCGGAATGGCCATCGAGACCCGCATCGACAAAACCAGTGAGGCGGGGACGATCTTTCACTCCGGCCGGTTCAGCCCAAGCAGTTGGGCGCGTGGGCCTTCGCTCAGTGCGCAAGAGATTCCGGGCTGCTGGCGTCGATGGGCAGCATCGACAACCCTGTGATCGAGGCGTTCTGGTCACGTATGCAAGTCGAACTACTCGACCGCAAGACCTAGAACACGCGTATCGAGTTGGCCAACGCGATCTTCGAATACCTAACATCTGGCACAACCGCAGGCGCGACACAGCCGTCGGGGACGGCTCAGACCGATCGAGTACGAACACGATCGCATCATCACCGTGGCGTGAGAATCCAAGGAATCCCAACCACGCAAACCCCGGGACACACCAGATTCTCCAGACACCCCGGGGTGCTTCAGTATGACGAAGCCTTCAAGAATTCGCAGACTAACGCCAACGAACTCGCGTAACGTGTAGTACGTGTGTGGTGTCGTATTGGTGCAAGATGTGGCGATCGCAAGTGGTGCTTTGAGGGTCGACCCAGGTGAGTCCAGCTTGGCGTCGCGCGGTTTCAAGTTGCGTCTTCGCCAGGGTGTCGCCAAGCAAGTGACCGAATTGGTCGGGGTGACTGCTGGATGCACAAACTCAATAGATGGTCCTGTTCGCGGGCGTGACGTATAGGAGAATTTTGTCTGTATTGGCTCGATCTAGCATCTTGGTTACAGGTGGTACTGGTTCATTTGGGAAGGCATTCATCCGACACGCATTGGAGAATCTAGATCCAATGCGCCTCGTGGTCTTCTCGCGGGATGAGCTCAAGCAGTACGAGGTTCGTCAACTTTTTAACAATGATTCTCGGCTTCGCTGGTTCATCGGAGACATCCGTGACGAGCGTCGCTTAGCTCGGGCTTTGCACGGCGTGGATTACGTCGTTCACGCGGCAGCGCTTAAGCAGGTCGACACCGCAGAATATAACCCATTTGAGTTCATCAAGACCAACGTTCTCGGCAGCCAAAATGTCGTTGAGGCGTCGATCGATGCCGGAGTAAAGAAGGTGGTCGCACTATCTACTGATAAGGCTTCGAGTCCGATTAATCTATATGGCGCTACGAAACTCACCGCCGATAAATTGTTCATTACCGGTAACCATTACGCAGCGGCATATGGGACGAGGTTCTCGGTTGTTCGTTACGGGAATGTGATGGGGTCGCGTGGGTCCGTCATCCCGTTCTTTCGTCGCCTCGGAGAAGAAGGAAAACCATTACCAATTACCGACCTGCGGTGTACTAGGTTCTTTATCACATTGCCCGACGCGGTCCAGATGGTCATTGACGCCTTTGACCTCATGCAGGGGGGTGAGTTGTTCGTTCCACGGATTCCCTCAATGAAGATCACGGACTTGGCCCACGCCGTTGTACCGGGGGCAGAACTCGTCGATGTAGGACTGCGCCCAGGTGAAAAGCTTCACGAGGAGATGATTAGCCCCGAGGAGGGGCGCCGGGCGGTCAGTGTCCAAGGCGGAAGGTACTTCGTCATTCAGCCTGACTTGGCAACGTGGGGGTACGCGGAACCGCCTGGTGCCGAGGCGGTCAAGGAGGGTTTCTCGTATAGATCGAACCTGAACGACCAGTGGTACACACAGGACGACATCCGGAAGATAATTGAGGGTGGAATCTAGTGTTGCTGCCGTACGGCCGACAGTCGATCGCCCAAGAAGATATCGAATCGGTTGCCGCCGTCCTTCGAGGAGACTGGCTTACAACGGGCCCGGCTGTTGACGCGTTCGAGGAAGCAATCAGCAGGATTTGCGGAGGTCACCGTGTCGTCAGTGTGACGTCCGGTACAGCAGCGTTACATACCGCGTATGCCGCCGCTGGAGTTGGGCCAGATGACGAGGTGATCACCACGCCAATGACCTTCATCGCGACGGCAAGTTCGGCGGCGCTGCTTGGCGCCAGGATCGTGTTTGCTGACGTGGATTTCGATACTGCACTGATCGATCCGGAAGCTGTGGATGCGGTGTTAACCGAGCGGACGAAGGTTATCTCGGCAGTCGACTACGCCGGTCAACCGGCAGATTACGCAGCGTTACAACCAATTGCCGATCGAGTCGGGGCGCTGACGTTGGCGGACGCAGCGCATTCGATTGGAGGATTCCGTGACGGGGTACCGGTCGGGGATCTCGCCGACATGACAACATTCTCATTCTTCCCGACCAAGAACTTTACGACGGGCGAAGGAGGTGCAGCGGTTTTCAAAGATCGCGAATTAGGGCAGAAGGCATATGAGTTTCACTTCATTGGTCTAGTTCGAGACAAGGACCGCTTCCAAATCAATGACGAGGGGCCCTGGCATCAGGAAGTTCATGAGTTCGGTTTGAATTACAGGCTTACCGATTTTGCTTCGGCTCTAGGCTTGTCTCAATTGAAGCGGTTGACTCATTTCAAAGCCCGGCGTGCCGATATCATGAATCAATACACCCAGGCGTTCGCTGACGTCGATGGCATCCGGCCGCCGACGCGGCTTGAAAAGACCGATCCGATGTGGCATTTATATCCGTTGCGGGTGCTTGATGGCCGACGCCGTGAAGTTTTTGACCGAATGCGTGCGGCTGGCATTGGTGTACAGGTCAACTACATGCCGGTGTATTGGCACCCAGTTTTCGCGAACGCTGGCTACCAACGGGGGCTTTGCCCCAACGCTGAACAATTCTACGCGGAGGAGATTTCGCTGCCGCTGTTTCCCGACATGAGTGATTCTCAAGTGGAACGAGTCATTTCGGAAGTCAAGAAGGCACTGAAGTGACAGTTGGGATTATCACACAGGCACGGATGACCAGTACCCGCCTTCCGGGGAAGGTCCTGATGCGTGTCGGCGGTAGGACGTTGTTAGAGCATCACCTCTCGCGGCTGGCCTGGGCCGGGGTCCCCGTCATAGTGGCAACTACAATCAACGGGTCTGACGACCCAATCGTTGAAGCGGCCACCGCCTTGCGTGTCGAGGTTTTCCGCGGCTCGGAGCATGACGTCCTGTCACGGTATGCGCGTGCTGCCCGGATGTTTGAGTTGTCAACTGTGGTCCGAGTGACCGCGGACTGCCCTCTGATTGACGGTCGATTGGTAGCCCAGGGTATTGAGCGGTTCGTCGACCTAGCGGATCCTTGGGGCTATGTTTCAAACGTCGTTGAACGAACCTATCCGCGCGGCATGGACTTCGAAGTATTCGGTGTCGAAGCACTTCTTGACGCTGATGCCAATGCGACGATGCCGGGTCATCGGGAGCATGTCACGCCCTATTTGAATCAGAACATTTCGGGTCGAATGAACCTCGTATCTTTCCTCGCTAAGGATCCAGCGGGAGGACTGAGAGTTACCGTTGATACGCAAGACGATCTCACCGTAGTGACGAAGCTTATTGAGTGCTTCGATGCGCACATGGTGAACGCGACAGGGATCGTGAACATCCTACGAACTCATCCTGAACTTGCTGCTGTTAACGCGCATGTAGAGCAAAAGAAGGTTGGGGACTAGCGACTGATGGACGTTCTCATTTACGTCGACGGTGGCGAGCAACGTGGTCTCGGTCACGTAATGAGGTCAATTGCAATCGCGGAAGAGGTGACGCGTCGACGAGGAACTGTTCGATGGATTGGGATTCTGGACAGTAGCGCAGTTCGGATACTGTCTACGTTCGGTTTTGACCCATCGTGCGTAGTTCGATGCGAGAGCGAGAACGCATTGGGCGCGTTGATAGCAGAGCTGGAGTTGCGACGCCCCCACGTTCTCCACATCGACAGCTATGACCTTCAGTTGGAACGCGAGCAACTTCCCTCTGACCTATTGGTGAGCGCGATGCAGGATTATCCGTACGGAGTCCGTTCAGCGGATGTGGTCATCGACGCGAATCTACGATCGGAAATGCGTCTAGGCGCGACTGATCCGCAGGCGACCGTCGTGCTCCCTGGGCTGCCGTATGCGGCGCTTCGATCTGATGTTCGCGCCGCTTTTGTCGCGCAGGTGCGTCCGCGTCAGATAGACCGAGTCCTTGTATTGATGGGCGGGACAGACCCACTGCGGCTTTGCGAAAGAGTACTGAAGGAGTTGTCGACACTCGAGCGATCATTGGAGGTCACGGTCATAAGCAAGCCTGATCGCCACAGATCCTTGTGCGCCCTGGGTGCTCACCACCAACTCAATCTATTGCCATTCGTCCACAATTTAGCCGCTTTGGCTGCGGAGCATGATCTGGTGGTCACCGCCTCCGGAACGTCACTTTGGGAATTGTGCCACATTGGTGTACCTATGGCAGTGATCTGCGCGGTCGATAATCAAGCGGTCAGCTATGAAGCGCTTACCGATGCTGGGGCGGCGTTCGCCCTTGGAGAGGCGTCGGACCTGCGAGTGGGGGCACTCGGAACGGCCATCGCAACCCGGCCTGTGCAAGATTGGGCAGATCAGGCTGAAATTGCTCAACGAATGGTCGATGGCCTTGGTGTCTGGCGCATCGTTTCGAGCTGGGAGACAGTCGCAGAGAATCCGAAGGCGCCCACCATGGAACTTGCAGGTCGTCGTGCGACTATGGACGACGCTCGAAACCTGTGGACATGGCGTAATGACCCGGCAACGTTGCAATGGTCCCGTACAAACTCCAAGGTGGCCTACGAATCCCATCTCAGTTGGCTCAAAGACTCGCTTGACCGAGATGATCGTTTGCTCATGGTGGTCGAACATGACTCGCAATTAGTAGGAGTCGTACGTTGGGACCGCGTCGCCATAGGGCAGTGGGAAGTCTCAGTCACACTTGCACCTGAGGCTAGGGGGAAGGGCTTAGCGGTTCCGACGATCATTTTCGGGCAACGCGAGATCCGCAACACTGTGGGGAATTCGCTGCTCTGCATTGCAACCGTGCACCAGCACAACGTGGCCTCGCTCCGGCTGTTCGAACGGGCTGGATACTTACCTTTCAGACCCGTTGATACCGACGGTTTCGCGGGCTACGCGCGATGGGTTAGATGATTTCCCACGTGAGTGGGGTGCCACGGACCGCGTTACTGGTAAACGTTCTTCCAACGACAAGTGAAATGGCATCTGCTGGCAGACCTCCAGCGGGCCGGATGGAACGAACATTGTGGGTTGTGACTGTGTCACCGCGCTTGACGTCCTCAACTACGTACAGCGAGCGCCGGAGGCGTAGGACTGCGTCTTCCCCTGGTGTTGGGCCGAACCGAACCCCACTGTTTGCTGCCGCGACGACGTCGGGGACAGCTTGGGCTAATTGTCTGAATTCTTCTGGCTCAGCAGAGAACGCTGCATCGACCCCGCCGTCGGCTCGATTCAGAGTGAAGTGCTTTTCGATGACCGACGCTCCCAGCGCGACGGCGGTCAAGGCTGTGCCGATGCCCAAGGTGTGATCGGATAGGCCTACGGGTAGACCGAACGCACTGCGGAGTACCTCCAGGTTTCCAAGTCGCGCCTCCTGGGGGCTAGCTGGATAAGCTGCGGTGGCGACAAGCAAGGTGATATCGGTGGCCCCGCCTTCCCGCGCGGCGTTGAGGGCATCCTCGATTTCGCTCAGAGTTGCGATGCCTGTCGACACGATTAGCGGCTTACCTGTCCGGCCGATTTCTCGAATCAGGGGAAGGTCAACTATCTCGGCAGATGCGGTCTTGTAAAGCTGGACATTGAGACCTTCCAGGAATTCGATCGAGGTTGGGTCAAAGGGGGTCGAGAACGGGATGAGACCGCGTTCACGTGCGCGCTCAAAGATTGGTGCGTGCCAGTTCCATGGGGTGTGAGCTTCCTCGTAGAGATCATGAAGATGTCGATCGCCCCACAGGCCGTGATCAGATTTTACGCGGAACGCGGGTAGGTCTGCGTCGATAGTGAGAGTGTCTGCGGTGTAGGTCTGGATCTTGATCGCGTGAGCGCCGGCGGTTGCCGCTGAGTCCACTAGGGCGAGCGCACGATCTAGCTTTCCGTTGTGATTTCCGGAGAGTTCGGCAACGAGAAGAGGACTTGTCATCTTGTCAAGCGGCACGTTTCAAATCTTACCGAGTCACAGACAGGTAGCCGAGTTGAATGATGGATCTTGCTAAGACGCGACCGCGAGCGTCCGCACCACAGGACATAGTGCACCTGGATCATGAAGGCGGTGCGGGTCGGACGGCGTTCAGATATGCAGCAAATCCGGGTCGCCCTCTGGTAGGGGAGTTATTGCGCGAGCTGCTGTAGAGCGAGTGCAACCCTTTTCCCAGACTCACCGACGAATGCAGCGAACCTGTCGATGTTGTTGAGAGGCGTGGCTGTCCTAGCAAGTTCGAGCAGCGCGTGTTGGTCCCATGAGCACTGGGTGACTTCAGGGTCGGTGAAGAACGGATAACCGGTCGCCATTGCGTGCATCGGGCGATTACGAGGCAACTGTATTGCAGCACGGCCAGCGACACTTGCCTCCAAAAGCACGGTTGAGAACGGCGCAGCGACAACAGACGCCCACTCAATATCGTCTCGTAATGATCTTGGTGGCGCGATCGCGTCGCGGAGTGGGCTGGGAAGCCGGTCTGGGTTCTCAGCGGGGTGCAGCCGAACTCGAAGAGATGTCGGATCAGTTGAGTGTTGGATCAGTTTGAGAAGGAAGGCGTACCATTCAGCGGCAAATGGACGAGTCCACGACGACAAGTGCATAGGCTGGCTGCACACAAGTAATTTGAGGTTGTCGGGTCGCGGACCGATCTGAGCCAGTTGATCCATCCGTGGGCAGCCTACGTCAATCGCGTTGTCCGAAGACTCAAAAGATTGCGACCAAGCCGACCCCCATCGGAGAATTAGGTTTGGATCCGACCCGCCCATTATTCCTGAAGATCTTGAAAGGAGGCCTGCCGCGACAAGGGGCGATGTGGCAATCGTTCGGCCGAGCCGCTTGGTGATACCACCGCGAAGTACCGGTAACGAACTTACAATCCCATCAGGCATGAGGGCCAAGAGAGATCCTCGCCGACGAGCCGTCTCCGCTGTTGCCCGCCAAGCGAGCCCAAGATCTTGGGGGACGATCACCACGTCCGACCGGGTAAACGATTGGGTCCGGATAAGACGCAGCACGTTCTTCGCGGAGTGGCCGGGAATATGTCGTTGAGTTTCGGGAGGTGAGTCACTCATGACCCCGTTTGCCGACTGGAAGAACTTGAAACTCGCCGACGGTAGGTGTTTCGTGACTGCCAGCGCGTTTTCAATCTGTACTCGGTTGTGTACGGCGAAGATGTACATCGTTGTGCCAACTCAGGCAATCTTTCGGGGCTGTTGAGCTTGGACTTCGAACATGGGGAGAACCCCAACGGGCATGTGCGGGAGACTCGATTCAATCACGACCTGACCCGAGTGGATGCCGCATGTGTCGGATGGATTGCGCGATCCTTGATCGCATCGGTAGTTGCGACCGTACTCTAGGCCGGGACAAATTGTGACCAGGATGGAGAGTTTCCCGTATGACTGTGCTCACAGTGACGATGCGGGTTAGAAGTTGACTTCCAGCGGGCAAGAGCGGAGATTGAGTTACGCGATGAGGATCACGCAGGAGTCAGGAACGTCTGTGCCCCGATTCCAATGGATATCGGCTGTTCTCGGCATATGCGCTTCCAGCGGGGCGGGACTGGCATTGGGCTGGTCGCATTACGCAATTTCCGCGCTAGTGTTGATGGCACTTGTCCTCGCCATACTCGTTCTAGGTGATCTCGGCGCATTTGCTGACCGAATCGGGCGACTACCGAACCTCCTCCTCCTTCTTGTCTGGTCCGCATGCTCGATCACGTGGGCCCCTGACGTACTCGACGCAACCGGTTCGTGGGGAGCTATGACCATCGCGGTACTCCTTGGTGGGGCAATCGCTACGCGTTTCTCAGGAATGGACGCCGCCCGCCTTATTTTCGGGACCCTATGCGCACTTGCCGTCGCGTCAGTGCTTGTCGCCGAGCTCTTCCCATCGATTGGCACGATTGTTACAAGCAGACCAGGCATCGGGGCAACGGTGCGTCCGGTTGGCCTCTTTGACTGGAACAGCCGACTCGGAATAGTTAGCGCTTTCGGAGCGGTCCTTGGCCTCGGGTTGTGGTTTGAACGGCGGAACCGGACATATTTTTTGCTGACTCTTGTGGTTGTCGCAGTCGTGGCCTATTCGCAGTCGGCCACGTCCGTCGTCGCATGTGTTGGAGGCTTGGTCGCCGTTGTGTGGAAGTCGTCTGCATTCGCCCGACCGGTGATGAACTTGGCGTGCGCTTTGATTCTTGTGGGGTTGCCCACCAGAACTCTTGAACGGTTGTACGCTGCAAGCCTTCAGCTCTTGGGTAGGTCAGTTGACCTGACCGGTCGTAGTGGAATCTGGCGCGGCTCCATCGACCTGATCAAGGAACGGCCACTGCTTGGCTACGGTATCGGAAATGCTCCTGCAAGCGCGACGCAATCATCTGGAATGAACGTCGACAACGCGCATAATGGATATCTGCAAGTTATGATTGAATTGGGAATTATTGGTCTGCTGGTGTTCGGTGTGCTCGTAACTGTGGCCGTCGTACGGGCGGTTAGCGTCAAATCGACATGGCTATTTGGGTGTCTAACGGTATTTTTGATCTCGAATTCTGCCAACAATTACACCATGACGTCCGGAATCACGATTACTCTTATGTCATGGATATGGTTTTCGCTCAGAGACCCACGTTGGGTCATTGCGCGAAGGGATCAGTTGCACGGGGCGAGCCGAAAAGCATGATATTTCGACCATCGTGCGGAGTAAAAGGTCGAGTGGACGCTTGAAACTCGTTAAGGACAGTCTGTTATACGTAACCGGTACGGTTTCGCCCATCCTGGTTCAGCTATTGGTGACACCCCTGCTTACTAGGCTACTTGGTGGGCACGAGTACGGGAACGTCGCGATTGGAATCGCAATATCACAATCTGCCGCTGTCATCCTGCCGCTAGGGTTGTCGGCTGCAATAACTCGACACGTAATTTTGGAGGACGGAGGTGGGCCCGAAGGCGCCCGTATCGTCACCGCCGGCGCCACTATCACTCTCTTCATCTCTGCAGCCGCGAGTCTGCTGATTTCTGCGATACCAGATCTGGGGAATCAGAGCCCCATGTACACGCTTGGAGTCGCCTCAGGCGCAGGGCTCGCGATGGCTCAGCTTGTTCAGGCGTATCTGCGTGGACGGGACAGACCTTTGGTGTTCGTACTGCTCGGTTGTGGAGTGGCAGTCGCACCGTCGGTCGCTGGTCTGTGTGTTGTTTCGTTAGGCTCGTCGTCGGGTATTCAATACATGTCGACGTTGGCTGCCGGGCAGGTCATGATCGGCGTAACGGCAGTCGCAGTGATCTTCTGGTCGAATCGAGGTGGGTTAAGACTTGGAGTGTTGTCGCGCTCGTTGAAGATCGGAATCCCGACGCTGCCGCACACGCTGGCAACACCTCTCGTGTTGACTCTCGCGGTTATGATTGCTTCAAGTTGGGGTGACCCTAGTTCCGCGGGACGGGTGCAAATTGCAGCCATGCTCGGCACTGCTCCTATCACCTTCTTGGCTGCGGTCAACAATGCATGGGCACCGTATGTTTACCGCACTGCTGTCGGCGATCGCCCCCTCATTCTGCGACGAACAACAGCTTGGATTGCGGTGCTCGCGATGACCCTGAGTCTCGCGTATGCAGTGTTGGCGCCATGGGTTCTACCCTTAATTGGTGGGCCGTTATCGAGTCGCGGTGCAATCGCACTGTCCATGCTGGTGTCTGGATCAAGCGGTTTTTATGTTGCATATCTTGCAAATATCCACCTTACCTTCATCGCGGGACGGACATGGCCACTTGCCATCACTTCGCCTTTATCTGTGATGGCAAGTGTCTTTGCCATTATCGCACTTCTTAATGCATTCCCTGGGCCGCCGTTGTGGACTTACGGGATTATGTGGATGACTTATCATGGATCTCAGGCCGTATTCAGCAACTTGCTGGCGCGGCGTACCAAACTTGGTGTAGTTGATATGGACTTAGCTATGCCTGCGCTTGCTGTCGCAGTGATATTTCCAGCGCTTCTCGCGATCGCTCTGGACCGTTACTGGGCTCTATTCGGAATAGCTGTCTCTGGCATCCTGATCGGACTACGCCTGCCTTTGAAGCATGAGCAAGTAGTGCGCAAGGATCGTAGGTAGACGCGCACGATCGGTATCGTAGCGACTTGCCCGTATTGATGTCTCACGAATAACAGATATGCAATGCCAATTATCGGCGGCGCATAGTTCGTGCGGCGATGGCATCAAAGATAAAGGCTGCCACGGCAGGTGGGTACAGAAACAGGTAGCGCTTTATTAGGATAGGTTCGTCAAAAATACGATACAGCCATCGGAGGCCCAGTCGGTCCACCCAGTCGGGGTAGTAGTTGACAGTGCCTAACGCTGTCTGGTGGAGAAAGCCTCCGCATGTGTACCCCTCACCGCTCCACCCAGCCGATCGAAGATCGGCTAGAAATCGCTCCTGATGCACAGCCCCCATGCCAACGAGTAGCACGCCGCTTGGGCGAGCGACGAGATCTCCTATGAGTTCTTGGCGATCCTGCTCACTCGGAAAATATCCGGCGGCGACAACTCGCACTTTGAGACCGGGGAAGGCATCAGAAAAGACCCTTGCGGCAGCTTGAGCAGTCCCAGGTGTACCTCCGACCAAGTCAAGAGGGATCTGGTTTTCGCTGCATCGAGCGAGGATTGGCCCTGCCAGGCTAGTCATGTCAAGTGAAACTCGCTCTACGGAAATGCCGAAGAACTTGAAACAGCGCACCAGGAGGCTGCCGTCGACATACACATTGTCGATTGAATCCAGAATACCAGGTTCTTTCCGGAGAAGCCGGTATGAGTGTGGGTTGATAAATGTAGAAGTGCCTGAGCCTAATCGCGGGGTGGATTTGAGCCTGATCAATATCTCATTTAAAAAAAGATTCGGGTCAGAAGTTCGCATGTTCATGAATCTCAAGGGCTTCACTGGAATGCTTTCTGGCGAATAGGCGTGATTACAAATGAGTGTTCAGTGCAACTCAATAAGCACCGTTTGGGCGAACGACTGCTTTAACGGTCCGCCAAAGGATGGCAAGGTCACTCGCCATCGACCAATTCTCAACGTAGTAGAGGTCGAGGCGAACGCTGTCTTCCCACGAGAGATCGCTTCGCCCACTAACCTGCCATAACCCGGTGATCCCGGGCTTTACGAGGAGCCGTCGCCGGACCCATTCGTCATAACTCTTGACTTCATCCGGTAACGGGGGACGTGGGCCAACCAACGACATTCGCCCTTGAAGCACGTTGAGCAATTGAGGGAGTTCGTCGAGACTGTACTTGCGCATCCACCGGCCGACGTTCGTTACGCGAGGGTCGTCTCGGATTTTGAACAGCACACCGTTTCCATCGGATTGATCGAGTAGCCCGGAGATCTGGTTCTCAGCTCCAACCACCATCGTACGGAACTTCAGCATGCCGAAGTCCTGGCCGTTCAATCCGACCCGCATTTGCTTGAAGATGGTGGGACCCGGCGTGTCAACTCGGACACAAAGCGCCAGGAATAGGAGTAACGGGCTTAGGCCAATGAGCAGCGCTAGGGAGAGTGTGATGTCGAACGCGCGCTTGGCGAAGTACTTATGTCCGCTGAACTCTGGGTACTCGATGTGAATGAGCGGAAGTCCGGAAACTGGACGCGTATGGATTCGCGGGCCCGCGATATCCGTTAGTGCAACGGCGACGATCAAATCGACGCCCCGGGTCTCAAGTTCCCACCCTATTTGTCTGAGCCGTTGCGGGTCGAGTGAATCGGCACTGATCATGATGATCTGGTCAATTTCGTGCGTGTCGATCGCAGGGAGCAGGCCATCGTAATCGGTCAGCACGGGTACGCCGGGGATCAGATCTTTGTCGGTGCCGTGTTCTGTCACTGCGCCAACCAACTTGAAACCGGCGTGGCGAACCCGAGAGATTGCGCGTGCGACGTGCTTGCCTTTGGCGCGTTCTCCAACGATAAGTGTTCGATAGGTGTGGCTTTCGCGTCGGCGTTGGAAGTGAAGCCGTTTGCGCCAAAGCCATCGAGTTAGCAAGAGTAGAATCAGGCCTGCGGGCAAAGCCACGAGCATATAGGCGCGCCCGATTTGGGCTCGGAGCAGGAACGCGATGATCGCTAGAGTTCCGAAGGTAGCGAATGTTGCGTTGACAACGCGTTTGTACTCATCTGGTCCGATGCCCAAGATGCGTCGATCGCGCGAATCGAACAGAGACAGTGCAATCAACCAGCCGGTGATGAGGCCGAGCGAGACCACTGTGTAATTGACCGTGATAGCGCCGGAACGGGCGGGAGCGAGTTCGAGATCTTGGGGTGAGCTCCCGTAGCGGATTAACTGGGCGCCGAAGGTTGCGAAAACTACGCTGGCGAGATCAGTCGCGATCACCTTGCGTGAATAGCGACGCTCCCATCGAGGTGTCGAATCAACGAAGGACATCACGGCGTTCGGTTGCTTGGCGCGATTGCGAAGGGATGGCTTGGGAAGGTTGCAGCGAAGAGTTCAACGTCGCTGGCCCTGTGGTGAGATGGTTGCGGACCCGGTGAACCGCCACCATGTTCCCTGCCGACGACACGTTGCTCCTCTTGTCTCTCAATCGACTGTTCATACACGGATGCAGTCCACCGGGTGATTCACGGGGTGAATTCTCGCTGGCGGCCGTTCTATCGTCACACAGCCAAGGGATGCGCGCATAAGATTTGACGGAATGTGACATGACCAACTCGATGCGCAACTTCACATCACGCCGCTTTCGGCGGTGCACCACTACCATGGCCCGGGGGAGTCAGGAGTGAGTAGTGCGCCGAGTTGCCGTTGTCGTCGTGGCGCTGCTGCTCGCCGTGGAGGTGTTCGTCGCGTACCGGGTCATCACCGATCAGCCGTCAACCGCGGCTGCCCCGACCCCGACCCCGACGACCGCAACGACATCAGCTGAGCCGGAACCCACTCCCACCGCAGTCGGCCCCACCGGAGCGATCAATCTGTGGTTCGCCGAGGACGGACGACTGTTCCGTAGCTGGCGAGGCACCTGTAGCACGCCGCGACGAGCACGACTGGACATGAGCAGCGACGCCGGCATCACCTTCGACGAGGTCGGACTCCCAGTGCTCGGCGACCCCGACGAGGCTTTCCCCGAGACGGTCAGGGCGATCCTGGGCGTCTACCCCGAGAGCGACCAGGACATCGCCATCCTCGCCAGCGACGAGAAGTGCCAGACCCACGGCTACCGCACCACCGACGGCGGAACCAGTTGGGAAGAGACGGACGTGCTTCGGTGGCACGTCAACGCCGACGGATCCGAAGTGGGTCGAGTCGACATGACCGAGCCGGGGTGCACGGCACTCACCGTCGTTCCCCTGCGCGACAGCCCGCAGAACGCCAAGGTGCTGTGCTCCGATGGCACCGTCGTCGGCACGAACGACGACGGCGGCGAATGGACCGTGCTCGGCGAGCTCGCCGGGGCGGCCGACATGACGTTCACCTCGCTGCGCGACGGGCTGGCTGTGCGTCGAGGAAATACGTGTGCAGTAGAGGTGATGGACACCGCCGACGCCGCCGGTTCGTGGGACTCCATCTCGTGCGTCCTTGAGGAGACCGACCTTGAACCGCAATCGATCGCCCAGCTGGGGGATCGGGTGTTCGTCCAGGTCGGTGGCGACTTGTATCGCTCCGACGACGGTGGGCATGGGTGGATGAAGGCCGACGACCCTGTCGAGCGGTAGGTAACTAGCGGCTGGGGTTGGGTGTCGCCTCGCTGCGCTCACGGGCTTCGCCCTGGCGACCGGGGTTGTCGCCTTGCTGTGCGTTGGCGACCGGCGTGGGGTGGGCTTGTGGGTTTGCGGGCGCCTCCCCGCCCTCGTTCCTCGGGCTGGCGACCGGGGTTGGGGGATGTCGCCTCGCTGCGCTCACGGGCTTCGCCCTGGCGACCGGGGTTGGGGTGCGGGCTGTGCCTTGGCGAGCGGGGTGGGGCGAGCTTGTGGTCTTGCCGGCGCCTTCCCGCCCTCGTTCCTCGGGCTGGCGACCGGGTGGGTGTCGCCTCGCTTCGCTCACGGGCTGCGCCCTGGCGACCGGGGTGGGGTGTGGGCTGCGCCCTGGCGACCGGGGGTGGGCTGCGGGCTTCGCCCTGGCGACCGATTGGGGGCTGCGGCGTGGCGGCCGGGGGTGGGGTCAGGCTTTGCGGGAGGCGCGGCGGCGGCCGTCGTTGTGACTCCCGGGGGGCGGTGGCTGAACGGTGGCGGGTTTGGGCGGTCGGTCATCGGCGGCGTACCCGTAGCCGTACCCGTAGCCGTAGCTCGCTCCCCTCCGGTTCACCGGTGTGCGGTTGAGAATCGTGCCGAGCAGCGTGGCGCCCACCGCGTCGAGACGCTCCACCGCGCCGCGCAACTGTTCGTGCGTGGTCTTGTTGTGCCGGACCACCAAGATGGCGCCTTGAGCCTGATTCGCGAGCAGCGCAGCATCGGCGATCGGCAACACGGGCGGCGCGTCGATGATCACGTAGTCGTAGCGGCTCTTCAGCTCTTCGAGCAGGCGGTGCATCGCATCGGACTGCAGCAGGTCCGTGGGGTTCGGTGGGGTCGGGCCGCTGGCCAGGATGTCGCAACGTGGTGCGCCGTGCTGGATGGCTTGCTCGAGTGTCACCTGGCCCAGCAGGACCGAGGTGATTCCCACAGTCGGCTCGAGGCGGAAGTAGTCCGAGGCCATCGGCCTGCGGAGGTCCGCCTCCACTAGAACGACGGTGTGGCCGGCCTGGGCGATCGTCAGTGCGATGTTCGAGGCCGTAGTCGACTTGCCTTCACCCGGCAGCGGGCTGGTGACCACGATGGTGCGCTGGTTGGAGTCGACGTTCAGGAACTGCAGATTGGTGCGAATGACGCGGTACGCCTCGACCCGAGGAGCGTTCGTCGGCAGATCGCGCACCAGCGGTTTCTTGGACGCCGTCTTGTCGAACGGCACGTGACCCAGGTCGGGCGCATTGTCGGTGGCCTCCGCCAGGTCCTGGGGCGTCTTCACACGGTTGTCGAGCACGTCGCGCAGGACAGCGAGGCCCAGGCCCAACATGGCGCCCAGCACCAGGCCGAGCAGGATGTTGCGCAACGGCTGCGGTGACACGGGGGTCTTCGGTGCCGTGGCGGCGTCGGTGACCGACGCCTTCACGGGCGCGGTCGACTTGCCCGGAGGCGTCTCCAGCTCGGCGACGTAGGCGGTGAACACCTCGGCTGCTGTCTGCGCGATCTGCTGGGCGTGCTCGGCCGACGGATCGGTGGCCGAGATCGACAACACGACGGTGTCCGGTTGCACCGATGCCTTCAATTTCTCCTGGATGTCCTCAGGCAGGGTGCCGTCGTTCAGCTGGTCGGCGATGCGTGAGGCCATCTCGCTGCCGCCCAGCAAGCTGGCGTACGACTTGACGCGCTGCTGCGAGAACAGGCCGCCCTGGTATGCCGTGCTGGCGGTTGACTCCGACGTCGAGACGAACAGCCGAGCGGTCGACTGGTACTGGGGTGTTGCGCGAATCGTCAGCAGCAGGGCGATTCCGGTAACCACCACGATCGTGATCGCGATCGTCAACCACCGTTGGCGCAGCACCCGCAGGTAGTCGCGCAACTCCATGTTCAGCCTTCCCCTTGGGTCCTGGTCACTCTAGACGGCGACAGCCCGTCCGTGGTGGTCCCACCAAGATTAGTGGTGGCCGGTGCTAGTCGACCTGAGAAGGCGGCGGCAACAGGAGATCGCTGTGCAGCTCCAGATAGGAGTCGAGCGAACCGTCGTCGACCGCGCCGAACAGCTCGGCAACACCGTCGTCGTCCAGGCGCACGATGCTCATCTTGTCCACCATCCCCGTTCCCAGCACGGGCACGGTCAGGAAGCGGATGTCGCCTGTGCGCAGCGATCGCATCGACAACGCCAGCGACCGGATCTGACCGTTCGTCCAGCCCTGGTCGACGGCCAGGTTCTTCGTAACCGCACTGACGGTCTTGGTCAGCTTCACCGGGTTGGTGACCGTGTCGCTGCTCAGCAGCTGGGCGACCACCGCCCGCATGAAGTTCTGCTGGCGCTGGATGCGGCCGAAGTCTCCACCCTTCACGGTGTAGCGCTCGCGGACGTAGTCCAGGGCGGCCTGTCCGCCGAACTTCGCGGTGCCGGTGTCGGTCGTCATGGTCACGCCGCCGAGGGCGTCGGTGATCGCGCGGAAGCCGTCCCAGTCGACCATCGCGATGTGGTCGATGCGCAGGTTCGTCAGGTTCTCCACCGTGGCGATCGCGCCCGACGGGCCGTAGAGGGACAGGGCGGCGTTGATCTTGTTCTTGCCCAGCTGGCGGCCGGTGTTGTCGAACATCGTCACGTAGCTGTCACGCGGAATCGCCATCACCGTGACGCTGGACTTGTCCGCCGGGATGTGCACCACCATCGTGGCGTCGCTGCGGTACTTGCCGGCCGGCCAGCTGCCCGAGGCGGCGTCCTCGAGGATGTTGCGGCCGTCCCGGTTCCGCTCGCTGCCGGCGTCGGTGCCCATGAACAACAAGTTGATGTCCTCCGGCTGCGCCGGCACCGGACGGTCCTGCTCCGGCAGCGTCACCGGGATGCGCTTGATGTCGCTCAGGCTGTGGTTGAGCCACCAGGCGAATCCGCCCACGCCGAGCAGGAACACCAGCAGCACGGACAACAGCGACGTCAGCACCTTGTGGCGTCGGAACCACGACTTGCGGCGGCGGTCGGTGGGCTTCGCGGGGGTCGCGGGAACGGCCGACTCGGTGGTCGAGGCACCGTTGATGACGTGATCGGGAGTGTCGTCCATCGAAGTCTTCCGGCTCGGGATCGGGGCAACCGCCTGAGTCTACCGAGACGACAGTGAGAAGTTCCTGAAATTCCGCACAGATCACCCGCGGCCAGCGGGATCGCCACGTCGTGTGCACGATGTCGCTTGGGCCGGCTGAGCGTTTCGAGGCGTGGTGCCTTCCGGCGGCTCGGCGGTGGGCGGCCTCTGCGTTGTGGCCCGGACGGGGCCGGTGGTTGGTTTGAATCGTCTCGCAAGGTCGGGCCTGGGGATATCGAATCCCCGTTGTCCGTGATGCCTGGAATTGTGGATGATCCGATGTCATGATCGAGGGGATGATCCAGTTGACCGAGCCGCAGATTTGGACGCTGATCGGCGTGTTCGCCGCCAGCATGTTCGGCATGCTTCGGATGGTGAACAAGTCGTTCGCCGACCTGCTCCGCGCTGAGATCGGTAGTGTTCGCGCGGAGCTGAGGTCCGAGATCGGTGGGTTGCGTTCGGAGATGACCGCCCGGTTCGAAGCGCAGGACGTGAAGCTTGACCAGGTCCGGGCTGAGATGAATGGTCGGTTCGACGCGCAGGACACCAAGCTCGGGTACTTGGACCGTGATGTCCAGGCTGTGGTTCGGCGGGTCTTTCCGGACTATCCCGACGCCAGCTGAGCTGGTTGTCTGTCGGGGCGTCCCGCGAGCTGCTGCCTCAATCGGCGGCGACGTAGAGGGTGTCGCGGGCGCGCTCGGTGAAACCGAGCCGGTGGTAGACCGCAAGCGCCGGAGCGTTGTCGCCCTCGACGTACAAGTCGATGGCCGCGACGCCGGCGGACTCGAGATGCTCGATACCCCGCGCCGTCAGCGCTGTGCCCAGACCTGTGCCCTGTTCGCTCGGGTCGACGCCCACGACATAGACCTCGCCGATCGCGTCCTCCACCTTCGTCCAGTGGAAGCCCACGACGTGGCCGTCGCGCTCGGCCACGAACAGGCCCTGCATGTCGAACCAGTCTGATGCCGCGCGGCGGTCGAAGTCGGCACGGTCCATCGCGCCCTGCTCGGGGTGTGAGGCGAACGCGCGAGCGTTGACGGCGATGATCCCGTCGATGTCCGCTGGGGTGGCGGTACGGATGGTGACGCCGTGGGGTTGAGCTGGTCGGGTGGGTGGGGTCGTCTCGCTGCGCTCACGCCCTCGTTCCTCGGGCTGGCGACCGGGGCGGCGGAGGATGAGGAGGGTGCGGGCGGGGGACAGGCCGGCGGAGGCAGCCAGTGCTTGCGCGGCGGGTAGGTCGCCGTGGGCCCAGAAGCTGGTCTCGCCGCGCTGGAGCGCGAGGTCGAGCCGAGCGCGGCCGAACCCGCGCCGTCGATGATCGGGGTGCACGGCGAGCTCGACAGGGGCGTCACCGAACGCGATCAGTGCCCACGCGTCCGTCACGTCGCTGATGCGCGGTTCGTCCCCGGCCTCGACGGCCAGCAGCGTCGCCTCGTTGAACGCCGCCACCTGGTCGGTGGCGGCCACAGCATCGGCCACGTCGTGAAACGTCATCGGCGCAGCTTCACCAGGTGGTGCGAGATCGTCGCAGCCATCGCCGTCGCGAACGACTCGGGGGAATCGGTGTCGAGCTCGGGTACGACGTGATGCACCGTGCCGGCCTCCAACAGGTCGATCGAGCTGACCCGCTGCGCCTGCGCCAGCTCGGCGGCGTGCTCCAGGTCGCCGTGCACGATCGCCGACGCACCTTCTGGCGGTAGGGGCGACAACCACGCGTTCTCGGCCGCGATCACCACGTCGGCCGGCAGCAGCGCCAACGCGCCGCCACCACAGCCCTGGCCCAGCAGCACCGAGATCGTCGGCACCTTCATCGTCGACATCCAGCTGATGCACCGCGCGATCTCGCCCGCGATCGCGCCCTGCTCGGCCTCGGGGGACAGCTCGGCGCCCGGGGTGTCGATGACCGACACCAGCGGCAGCCGCAGCTCGTTCGCGATCCGCATGCCGCGGCGCGCCTCCCGCAGCGCCGCCGGCCCCATCGGTGTGGCCGGGGTCTGCTTCAAGCGGTCCTGCCCGATCACGACACACGGCTGGCCGTCCAATCGCGTCAACGCCACCAACATCGCGCTGTCACGCTCGCCCTTCTCCGTGCCCTGCAGGCGGACCAGCGCGTCGCTGCCGTAGCGCAGCAGCTCACGCACGCCGCCACGCTCGGGGCTCCGCGTGATCTGGATCGACTCCCACGTCGAGTGGCGGCGCTGCGACGTGCCCGCCCGCGGCGTGCGCGTCGGCTCCGACGGCGGATCGACCAGGATGCTCAGCGCCCGGTCCACCATCGACGGCAGCTCGTCCGGCAGAACGACGGCGTCGATGATGCCTCGGTTGGCCAGGTTCTCCGACGTCTGCACGTTCGGCGGGAACGGGCGCCCGTTCATCAGCTCGTAGACCTTCGGGCCCAGGAAGCCCACCAGCGCTCCGGGTTCGGCGATCGTGATGTGCCCCAACGAGCCCCACGACGCGAACACGCCGCCCGTCGTCGGATGCCGCAGGTAGACCAGGTACGGCAGGCCCGCGGCACGGTGGTCCATCAAGGCCCGCGAGATGTCGATCATGTGGACGAACGCCGGGGTGCCCTCCTGCATGCGGGTGCCACCGGAGGCCGTCGTCGCGAGGATCGGGATGCCCTCGGCCGTCGCGCGGCGCACCGCAGCCACGATGCGCTTGGCCGCCGCCGTGCCGATCGACCCGGCCAGGAAGCGGAACTCGCTCGCGATCACGGCCACGGGCCGACCACGCATCAGGCCGCGACCCGTCACGATCGACTCGTCGGTTCCCGCCCGCTCGGCGGCCGCCGTCAGCTCGGTGCGGTAGGGCTCGGCGACGCCGGAGATGTCGATCGGCTCGTCCCACGAGTCGAACGAGTCGGCGTCCAGAACCAGGTCCAGGAGGGCATCAACGGTCAGCGCGGCCATACAGCCATGCTGACGGTCAGGAATCGGTGACGTCCACCGGGGTCGGTGTCGGCGTGTCCTCGTCGGCCTTCTCACGCACCGCCACGAAGCGGTAACCGACGTTGCGGACCGTGCCGATCAGCGTCTCGTGCTCGACCCCCAGCTTGGCGCGCAGCCGCCGCACGTGGACGTCGACCGTGCGGGTGCCGCCGAAGTAGTCGTAGCCCCACACCTCCTGCAGCAGCTGCTGGCGGGTGAACACCCGACCGGGATGCTGCGCGAGGAACTTGACCAGCTCGAACTCCTTGAACGTCAGGTCGAGCATCCGGCCCTCCAGCTTCGCGACGTACGTGGCGTCGTCGATCACCAGGCCGCTGGTGGAGATGATCTGCGACTCGTCCGGGCCGTGCCCCTGCGCTGCGAGGCGGCCGATGCTCAACCGCAACCGGGCCTCGACCTCGGCCGGACCGGCCGTCGTCAAGATGACGTCGTCGATGCCCCAGTCCGCGGCCGCCACGGCCAGGCCGCCCTCGGTGACGATCAGGATCAGCGGGCACTCGATGCCCGTCGACCGGATCACCCGGGTCAGGCTGCGCACCTGCGCCAGGTCCTGGCGTCCGTCGACCAGGAGTGCGTCACACGCCGGAGCGTCCAGGAGCGCGCTGGCCTCGGCGGGGAGCACACGGATGTTGTGGCCGAGCAGGCCGAGTGCGGGCAGCACCTCCACCGAGGACTGCGGACTTCGCGTCAGCAGGAGCAGATGGGACATGTGCGCCTCATTCCCGGTAGGTGCCGGATACACGTCGAGGCCAGCCGGTCCGGGAATCCGGAGCGACATGGCCTCGTTGCATGAACAAGAATACGGGATGTGACGGATCGGTTGCCAGTCAGTGACGACACGACGGCGGAGGACGCACCCGCGATCACGGTCCGGTACTGGGGCCGTGCGCGGACCGCAGCCGGCGTCGAGACCGAGGTGGTGCACGCCGCCGACCTCGAGGCGCTGCTGGCCGAGATCGATCGTCGGCACCGCGACTCCAGCCAGTTCCGCGACGTCGTTGGTTGCTGCGCCGTGATGGTCGGCGAGGTGCCGGTCGGATCGCGCGAACCGGCCGACGTGCGTCTGGGTGCGGGTGACCAGGTCGAGATCCTGCCGCCCTTCGCGGGAGGCAGTCAGTGACGGATCAGCCCACGGCTGACAAGATGCCGCCTGTGTCCCGCCTGCAATCGTCGCTGCTGTCGATCGTGCTGGTCGCCCTCCTCGCGTGGGCGGCGCACGTCGACGTGTGGCTCGTCGCGGCGGCCGTTGTGCTCGTGCAGGTGCTGGTGGGGGCAGCTCCTCGCCTTGCCGACGCCAAGGGGCGATCGATCTCCACGCCACGGATGGTTCCGACGCTGGTGGCGGCAGCCATCGCGACGACGCTCGCGATGTTCCCCGATGCCATCGGCGGCGCAGCCGGCACGGCCGATGCGTTCGACGCGACCGACACCGGCTCGATGGCCGGCACGATGCCCGCGATCGCCGTCGCGGTGTTTGTGACCGCCGTGACGCAGATGCTGCGCAAGGACGGACGGCGCGAGCTGACCGCAGCGGCCGCGTACGCCCTGACGCTGTCCACCGTCGCGGCGCTCGCGACCGGGTGGATCGGCGCCGCCCAGTCGCTGGGATCGCACGTCACCGTCATCATCGCGGCTGCCGGACTGGCCGCCGGACTGCTCGTGTGGTCGCTGCCCGGTGACCAGTACATCGTGGGCGGGCTGTCGATCGTCGCCGGCGGTGCGGCCGGTGCGGCGGTGCCGTTCGTCGTCGACACGTTCGTGACGGCGGTGTTCGGCGTCGCCGTGGGCGCGGCGACCGCCCTGTTCGCGGTGCTCGGTCAGGTCCTGGGGCGCGCGCTCATCAGCGGACGACGGCACGCGTCGGCGGGCTGGGGCTTCCCCGCCGCGATGTCGGTCGCACTGGCTGCTCCCGTCGTGTTCGTCGGAGGACAACTCGTCGGGACCTCGCTGTTCTGAGCCGCCGGGCGGGTCGACCTGGAGGCCGCACATCTCGGCGAGTGGGAGGTCAGCCCGTGGGCCGCTCGGTGGCGGACGGCAGCAGCCTGGTGGCCATGTCGTACGTGCGCTCCTCGAGCACTGACAGCTGACGCGCCAGGGCGCGGTGGTCGTTACGGGCCTCGGTGCGTGCCAGCTCGTTGGCTTCGCGGGCCTCGGTGCGCGCGAGTTCGTTGGCTTCCCGGGCCTCGGTGCGCGCGAGCTCGTTGGCTTCGCGGGCCTCCGTGCGCGCACGCTCGATCGCCTCCATGGCCGCGAGGTGGTCGGTGCGTGCTTCGGTGCGCACGCGTTCGATCGCGGCCAGCGCCGTCTGGTGATGGGCCTGTGCCTCGTTGCGCGTGGCGCGGTTCTGCCCCACGACGAGTCCGGCGAGGCCGGTGAAGGCCACCGCGAGGCTGCCGATCGAGACCCACGTGTCGAGATCCACGGACATCACTCCTTGAGTGTGCATCAGTGTTCGAGCCGATCTCAAGGACGCTAGAACGCGCAGGCAGGCGGAAACAGACCGAACTCGAACCCTGTGGACAACCTGGCGCGAGACGCGCGGCTGTGGACGGCGACCTAGAATTGACGGCATGACCGGAGTGATCGTGCTGGGCGTCGCGCTCGTGGCGAGCGTGGTGCTCGGTAGCTGGTACCGGCGGCGCAACGGCCGCTTCCGGGCTCCCGTCGCCGACACCCCGGAGCCGCAGGCCCTCACCGCCGAGCAGATCGGCCACGCGCTGGGGGAGAAGGCCACCTTGGTGCAGTTCTCGTCCGCGTTCTGCGCGCCGTGCCGCGCCACCCGCACGCTGTTGACCGACGTGGCGACCAAGCTCGACGGCGTCGAGGCGGTCGAGGTCGACGCCGAGTTGCAGCTGGACCTGGTGCGCCGGCTCGACATCATGCGCACGCCCACCACGTTCGTGCTCGATGCCCGCGGCCACGTCGTCACGCGTGCTTCCGGGCTGCCCAGGCGCGAGCAGGTGCTGTCCGTTCTGGCCGGAATTCCGGGCGTGATCGTCGCTGATGCTCACAATGTGGACTGATGTCTCACGTAATGAGATTTCGATGCGACGGAATGGTCCTCTCCCCGTACTCTGAATGACATGTTCTTGACGACGCACCTCACCCGGCGCCTGGCAGTGGACAACTGCCGCACGCGCTCGGCGCTGTGTCGTCCCTGCTGATCTGTTCTCGTCCTTCACGTCCGATCAGCCATCCGCACGACGCGTCGTCGCCGTGCGCCCATCAGCAGGAGCATTCATGTCTGCACACCCCCAGGTGGATCCGCGCGGCCTGCGCTTCGCCGCCACCATCACCGCGGTCGTCCTGGCCGTCGTGCTGGTGCTGCCGTCACCCGCACGCGAGATCGTGCTGGCCGTCCAGGTCGCGGTGTTCGCCGCCGCCGTCGCGTTCGGGCTGTCGGCCTCGCCGTACTCGATCGTCTTCCGCACCGTGGTCCGCCCGCGGCTCGGTGCATCGACCGAGACCGAGGACGCCCGCCCACCCCGATTCGCCCAGCTCGTCGGCCTGCTGTTCACCGCCGGCGCGCTGACCGCGTTCGTCACCGGAGCCGACACCGTCGGCCTGGTGCTCACCGCCTTCGCGCTCGTCGCGGCACTGCTCAACGCCGCCGTCGGCCTGTGCCTGGGCTGCGAGATGTACCTGGCGTTCCGCCGACTCACCGCGGCTCGCCCCACGCTGGACCAGCACGCCTGACCACACCCACACCACAAGAACCCACACACGCCCAACCGGGCACACAGGAGGTAACACCATGAGCCGCGAGACTGCGCTCGTCACTGCTGACTGGGTCGAGGAACACCTCGGCGACAGCAACATCGTGCTCGTCGAGGTCGACGAGGACACCGAGGCCTACGACAAGGGCCACATCCCCGGCGCCATCAAGCTGGACTGGAAGAAGGACCTGCAGGACGGGGTCCGCCACGACTTCATCAGCAAGGACCGCCTCGAGGCGCTGCTGTCGGAGAAGGGCATCTCCAACGACGACACGATCGTGCTCTACGGCGGCAACAACAACTGGTTCGCGGCCTACGCGTACTGGTACCTGACCTACTACGGCCACACCAACTTGCGCCTGCTCGACGGTGGCCGCAAGAAGTGGGAGCTGGACTCGCGCGAGCTGACCGACGAGGTCCCCACCCGCGCCGCCACCACCTACGTCGCCCAGGAGCCGAACAACGCGATTCGCGCCTTCCGTGACGAGGTCATCGAGGCCATCGGCACCAAGAACCTGATCGACGTCCGCAGCCCCGACGAGTTCGCCGGCCGCCTGCTCGCCCCCGCGCACCTGCCGCAGGAGGCCGCGCAGATCGGCGGGCACATCCCCACCGCCGGCAACGTGCCGTGGAGCAAGGCGGCCAACGACGACGGCACCTTCAAGTCCGACGAGGAGCTCGCCGCGCTGTACGCCGACGCCGGCCTGGACACCAGCAAGGACACCATCGCGTACTGCCGCATCGGTGAGCGCAGCTCGCACACGTGGTTCGTGCTCAACGAGATCCTCGGGTACCCGAACGTCAAGAACTACGACGGATCGTGGAGCGAGTACGGCTCGCTGCGCGGCGTGCCGGTCGCCCTCGGCGACGAACCGGGTGAAGCCTGATGTGCGGCGCGGTCAAGGGCGGCCCTTCGCTCGACGGCGTCGACGTGGCCAACCAGGCCGTCATCCAGGGCGTCGTCACGCGCGATGGTGAGCCCGTCGGCAACGCCTACGTGCGGCTGCTCGATCGCACCGGCGAGTTCACCGCCGAGGTGCCCACGTCGGCGACCGGCCAGTTCCGGTTCTTCGCCGGACCCGGCGACTGGACCGTCCGCACGCTCGCACCCCGTGCGCAGTCGGTCGACCACTCGGTCCGCGCCGCCAAGGGCGTCGTCGCCGAGGTCGCCGTAGCCGTCTGAGCGCACCCGCAGGGAGGGGCCCCCGAACAGCGGTCAAACGTGACCGACCGTCACGATCGACTGCGGGCTCCTTCCTGCGGTAGGCTCGAGCGCGCACGATCAACCTGCAAGATCGAAATCGTTGTCACTCCCAGTCGTCCCTCCGCGGGCGACGCGACAGTTTGGAAAGTCGGGGTTACCCACGTGAAGAGCACGTTGCGCCTTCTGGCGGCCGCAGTCCTCGCGGCGTTCATGACCGTCCCGTTCTCCGCACCGGCCCAGGCCTACCCCGACCCCACCATCACGATCGATCTGAGCATTCCCGGCGACGAGCTGATCGGCGGGCTCGACTTCGACTTCACGGTCTCCTCCGGCGACGTCGAGTGCAGCGCGTGGACCGTGTCCTACCGCGGCGAGGACAAGACCGGCAGCGGCACCAGCTTCTCCGGCACGTTCAGCACCCCGCCGGTCGACACGCGCACGCCCACCACCATCACCGCCGTGTGCGAGTACGACGGCAGCGGCGCCTTCGGTGGTACCGGTGTGGAGGTCCAAGCCGCCGACACCGCGTCGGCATCGGCCACGGTCTATCTGCTGCCGCAAAGTGACGGCGGCTCCGACAACGGCAGCCTGCCCGGCACGGGCGGTTCGTCGCAGTGGATCCTGTGGGCCGGTCTCGGCCTGGTCGTCGTCGGCGGTGGAGCCCTGGTGCTCGTGCGCCGCCGAACGCACTGACGCCGACCTCCCCCTTGCCACCGAAATCTCGCCGACGATCGATCGGCTCGATCTGGGACGAGATCAGGTTCCAGATCGACAAGCGCTTCCCGCCTGACCGGCGCACCGTCGGATTCGTCGTCTGCGGATTCGTCCTGGTCGTCCTCGGCGTGTTCGGCTGGCAGGCCATGTCGGTGCGATCGTCGCTGAACGAGGCCGCCGACCAGGCCGAGGTGCTGCGCTCGCAGATCGTCGAGGGAGACGCCGACGGAGCCCAGCGTACGCTGGCGCACCTGCAGGACCGGGCCGCCGACGCGCACTCCACGTCGCAGGGCGTGCTGTGGAACCTCAGCGCGAAGATCCCGTGGCTGGGCCGCAACGTCGCCGCGGTCCAGACCGTGGCCGCCGAGATGGAGCGCGTCGCCGACGGTGCCATGCCGCCGCTGGTCGACCTCGCCGGCCAGCTGAACGCCAAGGCGTTCAACCCCGACGACGGCAAGGTCGACATCGCGGCGATCGCCTCTGCTGCGCCCAGCATCACCGAGGCGTCGCAGGTGCTCAGCGAGTCCGAGAAGGCGCTCGCCGAGGTCGACGTCAACGGTCTGCTGGCCCCGCTGCGCGGCCCGGTCAGCTCGGCCAAGGCCACGATCGGCACCGCGTCGACCGTTGCCAAGAACGCCGACACAGCGGCGGCGCTCCTGCCGGACATGCTCGGCGGCGACGGCACCCGGCGCTACCTGCTGCTGGCCCTGAACACCGCGGAGTCGCGGCCCACCGGCGGCATCGTCGGCTCGTGGGGCGTCATCCGGGCCAACCAGGGCAAGATCGACCTGCAGTCGTCCGGTTCGACCTCGGAGTTCGCCCCGATCCTCGATCCGGTCGTCGAGCTGACCGACGACGAGCGCAGCGTCTTCCCCTCGACCATGGCGATCGACATCCGCGACATCAACACGACTCCGGACTTCCCGCGCACCGCCTCCATCGCCAAGAAGCTGTTCGAGCGCAGCTTCGACACCAAGGTCGACGGCGTCATCACCGTCGACCCCATCGCCCTGAGCTACCTGCTCGCCGGCATCGGCCCGGTCCAGGTCACCGACGACGCGATCCTCGATCAGTACAGCGTCGTCGGCGGACTGCTGCACCAGGTGTACATCTTCCTGGAGCAGCGCGCGGCGCAGGACGCCTTCTTCGAGGCCACGCTCGACGCGGTGTTCGAGCAGTTCGCCGCCGGCGCCGGAGACCCGTCGATGACCCTGCGCGGCATCGTGCGAGGCGTCGAGGAGAACCGCATCGCGTTGTGGTCGACGCGCAAGGCCGAGCAGGAGGTCATCGCACCGACTGATCTGTCGGGCGACTGGACCAAGGACGGCGCGTCGCCGCGAATCGGTGTCTTCCTCAGCGACGCGGCATCGACCAAGATGGAGTACTTCCTGCGCACCACGACGTCAGGGGTGTCCCAGAACTGCCTGGCCGATGACCGTCAGGTCGTCTCGATCACCACCGACCTGACGTCCACGGCGCCGACGTCAGGACTGCCGGTCAACGTCACCGGCGACGGCACGTACGTCGAGAAGGGCAACATGCGGTTGAACGTGCGCCTCTTCTCGCCGACGGGAGGACACTTCACGTCGGTCAAGCTCGACGGCAAGCCGATGACGGTCTACGCCGACCGGTGGCACGACCGCAACGTGACCCGCGTCGAAGTGGTGCTCGCGCCGGGTCAGACCAAGACGATCACGGCCAACGTCACCTCGGCTGCGGGTCAGGCCGACGATCCGGTCATGACGCTGACCCCGGGCATGGACTCACAGCGCAACGACTTCTCGATCGTGTCGGCCTGCCGACGCGACTGATCGGGTCACTCGACCTCGTCGCCGAGCACCTCGTCGGGGTACTTGGCCAGGTAACCGCTCAGGTCGTCGGCGCGGAAGGCCGCGAACAGCTCCTGGGCCTTGGCCTCGTCGAGGCGGGCGATGCTGCCCCAGACGGGGATCGTCTCGGTCCCGGCGACGGGGGCCGTCAGGAACGTGACGTCCTCGGTGGAGATGCCCCGCAGCGAGAGGGCCAGACCACGCATGTCGCCGGGCGTCCAGTCCTCGTCGACGGTCAGGTTCTCGGTCAGCGCCGTGACGGTCTTGAACAGCTTGGTGGGGCTGGTCATGGTGCCCTTGTCGAGCATTTTTTGCATCAGTGACCGAAGGAAGTTCTGCTGACGCTTGATGCGGTCGAAGTCGCCGCCGTCCAGGCCGTACCGGGTGCGCACGTACTTGAGCGCCTCCGAGCCCTTCAGCAGGTGCTCGCCGGCCTCCCACTGGTACTTCTGGCTGGGATCCCAGAACGATCGCGGGATCGTGACCGGCACGCCGCCGACCGCGGTCGACAAGTCCTTGAACCCGGCCCAGTCGATGATCGCGAGGTGGTTCATGCGCAGGTCCGTCAGGTGCTCGACGGTCGACAGCGTGCCGAGCGGGCCGTACAGCGAGAAGGCGGCGTTGATCTTCTCCTCGTGCTGCGGGTTGCCCTCGGCGTCGTAGAGCATCGTGAACGTGTCGCGCGGGATCGACATCAGGTACGCCGCCGAGCGGGCCGAGGTGATGTGGACGACCATGATGGTGTCGCTGCGGTACTTGCCCGACGGCCACTCCGCAGCCTTGGCGTCCTCGGCGAGCGTGGTGTTGGGGTCCTGGCCCTCCTGGGGTTCGCCCTTGTCGGAACCCAGGAGCAGGATGTTGACCGACTCGCCCTCGTTGGGATCGGGACGGTCCTCTTCCTTCAGCGTGTTCTGGACCTTGTCGATGTTGTTGAGCTTGGAGTTCAGCGTGTAGGCGTACGCGCCGACCCCCAGGATCGGCAGCACGATCAGGATCACGAACGCCGCGATGATGCTGCGTCGGTGTCGCCGATGGAACGGAATTCCACCCACGCGACGCTTCCCGCGATCGCGCGAGCGCACTCGGTTCCGTGCCATGGATTCTCGTCTCGTCGGTTCGTGCGGGCAAAGTCAACCCGCCCATTGTGCCGAACACCCTTGAGAAGTTGATGAGAAACCCCATCAGGGGTCGAGGTCGAGGAGGACGGTGAAGGGGCCGTCGTTGGTCAGCGTGACGGCCATGTCGGCGCCGAAGCGACCGGTCTCGACGTGGGCGCCGAGGAGGCGCAGGTGATCGCACAGGTGGTCATAGAGGGGTTCGGCGACGGGGCCGGGGGCAGCGGCCGCCCACGTGGGGCGTCGACCCTTGCGGGCGTCGCCGTACAGCGTGAACTGGCTGATCGCCAAGATCCCCGCCGACTCGGGGTCGTCGCTGACCGACCGCTCGCCCGGCAGCACCCGCAGACCCCAGATCTTGGCCGCCAGGCGTTCTGCGACCGCCGGGGTGTCGTCGTGGGTGACCCCGACGAGCACCATCAGGCCCGGGCCGATGCGACCGACGGTCTCGCCCGCGACGTCCACGCTGGCCTGCGTGACCACCTGCACGACCGCTCGCATGTGCTCAGGGTAGAACCCGCTCGATAGGATCGAGACATGCCCTTCGTGATCCCCGAGGACCTCCACCCCGATCTGATGCCGGTGGTGTGGCTGCTCGGCACGTGGCACGGCACGGGCAAGGGCGACTACCCGTCCATCGAGGCGTTCGACTACGACCAGGAGGTCGTCTTCGCGCACGACGGCCGACGCTTCCTGCACTACTTCAGCCGGACCTGGATCACCGACGACCAGGGCGAAAGGGTGCGTCCCGGCGCGCTCGAGACCGGATTCCTGCGACCCGCCGGCGACAAGCAGCTCGAGCTGGTCCTCGCGCACCCCACGGGGTACGCCGAGGTCTGGTACGGCGAGGTGGAAGGCGCACGCATCACCCTCGCCACCGACCTGGTCGCCCGCACGTCGACCGCCAAGGAGTACACCGCCGGCCAGCGCATGTACGGCCTGGTCGACGGCGCCCTGATGTACGCCTACGACATGGCCGCGGGTGGACACGAGATGCAGTCGCACCTGTGGGGAAAGCTCGAACGTGACTGACTCGGTGTACCGCAGCCCCCTCCTCGACCGCCCCGGCGCCGTCGAGGCCGACCCGCCCGACGCCGGCGTCGCGGCGCACTACGGGTCGATCGTCCACGAGCAACGCGCGCTGCTCGCCGGCGCGTCGGTCGACCTGTCCCACCGCGACGTCTTCACCGTCACCGGTCCGGACCGACTCACGTGGCTGCACTCGCTGAGCACCCAGCACCTGGAGTCGCTCGCGCCCGGGGACCCCACCGAGGTGCTGATGCTGTCCCCGCAGGGCCGCATCGAGCACGGCTTCGCCGGACACGACGACGGCGAGACGTTCTGGGCGCACACCGAGCCGGGCGCCGCCGAGGCGCTCATCGCCTTCCTGGAGTCGATGAAGTTCATGAGCCGGGTCGAGATCGCGCCCGTCACCGAGCGAGCGGTCACCGGGTTCGTGCAGGACGGCGACCTGGCCTACGAGCTCGTCGACCGCGACACCGTCGCCACGATGTCCGACGTCGTCGGCGTGTGGGCGTGGGAAGCGCTGCGCATCGAAGCCGGGCTGCCGCGCATCGGCCTCGACACCGACGACCGCACGATCCCCAACGAGGTCGGTCTGCTCGGCCGCTCGGTCCACATGGACAAGGGTTGCTACCGCGGACAGGAGACCGTCGCACGCGTGCACAACCTGGGCCGGCCACCCCGCCGCCTCGTCCGGCTGCTGCTCGACGGGTCGGTCGAGCACCTGCCCGCCCACGGCGCCGCGATCCTCAATGGCGAGACCCAGGTCGGTGTCGTCGGGTCCTCGGCCCGGCACCACGAGCTCGGTCCCATCGCACTCGCCCTCGTCAAGCGCTCGGTCGACCCCACCGCCACGTTGGCCGTCGACGGCGTGGCCGCAGCACAGGAACTGGTCGTGGACCCCGAAGTCGGACTGCACGTCAGACCGGTGCTGCGCTGATGGCGCCCAGGTTCGCGATCCTGGCCGTCTGCACCGCCAACATCTGCCGCTCGCCGATGATGGAGGCGCTCCTGCGAGACCGACTCGACCCCGAGCGTTTCGAGGTCGCCAGCGCCGGTGTGCAGGGCTGGCGGGGTCACCCGATGGATCGCATGGCCGAGATGGAGCTGCGCCGGTTCGGCCTCAACGCGCTCACGTTCCGATCGCACCCGATCGACACCTACCTGATCGAGTCGGCCGACCTGATCCTGACCGCCGAACGCTCCCACCGGGCGCGCCTGCTCGAGGACGAGCCGCGCGCCCTGCGATGGACGTTCACGCTGCGGGAGTTCGCTGGGCTCGGCGCACAGCTCGCCCACCTCACCGACGCGCGCGAGCTCGTGGCCGAGGCGGCGCGCTCGCGGCACCAGTTCGACAGCGAGCCCGACATCGACGACCCGTTCCGGCGCAGCCCTCAGGTGCACCGGGAGACCGCGGACGCCATCGATCAGGCGACGGCCGCAGTCGCTGCGCGTCTCAACGCGTGCACCACCTGACTCAGGTCGTCCCGCGCGATCGTCAGCGGCGCGACCGCCGGCCCGGTTCGGCCCGCCGACCCGCGGGCTGCGACGGGGCGTACCCGTATCCGTAGCCGTACTTGTCCGATCCTCGCGCCGGCACCATCGTGAGCACCGTGCCGTACAGCGTGGCACCGACGCCGTCGAGGCGTTCCATCGCCGTGCGAACCTGCTCGCGGGTCGTGCGACCGTGCCGCACGACCAGCAGAGCACCATCGGCCGCACCGGCCAGCAGTGCAGCATCGGTCACCGGAAGCAGGGGCGGCGCGTCGATCAGCACCACGTCGTAGATGCGGCTGAGCGTCGTCAGCAGCTCCTCCATCGCGAACGTCTGCAACAGCTCCGACGGGTTCGGTGGGCGCGTGCCGCTGGTCAGCACGTCGAGTCCGGGCACCGAGGTCGGGCGCACGGCCTCCTCGACCGGCACCTGGCCGACGAGGGCAGTGGTCAGTCCCACTGACCCGGGGACGTCGAACAGTGCCGCCAGGCGTGGACGCCGCAGGTCGCCCTCGACCACGACGACCGACTGGCCGCCGCGCGCGATCGCGACGGCCACGTTGGCCGTCACCGTCGTCTTGCCCTCGCCGGGAACCGAGCTGGTCACCGTCAGCACCGAGCTGCCCTGATCGACGTCGAGGAACTGCAAGTTCGTGCGCATGATGCGCGCGGCCTCGAACCGCGGATGGTTCGGGTCCAGGTCCGTGGCCAGCGTCTGCCGCGCTGCCGTGCGATCGAAGCCGAACGCGCCGATCTGCGGCAGACCCGTCAGCTCGGCCAACGCCTCCGACGACCGGATCCGCCGATCCGTGGTCTGGCGGGTGCGCGTCATCAACAGACCCGCCACCACCGCCACCGCCGCGCCGATCGCGGCCCACAGCATGCGGTTGGGGGAGGCCACCGCCGAGTCGGCCGTGGCGCTGGTGGTCACCGACGCCGTGATCGACGGTGCTGCAGGATCCTCGGGGTCGATGTCCGCCCCGGGAGTCGCCGCCGCGCCGTCGTCGACCAGCTGCGCGACGAACGCCTTCGCCGCTTCGGCACTCACCTCGGCCGCCGTCGTGGCGTTGCCGTGGCGAGCCGTCACGCGCAGCACGGTGCTGTCGTCGAGCACCGTCGCCGACAGCGCGTCGTCGATCTGGCCCACCGAGAGACTCTGCACCGTCTCGCCCACCGCCGTCGCAGTGCTCCGACCACCCAGAACCGCTGCATAGGACCGCATCAGACGAGCGTCGATCCCGTCGGAGACGCGGGCCCCGGGAGCCGGCTGGATCAACACGTCCGACGCGGCGTCGTACCGCGTCGGCGCCAGAAAGCTCAGAGCAGATCCGATCAGCGCGCCAAGCAGCACGCTGAGGATTCCGACTCGCCACTGTCTGCTGACGAATTCTGCACGCCTGTCGTCGGCCACGGTGGCCCCTCTCTCGCTCGCAGGACACCTTACTGGCCAATCGTCGACGACATCGGCAGGTACGGGCGCGTAACTCTGTCAGGAGCACGGCGTTATGCATGTGGCAAGCCCCCGTCTACCTGGAAAGGCTCAGGACGTGATCAAGGAAACCCCCGCGAGCCGAATCCGTGTCGTCTTGGCGTTCGTCGGTACGGGGTTGGTTGCCCTCCTTCCTCTGGTGATCTTGTCGTTGGCGGATGCTGGAGTCCGTGGCGCGGTCAGCGATGTGATCAGTCGACACATTGGCCTCGCACTGATGGTGGGCGCTACCGTGACCACTTTGCTGATTCTGGCTCGTGCCGCGAGGGCTGTATTCCGCCGTCGGTTCAGTGCTGCAAGCATCTGACACACAACGGTCCGACGGGCCGCTGGAGGAACAGGAGCGATCCGTGGGGGAGCCCGTCGGCGGTGGCCGCACGGACTGGCATCGGCGTTATGCCCGCCGACTGCTGGTGTCCGACATCGCGGTGCTGCTGTGGGTCTTCTCGACGGCGCATCTGGTGTGGGCCGTCAGCCAACCCGAGAACTCCGAGGGCCACGCCAGCGCCTTCGGGATCGGCCCCATCACGGTGTCCCTCGTCCTGCTGACGATCTGGCTCATCGCACTGGCCTTGGCCGGCACCCGTGAACCCATCGTGCTTGGAGCCGGTCCCGACGAGTACAAGCGCATCGTGACCTCGACTCTCATGTGGTTCGGTGTGGTCGCCTTTGCGGGGTACGTCATCAGCTTCTGGGTCCCGCGCTGGTATGTCGTCATCTCGGTGGCATTCGGGCTCGTCCTCCTGCTGCTCAGCAGGTGGTCCTGGCGGCGCTGGCTCGTCATGCGTCGGCAGAACGGTGCGATGAGCAGTCGGACGATCGTGGTCGGCACCCGCGGGGCCGTCGAGCGCATCATCGGAGTAATCGGACCGACGTCGCAGTTCGGATACCGGCTGGTCGGAGTCTGCGTGCCGGACGAGGGCTCGGAATCGGTGATGGGACTGCCCGTGCTGGGCAACCTGGACGACGTGGTCCAGGTCGTGGCCGGCGGTGGCATCGATACCGTCCTGGTGACGTCGACGGATGCCACGCACTCGGAGATGGTGCGCGAGCTGGGCTGGGAACTCGAACCGTACGACGTCGGGATCATCGTGGCACCGTCCTTGGCGAACGTGGCCGGCCCGCGGGTCCACATCCGGCCCGTTGCCGGTTTGCCGCTGCTGCACGTGGAGGAACCGGCCTACCGTGGAGGGAATCGGTGGGCCAAGTCGATCTTTGACCGAGTCGGCGCCGTCGCGCTGATCATCGCGGCTTCGCCGATCCTGTTGATCACGGCGATCGCGATCAAGTTGACCAGCCGTGGTCCGGTGTTCTTCCGACAGGAACGCGCCGGCCTGCGTGGCAACAACTTCGACATGATCAAGTTCCGGTCCATGGTCGTCGGGGCGGAGAACATGGCGACCGAGCTGGAGTCCGACAGCGGCAACCAAGTGCTGTTCAAGATGCGTAACGACCCGCGCGTCACCAAGGTGGGCAAGTTCATCCGGCGCGCGTCGATCGACGAACTGCCGCAGCTGTTCAACGTGGTCAAGGGCGACATGAGTTTGGTCGGCCCGCGTCCGCTGTTGCCCGCCTGGCTGGCCGAATACCCCGAACCCACACGCCGCCGGTTGTTGGTTCGGCCAGGCATCACGGGTCTGTGGCAGATCTCGGGACGCTCGAACCTTGACTGGGAGGAATCGATCCGACTCGACCTCTACTACGTCGAGAACTGGTCCTTGGTCGGCGACCTGGTGATCTTGTGGCACACGTTCCGTGCCGTCATCACCTCGGACGGCGCCTACTGATGCATCGGCTGCGCAACCCGCGCCAGGACTACGACTGGGGATCACCCCGGGACATCCCGCGTTTCGTCGGCGAGCCGGAGAGCGGGCGGCCCGTCGCCGAGGAGTGGATGGGCACGCACCCGCTGGGTGAGTCGGTGGTGACGTCCGCCGGTGGCGAGACCGGGCTGTCGAAGGTCATCGGTGCGCCGTTGCCGTTCATGATGAAGCTGCTGGCCGCCGACCGGCCGTTGTCCGTCCAGGTCCACCCCAGTGCCGAGCTCGCAGCGGCCGGGTTCGCTGCCGACGAGGAGCTGGGTCTGCCGCTCGACGACCCCAAGCGCACGTACAAGGACCCCCACCACAAGCCCGAGATGGTCTATGCGCTGACCCGCTTCGACACGCTCGTCGGGTTCCGGCCCACCGCCGAGATCCTGCGCGTGCTGCAGACGTTGGACCTGCCGCTGACGCGCCGGCTCGCGACGACGCTGTCGGCCGAGCCGGGGTTCGCCACGATCGTGCGGTTGGTCGAGGACCTGCTCGGCGGTGCGGTCCCGGTCGAGCAGATCCACGGCGTCGTGGCGCGGTGCCGTCACCTGGTCGAGGAGAACATCGACATCAAGCACGCCTACGCGACGGTGGTCGAGATCTCCGAGCACCATCCGGACGACATCGGCCTGGTCGTCGCCTTGTTGTTGAACCGGTTGACCTTGGAACCCGGGGAAGCTGCGTTCTTGGCCGACGGCATCATCCACGCCCACCTGCGCGGGCTGTGCGTCGAGGTGATGGCCGCAAGTGACAACGTGCTGCGCGGCGGGCTGACGTCCAAGCACATCAACCCGTCGGAGCTGGTGCGCTGCCTGGACGAAGGCATGTCGCGACTGGCACGGGTGACGCCGCTGATGTTCGGCGACTCCACCGAGGTCTTCGCCCCCGACGTCGAGGAATTCGCTCTGGCAGTCGCGCAGGCGTCGACCGGCCACCCGTCCGGCGGCGGCACCCGGCTCCCCGGCAGCGGCGACCGGATCCTGATGTGCACCGGTGGCCAAGTCCAGGTCGTCAACGCCGCAGGTCAACGCCTCACCCTCCAACGCGGCCAGTCGATGTACGCCGGCCCCGACGACGGGGACCTGACGATCGACGGCCTGGGCGAGGTGGCCCAAGCCTTCGTCCCCGACGGCGCCCTGCGCGGCCAGCTCGTCGACCTCATCTGACGGACTAGGGTCGGGGGGTGCAGTTCAGGACGTTCGCGATCGAGATGCCGACGCGGTTCCGTGGGGTGACGCGGCGCGAGGGAATGGTGGTCGAGGGGTCGGCGGGGTGGGCCGAGTTCAGCCCGTTCCTCGACTACGACGACGCCGACTGCGTGCCGTGGCTGCGGGCGGCGATCGACTCGGCGCAGCGTGCCTGGCCCGAGGCGGTTCGCACGCAGGTGCCCGTCAACTGCACGGTTCCGGCCGTCGACGCCGAGCACGCGGCGCGGATCGTGCGCGAGTCCGGGTGCGCGACGGCGAAGGTCAAGGTCGCCGAGCGCGGGCAGCCCCTGGTCGACGACATCGCTCGCGTCGAGGCGGTGCGCGACGCCCTCGGCGCCGACGGACACGTGCGGGTCGACGCGAACGGCGGGTGGGACGTCGACGCGGCCGTCGCGGCGATCACCGAGCTCGACCGTGCGGCGGGAGGGCTCGAGTACGTCGAGCAACCCTGCGCCGCTGTCGAGGACCTGGCCGCGGTCCGTCGCCGGGTCGACGTGCCGATCGCCGCGGATGAATCGATCCGGCGCGCCGCCGACCCGTTCCGCGTCGTCGCCCTCGACGCCGCCGACATCGCCGTCCTCAAGGTCCAGCCGCTGGGCGGCGTGTGGTCCTGCCTCGACATCGCCGAACGGATCGGCCTGCCCGTCGTGGTCTCCAGCGCCGTCGACACGTCGGTCGGCCTCGCGGCGGGCCTGGCGCTGGCCGCCGCCCTGCCCGAGCTGCCGCACGCGTGCGGCCTGGCCACCACCTCGCTGCTCGCGGGTGACGTGGTCGCGACACCGCTGAGGCCCGTCGACGGATACCTGCCGGTCGGCCGCGTGGCACTGGACGAAGCCGCATTCGCACAGGTCGCCGCCGACGCCGAGACCGACACCCGATGGCAGCAGCGGCTCGCCCGGGTGCAGGATCTGATGGCATGAGCGCGATCGAGACCGCCCGACGTCTGGTCGAACGACTGATCGTCGTGGGGGTGACCGACGCCGTGCTGGCCCCCGGGTCCCGCTCGGGGCCTCTTGCGCTCGCCCTGCACGCCGCTGACGCCCGAGGGTTGATCCGCCTGCACGTGCGAGTCGACGAACGCGAGGCGGCGTTCCTCGCGTTGGGTCTGGCCAAGGTGCAGGGCCGAACCGTGCCGGTCGTGACGACCTCCGGGACGGCCGTCACCAATCTGCACCCGGCGCTGCTCGAGGCGCTCCACGCGCACGTGCCGGTCCTGGCGGTCACCGCCGACCGACCGGCGCGCCTGCGCGGCACCGGCGCGAACCAGACCACCGATCAGCGCGAGATCTTCCCCGGGGTGCCGTTCCTGGACGACGTCGACACCCTCGCGACGACGAGCGGGCCGCAACACCTGAACGTCGAGCTCGACGAGCCGCTGGTCGAGCCGGTCGACTGGCAGCTCGACGCCACACGTGTGCCGCCACCGGAGCCGTCGGCACTCCGGCCGGTCGGCGTCGGGAACGTCCGCCGCACGGTCGTGGTCGCCGGGGACGGCTCCGGCCGCGCCGCGGCCGACCTCGCCGAGTCCGCCGGCTGGCCGTTGCTGGCCGAGCCGACGTCCGGCGCCAGGTCGAGCACGAACGCGATCGGCCCGTACCGCCTGTTGTTGCAGCGTCCCGACCTGGCCGACCGGATCGAACAGGTCGTCTCGTTCGGTCACGCCACGCTGTCCCGCCCCGTCACCGCGTTGCTGGCCCGCAAGGACGTCGTGGTGGTCCACGTGGGCGACCGGTCCACGTTCCCCGTTCCTGCCAGCAGCAACGTCGCGTTCGTCCCCGCGGTGCAGATCGAGGGCGAGGGTGACCCCGAATGGCTCGAGCAGTGGCGCCGCGCCGGGCGTGAGGCAGCTGGGGCGATCGAGGACGAGCTCGACGGCACCACGACGTACGACGTCGCGCGGATCGTCGACCGCTCGGTCCCGGACGGCGGGCTGCTGGTCGTCGGATCGTCCAATCCGATCCGGGACCTGGATCTGGTCGGCGGCACGTCGGGGGATCGCACCGTCCTCGGCAACCGCGGACTGGCGGGGATCGACGGACTGCTGTCGACCGCGGTCGGCGCCGCACTGGCCCACGAGTTCACCCGAGCGGTCGCGTTCGTCGGTGACCTGACGTTCCTGCACGGCAGCAACGGGTTGCTGATCGGGCCGGACGAGCCGCGACCCGACCTGACGATCGTGGTGGCCAACGACGACGGCGGCAGCATCTTCAGCACCCTCGAACAGGGCTCGCCGGAGTACGCGGCGGCGTTCGAGCGGGTCTACGCGACGCCGACGGGTGCCGACCTCGCCGCGCTGTGCGCCGGCTACCGGATCCCGCACCGGCGTGTGTCGGTCGACGAGCTGGCCGCTGCGCTCGCCGCGCCGCCGTCCGGCATCGAGGTCGTCGAAGTCGCCGTCGACCGAGCCTCGCGCCGTGACCTGGCCGCCCGCCTGGCGCGCGCCGTCGGCGTCTGATTCGCACGACCCGCCGCACGACGTTGACAGCAGTTGTGTCAGAGTCATACTGGCAGTAGGTTGTGGTGCACGTCACCCGTAGCGGGTGGGCGTGCGTTCGCAGTGACGTTCAGGCGAGAGGCTGGCATGGCGGAGGAAACCTTCGATCACATCGTCATCGGGTCCGGCAGCGCCGGTGGCGTCGTCGCCGCCCGCCTGGCCGAGGACCCGCAGGTCCGGGTGCTGCTGCTCGAAGCCGGGCCGGCCGACGACGACGAGATGATCAAGCTGCCCGCCGGATTCGCGACGATGTTCCGCACCAAGCTCGACTGGAACTACCGCACCACGCCGCAGAAGCAGCTCGAGAGCCGCCGCAAGACGTGGCCGCGCATGAAGGCGCTGGGCGGCTGCTCGTCGCTCAACGCGATGATCTACATCCGCGGTGCCCGAGCCGACTTCGACGAGTGGCGCGACGCCTACGGGGCCACCGGCTGGGGCTACGACGACGTGCTGCCCTACTTCAAGAAGTCCGAGGGCAACCAGCGCCTGAGCGACCAGTTCCACAACACCGACGGCCCGTTGCACGTCGAGGACCGCGTGTACACCCACGAGCTCAGCGAGGCGTGGGTCGAGGCGGCCGTCGCCGACGGCTTCAAGCGCACCGACGACTTCAACGGCGAGAGTCAGCTGGGGGTGGGCCAGTACCAGGTGACGTGCAAGAACGGCCGCCGCTGGTCGGTCGCCGACGCGTTCATCCGCCCTGCGATGGATCGCCCCAACTTCGCGGTGCGCACCGGCGCGTTCGTCACCAAGATCCTCACCGACAGCGGTCGTGCCACCGGCGTGATCTACCGATCAGGCGGCGAGGAGATCACGGTCCGGGCCGAGGGCGAGATCGTGCTGTCCGGCGGCGCCATCAACAGCCCGCACCTGCTGATGCTCTCCGGCATCGGACCCGGAGCCCACCTGCGTGAGCACGGCATCGACGTCGTCGTCGACTCACCCGGTGTCGGCCAGAACCTGCAGGACCACCCCGTCGGCGGGTTGATGTACTACACGCAGCGCACGACCGACCTGGCCGGCCAGCTGAGCATGAGGAACCTGCTGCGCTGGAAGGCCACGGGCAAGGGTCCGCTCGCGTCGAACATCGGCGAGGCCGGCGGCTACTTCGCCAGCCGCGACGACCTGGCCGATCCCGACATCCAGATCTTCGTCGTCCCCACCGGGTTCTACGACAACGGCGAGCACGAGCCGGTGCGCAACGCCGCCACGGTCGCCGCGTGCCTCGTGCGAGTCGAGAGCAAGGGACACATCCGGCTGCGCTCGGCCGACCCGACGTGGCATCCCGAGATCGACCCGGCCTACTTCGACGACCGGACCGACCTCGACGCCATGGTGGCCGGAGCGCGGCGTCTGGTCGACGTCAGCCGCCAGCAGCCGTTCCGCGGCTACATCGGGGCTCCGTGGATCCCCGAGACGCTCGATCCGACCGATGACCAGATCGAGGCCGGCATCCGACGGATGTCGCAGACGCTGTACCACCCCGTCGGCACCTGCGCGATGGGCACGATCGAGGGCAGCGTCGTGGGCCCCGACCTGAAAGTTCACGGCATCGAAGGACTTCGCGTCGCCGATGCCTCCGTGATGCCGCGCGTGCCGCGTGGCAACACCAACGCACCCACCATCATGATCGGCGAGAAGGCCGCCGATCTCATCAAGGAGTCCCGCGCCTGAGGCGCGGGTGAGGAGCATCATGACCGCAGTCGTCAACCCGTCCATGGACGAGGCCCTGAACAGCAACGACACGTTCGATTCGCTGAACCCCGCGAACGGCGACGTCGTCGGCACGTACCCGATCCACACCAAGGAGGACGTCGATGCCGCCGTCGCGCGTGCGCACGAAGGTGCCGCCTGGTGGGGCGCGTTGAGCTTCAACGAGCGGGCCGAGTACCTGCTGACGTGGCGCAGCGTCATCACGCGCCGCATCGCGCAGCTGGCCGAGGTCTCGCACCAGGAGACCGGCAAGCCCCACAGTGACGCCCAACTGGAGATCGTGCTGGCGATCGACCACATCGCGTGGGCGGCCAAGAACGCCAAGAAGGTGCTGGGTCAGCAGAAGGTCAAGTCGGGCCTGATGATGATCAACCAGGCGGCGTACGTCGAGTACAAGCCGTTGGGCGTCGTCGGCGTCATCGGCCCGTGGAACTACCCCGTGTTCACCCCGTGCGGTTCCATCGCGTACGCGTTGGCCGCCGGCAACGCCGTCGTCTTCAAGCCCAGCGAGTATACGCCGGGTGTGGGGGCGTGGCTCGCGCACACGTTCAGCGAGGTCGTCGGCGGACGACCGGTGTTCCAGGTCGTCACGGGCCTGGGCGAGACCGGCAACGCGCTGTGCAAGGCCGACATCGGCAAGCTCGCGTTCACCGGCTCGGGCCCGACGGGCAAGAAGGTCATGGCGGCCTGCGCCGAGAACCTGACGCCCGTCATCATCGAGGCCGGTGGCAAGGACTCGCTGATCGTCGACGAGGACGCCGACCTGGAGAAGGCCGCCGAGGCCGCCTTGTGGGCCGGCATGGCCAACGCCGGCCAGACCTGCATCGGCACCGAGCGCGTCTACGTGCACGAGAAGGTGTTCGAGCCGTTCGTTAGCGAGATCCTGTCCCAGGCCAAGGGGCTGCGGGCCGGCGCCGACGACGAGGCCAAGATCGGCCCCATCACCATGCCTTCGCAGATCAACGTGATTCGCAGCCACGTGCAGGACGCCGTCGACAAGGGCGCGAAGGTCGTGCTCGGCGGTCCGGACGCGATCGGTGATCGGTTCGTCCAGCCGACGATCCTGACCCACGTTCCCGAGGACTCCACGGAGATCACCGAGGAGACGTTCGGGCCGACGCTGGCGATCAATCCGGTCAAGAGCATGGACGAGGCGATCGAGCGCACCAACGCCACCAAGTACGGCCTGGCCGGCGCGGTGTTCTCCAAGAAGCGCGGCATGGAGATCGCTCGGCAGATCCGTTCGGGCATGACGTCGATCAACGCGGTCACGGCGTTCGCGGGTGTCCCGTCGCTGCCGTTCGGTGGTGTCGGCGAGTCCGGCTTCGGCCGGATCCACGGTCCCGACGGCCTCAAGGAGTTCACGTACTCCAAGGCCATCACGCGGCAGAAGTTCAAGCCGATGATGAATCTGATCTCGTTCGACCGCGACACGAAGACCGACGCCAAGGCGATGAAGATGATCACGATGATCCACGGTGGCAAGCAGACGCTGAAGTAGGAGCTGCTCCGTCCGGGACGAGATCGTGCAAGTGGCCGGGACGCTCGGCGGACGCCGGCGCTGCATCGGCACGTTCGAGCGAAGGTCATTGTAGGCTGCGGTGTCACATCGGGGACTCTTCTGAGAGAGGCATGGTTGGTGGACGACTTCTGGTACGGCAAGCGGGTCCTGATCACTGGCGGAGACGGCTTCGTCGCCAGCAACGCGGCGGAGACCTTGATCCGTCGCGGCGCTGTCGTCACGGTCACGGTCAGGCATCAGCGTCCAGCACCGACGTCTGAGCTGATGAACTTCGACGTGCGACCCGACATCGAAGTCTGCGAGATGGACGACTTCGCCGAAGTTCAACGCATCTGCAACCGCCACCAGATCGACACGATCTTCCACCTGGCCGCGTCAGCGGTCGTCGGTGAAGCGGCCAACGCACCTATGAGTACGTTCCACAACAACGTGCTGCCCACCTTGAACCTCCTCGAGGTCGCCCGCGTCGACCAGATCCCCCGGGTGCTGATCGCATCGACGGACAAGTCCTATGGCGACCACGCCGATGCCGACGATCCCGAAGGGCTTCCGTACCGCGAGGGTCACGCTCTACGTGGCATGGACGTCTACAGCGCGTCGAAGGCAGCAGCCGACCTGATTGCTCAGACGTACGGGTTCCAGTACGACGTGCCGATTCTGATCGTCCGAAGCTGCAACATCTACGGAGCAGGCGATCTCAATTTCTCGCGCCTGATCCCGCGCACCAGCCTGCGCATGTTGAACGGTCGTCCCCCGGTCATCAACTTGGGCAACGCCGACGTGCTGCGTGAGTACATCTACGTCGACGACGTCGTAGACGCGTATCTGCACCTGGCGGAGAACGTCGACCGCCACTACCAGGGCGAGATGCCGACCGGCCGAGGTACGTACGGCTGGGCCGCGTACAACGTCGGCGGTTACACCGACGGGATGCCGGTCGAGGGCTACAGCAACATCCGCAGCGTGCGTCAGGTCATCAATGAGGTGGCCGGCGTGCTGGGGACGAATCTGGAACCTGTCACGATCCCGAAGCCGCCGAACTTCATCGAGATCCCAGATCAGTTCCTCGATTCCACGAAGTTGCACGAATTCGGGTACGTCCCCAAGATCGACTTCTCCGAGGGTGTTCGCCGAACCGTGGAGTGGTACAAGGGCCATCAGGAGTTGTTGACCCGGATGGGTGCGCGATACGTCCTCGACTGAGGTCGGCTGACGCTGGGTCTGAGCTCATGCGCGTGGCGCCGGTTAGGGTTGGCGGGTGAGGTTTCGTCGGTACGTCGCCCTGGGCGACTCGTTCACCGAGGGCGTCGGCGACCACGACGCAACGTTGCCGAACGGTGTGCGCGGCTGGGCCGACCGGGCCGCCGCGGTGCTGGCGCGGCACGAGCCGGGGTTCGAGTACGCCAATCTGGCCATTCGTGGACGCAAGCTGCGACCGATCATCGCCGAGCAGCTCGATCCGGCGTTGGCGATGCGGCCCGACCTGGTCACGCTGTACGCCGGTGCCAACGACGTGCTGCGTCCTCGGGTCGACCTCGACGGACTGTTGTCCGAGTACGACGCCGCCGTCGAACGACTGGTCGCCGGCGGCGCGCACGTGGTGCTGTTCACCGCGTACGACCCCGGCGGGCACCCGGTGTTCGGAGCACTGCGCGGCCGGTTCGCGATCTACAACGAGCTGGTCCGTGAGATCGCCGACCGGCACGGCACGACGCTCGTGGACTTCTGGCGCCTGCGCGAGTACCGCGACGCCCGCATGTGGGATGAGGACCGCATGCACATGTCGGCCTCGGGTCACCAACGCATGGCGATCGCGGTGCTCGACGCGTTGGGTGTCGAGCACGACCTGCGGCCCGCGGAGCTGGGCGAGCACCACGGGGTGTCGAACCTGGCCTGGGCGGCCGGCCACGCTGCGCCGTGGATCAAGCGGCGACTGACCGGCACCTCGTCGGGTGACTCGATCGCGCCGCGCCACCCGGTCCCGGCGCCGGTCGACGTCGCCACGCCCGAGGGGGTGTGACCCGGTGGTCCGCCTGCCGAAGCTCGGCCCGAAGCTGGCGGACCCGCCCACCGACCTCGACGACGACGCGCAGGAACGTCTCGACTCGTTCACGCGGTTGACCGACGGCAAGCTGGTCCCGACCCGGCAGCTGCTGTGGCTCGCCGTGGTGCACGCGGGCAAGCTCGACATCGGCGACCGCACGTCGCTGACCTCGACCAAGCAGACGATCGCGCTCGCCCCGCACACCGTCGTGATGACCAAGCAGCTGGCCGTCGGCGCCGCGAAGGTCAACTGGTACGTCCAACACCTGCACGCGGGCGAACCGATCAAGCCCGTCCGCATCACCGACGTCGTGCAGGAAGGCGACTGGTGGCACCTCGACGGCCTGCACCGCCTCCTCGCCGCCCGCATCCTGGGCCTGACCGTCCCCGCCCTCATCTACCGCTGACGAGTCACCAATTCCCGCTCGCGAGTCACCAATTCCCGGTGCCGAGTCAGGTATTCCCACCCGCGAGTCACGTGGTGCCGGTGACCAACCACGATCGATGCCACTGCCTGACGTCGACTTGGCGACGTCAGTGACTCCTCGGTCGGAAGCAGTGACTCATCAGCGGGAACGAGTGACTCGCCAGCGGGAACGAGTGACTCGCCAGCGGGAACAAGTGACTCGCGAGCGGGAACAAGTGACTCGCGAGCGGGAATGAGTGACTCGCGAGGGGGAACTAGTGACTCTTGAGGGGGGTCAGGGCGTCGCGGATGGGGATGAGCTTGGCGTCGGACTCGGCGAGCTCGTCGGCGGGGGAGGAGTCGGCGACGATGCCGCAGCCGGCGAACAGGCGGACGCTGGTACCGGACTCGTCGATGACGGCCGAGCGCAGACCGATGCCCCACTCGCCGTCGCCGCGGGCGCCGATCCAGCCGACCGGACCGGCGTAGCGGCCGCGGTCGAGTCCCTCGATCTCGGCGATCAGGCGGACGGCGTCGTCGGTCGGAGTGCCACCGACCGCCGCCGAAGGATGCAGCGCCGCGGCCAGCATCAAGGCGCCCGCGTCGCCGCGCAGCACGCCCGTGACGTCGGTGGCCAGGTGCATCACGTTCGGCAGGTGCAGCACGAACGGCGCCTCGGGCACGTTCATGCTCGAGCAGTGCGGGGAGAGCGCGTCGGCGACCGACCGCACCGCGTACTCGTGCTCCTCCAGGTCCTTGCTGGACTGCGCGAGCGTTCCGGCCAGCGCCATGTCGTGCGTGTCGTCTCCCGTGCGGCGGATGGTCCCGGCCAGCACCCGCGACGTGACCAGCCCGCGCTCCAGTCGCACCAGCATCTCGGGGGTCGACCCGAAGAAGCCGTCGACGTGGAACGTCCAACAGCTGGGGTACTCGGCCGCGAGTCGGGTCAACGGAGCACGGACGTCGAGAGGCTCGTCCAACGTCGCCACCAGGTCGCGAGCCAGCACCACCTTGTCCAGGTCGTGCTGAGCGATGCGGTCGACGGCCTCGGCGACCAGTCGCTGCCACGCGACGCCGTCGACCGAGCCGTCGCTGAACGTCGGCTCGGGATGCGGCGGCTCGTCGTGCGCAGTCAGCGGCGGCACACCGCTGAGGCCCGCTCCGATCAGCGTGACCCAGCTGTCGCTGCCGCGACGACCGACGACGATCTCCGGAACGATGAGCGTGCTGGTGGCCGCCGACTCCTCGGCGAACGTGAACGTCCCGAACGCCACCAGGCCCGAGCCGGGCAGGTCGAGGTCGTCGCGAACGACGGCTGATGCGATGACGTCGTTCCACCACTGCTGGGCCTCGTCGAACCGGTCAGGACCACTGACCTCGATCTGAGCGGCACGCCCCCAGCCGACCAGGCCGTCGGTGTTGTGCACCCACGCGACGCCGTCCGCGTCGGGAAGCAGCGCCAGCAGCGCGCCCGGATCGTCGATCCGCAGCGTGCGGGCGACGAGGGGACCGACGATCGGGTCCCACCGCCCGGCTGCGGGCTCGCCGTCTCCGGCTGCGGGGTTGCTCACAAACTCCGAGCCTACTCGTGGCACAGTTACGGAGTGAGCCGAGCCGGTCTGGACAAGGATCCCCGCGACGTCGCGCGCATGTTCGACACCGTCGCGAAGCGGTACGACCTGACCAACGACGTGTTGTCGATGGGACAGGACCGCCGCTGGCGAAAACGCGTGGTCGAGCTGGTGGCCCCGCGACCCGGCGAGGCGATCTTGGACCTGGCCGCCGGCACGGGCACGTCGTCGGCGCCGTTCGCCGAGGCCGGCGCCTTCGTGGTGCCGTGCGACTTCTCCGTCGGCATGCTCCAGGTCGGCAAGCAGGGGCGGCCGGACCTGCCGTTCACCGCCGGTGACGGCACGCGATTGCCGTTCGCCGACGACACGTTCGACGCCGTCACGATCTCGTTCGGGCTGCGCAACATCGTCGACCCGCACGCGGGTCTGCAGGAGATGCTGCGGGTCACGCGGCCGGGCGGTCGGATCGTCGTGTGCGAGTTCAGCACCCCGACGTGGGCGCCGTTTCGCACCGTGTACGTCAACTACCTGATGCGGGCGCTGCCGGCGATCGCGCGTGCCGTCTCGTCGAACCCCGAGTCGTACGTGTACCTGGCCGAGTCGATCCGCTCGTGGCCCGATCAACGTTCCCTCGCGATGCGCATGGTGGCGGCCGGGTGGGGTCCGGTGGACTGGCACAACTTGTCGGCCGGCATCGTCGCCCTCCACCACGCGTTCAAGCCACGGTGAGGTGACCTCGTGGAGCACCGGTACGGACTCGACATCGTCTGGCAGGGCAACCGCGGCACGGGCACCAGCGGGTACCGCGATTACGACCGGCAGGTGCTGCTGTCGGCTGACGGCAAGCCCGACCTGTGGGGGTCGGCCGACCCGACCTTCCGCGGTGACGCCACGCGGTGGAACCCCGAGGAGCTGCTGGTGGCCGCGCTGGCCCAGTGCCACTTGTTGTCCTACCTGCACTCGGCCGTCACCCACGGCGTGGTCGTGACGGCGTACACCGACAGCCCGGTCGGGACGATGGCGCAGGCCGGGCAAGGTGGCCGATTCACCTCGGTCGTGCTGCGGCCCCGCGTGAGCGTGTCCGAGGCGTCGATGGTCGGGACGGCCCGCGACATTCATCGCGAAGCGAGCCAGAACTGCTTCATCGCGGCGTCGGTGAACTTCCCGGTGACACACGAGCCGACCGTGGTCGTCGACGACTTAGTGTGACCTTAGTTACAGGCCGCTGCATCGGGGCGTAAGGTGTGACCTGAAGCACGTTGTGAATCGATTCACAAGCGCACGAGGGAGGTCACCGGTGAACGAGTACACACCGATCCTCGCGCTGGGTGTCCTGGCCGCGGGATTCGCCGTCTTCAGCGTCGTGATGGCCGGCATCACCGGCCCCAAGCGGTACAACCGAGCCAAGCTCGACCGCTACGAATCGGGTATCGAACCCAGCCCGCTGCCCGAGGGGGGCGGCCGCATCTCGATCCGCTACTTCATCATCGCGATGCTGTTCATCGTCTTCGACATCGAGATCATCTTCCTGTACCCGTTCGCGGTCGCCTTCGACTCGCTCGGCTGGTTCGCGCTGGCCGAGATGGCGCTGTTCATGGTCACGGTGTTCATCGCATACGCCTACGTCTGGCGGCGCGGCGGATTGGAGTGGGATTGAGTCATGGGTCTTGAAGAAAAGCTCCCCAGCGGCGTCCTGCTGAGCACGGTCGAGGGCCTCGCCGGCTACATGCGCAAGGCGTCGTTCTGGCCCGCCACGTTCGGACTGGCCTGCTGCGCCATCGAGATGATGACGTTCGGCGCCCCGCGGTTCGACTCCTCGCGCTTCGGCATGGAGGTGTTCCGACCCAGCCCACGCCAGGCCGACCTGATGATCGTCGCGGGCCGCGTCAGCAACAAGATGGCGCCGGTGCTGCGCCAGATCTATGACCAGATGGCCAACCCCAAGTACGTGCTCGCGATGGGCGTGTGCGCCAGCTCCGGCGGCATGTTCAACAACTACGCCATCGTCCAGGGCGTCGACCACGTCGTGCCGGTCGACATGTACCTGCCCGGCTGCCCGCCGCGCCCGGAGATGCTGATCGATGCGGTCCTGAAGCTGCACGACCAGGTCCAGCACACCAAGCTCGGCGCCCACCGGCAGGCCGAGATCGCCGCCGACGAACGCGCCGCGCTGCTGGCCGAGCCGACGTCTGCGATGAAGGGGCTCATGCGATGACCGATGAGTCGAACACCCAGGACGTCAGTCACGACGTCGTCCCGCCGGGCGCGCAGGAGCTCGACGTCATCGACGTCCGCCGCGGCGCGTTCGGGGCCCACGACACCGGGGACACCAGCGGCTTCGGTGGACTCGTGCGTCCCGTCGTCATGCCCGGCGCCTCGCAGAAGCCGTACGGCGGATGGTTCGACCAGGTCGCCGACGACCTGGAGCGGTTCGCGCCGCCAGGGGCCATCGAGAAGGTCGTGGTCGATCGCGGCGAGATCACCTTCTTCATCCGCCGCGAGGCGATCCTCGAGGTCGTCACCCAGCTGCGCAACGCCGAGTCGTTGCGCTTTGAGTTCTGCTCCAGCGTCAGCGGCGTGCACTACCCCCACGAGACCGGCCGTGAGTTGCACGTGGTGTACCACCTGGCGTCGATGACGCACGGTCGTCGGATCCGGCTCGAGGTCACCGCGCCCGACGCCGATCCGCACGTGCCCAGCGTCGTCGCGATCTATCCGACCGCCGACTGGCACGAGCGCGAGACCTGGGACATGTTCGGCATCTGCTTCGACGGCCATCCCGCTTTGACCCGCATCCTGATGCCCGACGACTGGCCCGGCCACCCGCAGCGCAAGGACTACCCGCTGGGTGGGATCCCGGTCGAGTACAAGGGTGGAACGGTGCCCCCTCCGGACCAGAGGAGGAGCTACTCATGACACAGTCAGGTTCGGTCCGAAGGCGAGCCACGGTGCTTGCTCGATCCACACGACTCACCGGCGCCTACCCGCGCTCCTTCGTCGCGCTGGCGACCGGTGGTTGCGAAGAGGACTTCGTCGCGCCGACGACCGATGGGTGTGAAGGAGGCCTGCGATGACGACGACGAGCGATCCGTACGCGGGCACCAGCGAGACCACCGAGGGCACGGTCTTCACCGTCACCGGTCAGGACTGGGACTCCATCGACACCACTGCGGTCGAAGGCGACCACATGGTCATCAACATGGGTCCGCAGCACCCCTCCACCCACGGTGTGCTGCGCCTGATCCTGGAGATCGACGGCGAGACGATCCGCGACGCCCGGGCCGGCATCGGCTATCTGCACACCGGCATCGAGAAGAACATGGAGTTCCGCACCTGGACACAGGGCGTGACCTTCTGCACCCGCATGGACTACGTGGCCCCGTTCTCCAACGAGGCGGCCTACGTGCGCGCCGTCGAGAGGCTGCTCGACATCGAGGCACCCGAACGTGCACAGATCATCCGGGTCCTGCTGCTGGAGCTGAACCGGATCAGCTCCCACCTGGTCTGCATCGCCACCGGCGGCATGGAGATCGGCGCGCTGACGGTCATGACGTGCGGCTTCCGTGACCGCGAGCTGATCCTCAACCTGTTCGAGGCCATCACAGGCCTGCGGATGAACCACGCGTACTTCCGCCCCGGCGGCGTCGCGCAGGACCTGCCCGACGGCGTGCTGCAGCAGCTGCGCGACACCGTGAAGCTGCTGAAGAAGCGGCTGCCCGAGTACGCGGCGCTGTGCAACGAGAACCCGATCTTCAAGGCGCGCCTGAAGGGCGTCGGTCATCTCGAGCTGGCCGGCTGTCTGGCGCTGGGGCTGACCGGTCCGATCCTGCGCTCGACGGGCTACGACTGGGACCTGCGCAGACGCGAACCGTACTGGGGCTACGAGACCTACGACTTCGACGTCGTCACGCGTGACGAACCCGACGCCTACGGCCGTTTCCGCGTCCGCCTGGACGAGATGTGGGAGTCGCTCAAGATCGTCGAGCAGGCCACCGAGCGGCTCGCGCAGACCGAGGGCCAACCCGTCATGGTCGCGGACAAGAAGATCGCCTGGCCGGCCCAGCTCAGCGTCGGCGCCGACGGGCAGGGCAACTCTCCGGAGCACATCAAGCACATCATGGGTGAATCGATGGAGGCCTTGATCCATCACTTCAAGATCGTCACGGAGGGTTTCCGGGTGCCGCCGGGCCAGGCCTACGGCGTCATCGAGGCCCCGCGCGGTGAGATCGGTTGCCACCTGGTCTCCGACGGCGGCACGCGCCCGTACCGTGCCCACTTCCGCGATCCGTCGTTCGTGAACCTGCAGGCCACCTCGGTGATGAGCGAGGGGGCGATGATCTCCGACGTGATCGTCGCGATCGCCAGCATCGACCCGGTGATGGGCGGGGTCGACCGGTGAGGCGCGCGGCTCCTTCGTCGCCGCACCAGCGGCTCGTGCCTCACCGCTGTCAGGCTGCGCCTGGGCGCCCGCCTCGCTTCGCTCGGCCTGTGGAAGCGTCACGGCTTCGCCGTGCCCGCGCTGGCGCGCGGCCGCTACCCCTCGCTCCGCTCGGGGCCATGTTGGCGTTCGAGGGGGAGGGATCTCGATGAGTCTTTCCGAGACGACGATTGCCGAGCTGCACGAGCTGGCTGCGCGCTATCCGCAGAAGCGGTCGGCGCTGTTGCCGATGCTGCACCTGGTGCAGTCCGCCGAGGGCAGCGTCACGACCGAGGGCATCGAGCGCTGCGCCGAGATCCTCGACCTGAGCACCGCGCAGGTCTCCGGGGTCGCGACCTTCTACACGATGTACAAGCGCCGCACGATGGGCGAGCACCACGTGGGCGTGTGCACCAACACGCTGTGCGCCGTCATGGGCGGCGACGAGATCTTCTCGTGCCTGAAGGACCACCTCGGCGTCGGCAACGACGAGACCACCGAGGACGGCAAGATCACCCTCGAGCACATCGAGTGCAACGCTGCCTGCGACTACGCGCCGGTGATGACGGTCAACTGGGAGTTCTTCGACAACCAGACCCCACAGTCGGCCGTCGAGCTGGTCGACAAGCTGCGGGCCGGTGAGACCGTGCAGAGCACCCGCGGCGCGACCATCACGTCGTGGCGGGAGGCCGAACGCGTCATCGCCGGCTTCGAGGACGGCCTCGTCGACGAAGGTCCCACCGCGGGACCGGCGTCATTGGCCGGCCTGGAGATCGCCAACGCCAACGGCTGGACGGCGGCAGCACCGTCGGCGAAGGGCGCTGCCGGTGTCGCCGACACCAAGATCGAGGCCGTCGAGCAGGCCGACACGCGTCGGGCCGAGTCCGAGACGATTGACGAGGAGAAGCCCGATGACTGACACGCTGACTCCCGTCCTGACCGACGACTGGGCCGACGATCGTGCCTGGACGCTGGAGAACTACCGCCGCCGCGGCGGCTACTCGGTGCTCGAGACGGCGCTGCGCAGCAAGCCGGCCGACCTGATCGAGCAGGTCAAGGACTCCGGACTGCGCGGCCGAGGCGGTGCAGGCTTCCCGACCGGCATGAAGTGGTCGTTCATCCCGCAGGACAACCCCAAGCCCAAGTACCTGGTGGTCAACGCCGACGAGTCCGAGCCGGGCACGTGCAAGGACATCCCACTGATGATGGCCTCGCCGCACAAGCTGATCGAGGGCGTCATCATCTCCTCGTACGCGATCGGGGCCAAGCAGGCGTTCATCTACGTCCGCGGCGAGGTGCTGCACGTCATCCGCCGTCTGCGCGCCGCCTGCCGTGAGGCGTACGAGGCCGGGCTGCTGGGTCAGGACATCCTGGGCACCGGCGTCGACGTCGACCTGGTCATCCATGCCGGCGCGGGCGCCTACATCTGCGGCGAGGAGACCGCGCTGCTCGACTCGCTCGAGGGCCTGCGCGGTCAGCCGCGGTTGCGCCCACCGTTCCCCGCCGTCGAGGGTCTCTACGCCTGCCCGACGGTGATCAACAACGTCGAGTCGATCGCGTCCGTCCCGTCGATCATCCGCGAGGGCAAGGACTGGTTCGCGAGCCTGGGCACCGAGAAGTCCAAGGGCTACGTCATCTACTCGCTGTCCGGCCACGTGGCCAAGCCCGGCCAGTACGAGGCGCCGCTGGGGATCACGCTGCGCGAGCTGATCGACCTCGGCGGCGGCATGCGGGAGGGCAGCGAGCTGAAGTTCTGGACCCCCGGCGGGTCGTCGACGCCGTTGCTGACCGCCGAGCATCTCGACGTCCCGCTGGACTACGAAGCGGTCGGCGAGGCCGGGTCGATGCTCGGCACGCGGGCCCTGCAGATCTTCGACCAGACCACGTCGGTCGTGCGGTGCGTGCTGCGGTGGACCGAGTTCTACAAGCACGAGTCGTGCGGCAAGTGCACGCCGTGTCGCGAGGGAACGTTCTGGCTGGCGCAGATCCTCACCCGGCTCAACGACGGCGAAGGCCAAGAGGGCGACATCGAGCTGCTGCTCGACCTCTGCGACAACATCTTGGGGCGCGCGTTCTGTGCCCTCGGCGACGGTGCCACGAGCCCCATCACCTCGGCGATCGAGTACTTCCGCGACGAGTTCGAGGCCGGGATGCACACGCCGTCGGCCGAGCTGTTCCCGCCGGCCGCCTCGACCCTGTTCGCGAAGGAGGCCGCGGTATGACGCTGGAAGCGACCCCGCAGGCGGACACGCCGGTCGAGCTGGTCACGCTGACGATCGACGGCACGCAGGTCAGCGTGCCGAAGGGCACGTTGGTGATCCGGGCCGCCGAGCTGATCGGTGTCGAGATCCCGCGGTTCTGCGACCATCCGCTGCTCGAACCGGTCGGCGCGTGCCGCCAGTGCCTGGTCGACATCCCCGACGCCGGCAACGGTCGCGGGTTCCCCAAGCCGCAGGCCTCATGCACCATGGAGGTCGCGCCCGACATGGTCGTCGAGACCCAGGTGACCTCCCCGGTGGCCGACAAGGCGCAGAAGGGGAACCTGGAGTTCCTGCTCATCAACCACCCGCTCGACTGCCCGGTCTGCGACAAGGGCGGCGAGTGCCCCCTGCAGAACCAGTCGATGAGCCACGGCTACGGCGAGTCGCGGTTCATCGACACCAAGCGCACGTTCCCCAAGCCCATCGAGGTCAGCAAGCAGGTGCTGCTGGACCGCGAGCGGTGCGTCCTGTGCCAGCGCTGCACCCGGTTCTCCGAGGAGATCGCCGGCGACCCGTTCATCGCGCTGCTCGAGCGCGGAGCGGACCAACAGATCGGCATCGGCCCCGGCCCTGACGGCGGGGGCGAGCCGTTCGAGTCCTACTTCTCGGGCAACACGATCCAGATCTGCCCGGTCGGTGCGCTGACCAGCGCGGACTACCGGTTCCGCGCTCGTCCGTTCGACCTGGTGTCGACCCCGTCGATCACCGAGCACGACTCCAGCGGTGCCGCGATCCGGGTCGATCACCGGCGCGGCAAGGTCATGCGGCGAGTCGCCGGTGACGACCCGGAGGTCAACGAGGAGTGGATCACCGACAAGGACCGGTTCTGCTTCACCTACGCCACGCAGGGCGACCGGTTGCGCACGCCGTTGGTGCGCAACGAGGCCGGTGACCTGGAAGCGGCATCGTGGCCCGCGGCTCTGGCTGCCGCGGCGCGTGGACTGCAGAGCCGCAAGACCGGCGTGCTGACCGGTGGACGGCTGACCCTGGAGGACGCATTCGCGTACTCGGTGTTCGCCCGCGTCGCCCTGCAGACCAACGACATCGACTTCCGGGCGCGCGCCCACAGCGCGGAGGAAGCCGAGTTCCTGGCCTCCCACGTCGCCGGCACGGGGCTGGGGGTCACGTACGCGGCGCTGGAGCAGGCGTCGACCGTCGCGCTCGTCGGGCTGGAGCCCGAGGACGAGGCCGGTATCGTGTTCCTGCGGTTGCGCAAGGCCGCCCGCAAGCACGGCGTGAAGGTCGTGTCGGTGGCCAGCCACACGACTCGCGGTCTGACCAAGATGTTCGGCACCCTGGTCCGCACCGCGCCGGGTCGCGAGGCCGAAGCCGTCGCCGGGCTGGAGCTCGACGCCCGGTCGATCGTGCTCGTCGGGGAGCGTCTGGCGACCTCGCCGGGGGCGTACAGCGCCGTGGCTGCGGCGGCGGAGAAGTCCGGCGCACGCGTGGCGTGGGTGCCGCGTCGCGCCGGTGACAGGGGCGCGGTCGAGGCCGGCTGCCTGCCCGTGCTGCTGCCCGGTGGACGGCTGGTCAGCGACGCCGAGGCACGCGCGGACGTGGCTGCCGCGTGGGGTGTCGACTCGTTGCCCGAGAGTCCTGGCCGCGATGTCAGCGGCATTCTCGCCGACGTCCTCAGCGGTGGCCGCACCGGCACGAAGGCGCTGGTCGTCGCCGGCGTCGAGCTGGACGATCTGCCCGATCCGGAGGCTGCTCGCAAGGCGTTGAAGAAGGCCCAGTTCGTCGTCAGCCTGGAGGTTCGCGAGAGCGAGGTGACCCAGGTCGCCGACGTCGTGCTGCCGGTCGCGCCGATGGTCGAGCGCCCCGGTACGTTCGTGAGCTGGGAGGGCCGACGCCGGTCGTTCGAGGCCGTGCTGTCCGAACCGAACTCGCTGACCGACCTGCGCGTGCTCGCCGGGATCGCCGAGGAGCTCGGCCGCCCGATCGGGTTCCGCACCGTCGCGGCCGCGCGGGCCGCGTTCGACGAGCTCGACGCCTGGGACGGCGAGCGCGCCGACGCGCCGACCGTGGCCGCCGACGCACCCGCCGACGATCCCCTGGTCCTCGACACCTGGCGCCTGTTGGTCGACGACGGGCGGGGTCAGGACGGCCAGCCGGAGTACCACGCCAGTGCACGTCGCCCCGTCATCCGCGCCAACGCCGCCACGCTCGCCGCCGCCGGTGTCGAGCCGGGAGAGACCGCGACCCTGGTCGGCACGACCAAGGTCACGCTGACGTTGCCCACCGAGGTGGCCGACCTGCCCGACGGCGTCGTCTGGGCCCCGGGCAACTCGGGCACCCCACTCACCGCCCTGGGCCTGACCCGTGGCGCCCCTGTACAAATTTTGCGGGGCGATGCACCGAAATCTCCGTCGAAACGGGGCACGAGTCCGCAAAATTCGGAGGGGGGTGCGGCATGAGCGAGCTGTTCGGCAACGAGGAGTGGTGGGTCGTCATCGTCAAAGCGGTGATGATCTTCGCGTTCCTGGTCGTCTACACGTTGTTCAACATCTGGTTCGAGCGTCGACTCGTGGCCCGGATGCAGCACCGCGTGGGCCCCAACGTGCACGGCCCGTTCGGCTTGCTGCAGAGCCTGGCCGACGGCGTCAAGCTCGCGCTCAAGGAGGACGTCACGGTCAAGGCGGCCGACAAGGTCGTCTACGTCCTGGCGCCGATCCTGGCCACGATCCCGGCCTTCATGGCCTGGGCGGTCATCCCGTTCGGCCCCGAGGCCAGCCTGTTCGGCACCATCACGCCGCTGCAACTGACCGACCTGCCCGTCGCGGTGCTGTTCATCTTGGCCATCACCTCGATCGGCGTGTACGGCATCGTGCTGGCCGGCTGGTCGTCCGGGTCGATCTACGCCCTGCTCGGCGGACTGCGCTCCAGCGCCCAGATGATCTCCTACGAGGTCGCGATGGGCCTGTCGCTGGTCGCGGTGTTCATGTACGCCGGGTCGATGTCGACCTCGGAGATCGTCAACGCGCAGGTCGACATGTGGTACTTCCTGCCGCTGTTCCCCAGCTTCGTGATCTACATGATCTCGATGGTCGGCGAGACCAACCGCGCCCCGTTCGACCTGCCGGAAGCCGAGGGCGAGCTGGTCGGCGGCTTCCACACCGAGTACTCCTCGCTGAAGTTCGCGCTGTTCTTCCTGGCCGAGTACGTCAACATGGTGACGGTCTCGGCTGTGGCCACCACGATGTTCCTCGGCGGTTGGCGTGCCCCGTTCGGCATCGGCTCGATCTGGGAGGGCGCCAACGAGGGCTGGTGGCCCGTGCTGTGGTTCTTCGGCAAGACGCTGGGCTTCATCTGCGTGTTCGTCTGGCTGCGCGGCACCCTGCCACGCATGCGTTACGACCAGTTCATGAAGTTCGGGTGGAAGGTGCTGATCCCGATCTCGCTGGCCTGGATCGTGTGCGTCGGCGTCATCCGCAAGCTCGACACCGAGGACATGTTGAACCGCGACGCGTTCATCTGGGCCGCCGTCGTGATCGGCGTGCTCGCCCTGTTGTCGTTCTTCATCCCCGAGAAGCGGGAGCCCGAGCCCGAGCCGGAGGCCGAGTTCGACGCCTTCGCCGGTGGTTACCCGGTCCCGCCGATGCCTGAGAGGAGGGGTCACAAGTGAGCGCATTCGACGAGCTCAAGGAGTCGATGTGGGATCCGATCGCCGGATTCGGCGTGACGTTCCGGACGATCTTCCGCAAACCCGTCACCGAGCAGTACCCCAAGGAGAAGCTGCCGACCGCCCCGCGGTTCCACGGACGGCACCAGCTCAACCGCTGGCCCGACGGTCTGGAGAAGTGTGTCGGCTGCGAGCTGTGCGCGTGGGCGTGCCCGGCTGATGCGATCTACGTCGAAGGTGCGGCTAACGAGGACCTGCCGGACGGCTCGGGTCGGTACAGCCCCGGCGAGCGGTACGGCCGGGTCTACCAGATCAACTACCTGCGCTGCATCCTGTGCGGTCTGTGCATCGAGGCGTGCCCGACCCGCGCGCTGACCATGACCAACGAGTACGAGCTGGCCGACAACAACCGTGAGGATCTGATCTACGAGAAGTCCGATCTGCTCGCCCCGCTGCTGCCCGGCATGACCGAGCCGCCGCACGCGATGTTGATCAGCGACGACCACCACGACTACTACAAGGGCAAGACCCTGCCGATTGTGGAGGCCGACTGATGGCGAGGAGCGAAGCGACGAGGTGTCAGTCGCGCCAGCGGAGCGGGAGCTCGTCACGGCGAAGCCGTTCCGACGCGAGGCGTGGTGAGGCTGTCGGATTGAACGAGCCTGTGAGCTCGCCAGCGCCTTCCCGCCGCTCGTTCCTCGCGGCTGGCGACCGGGGTGCGGGGGGTGTCCGATGACGGCGTTCTGGATGTTGGCGCCACTGATGGTGGTGGCGGCGCTGGGGCTGGTGTTCCTGCGCAACGCGGTGCATGCGGCGCTGTGCCTGGCGGTCGTGATGATCAGCCTGGCGGTGCTGTACGCCGCGCAGGACGCACCGTTCCTGTTCGCGGTGCAGATCATCGTCTACACCGGCGCGATCATGATGCTGTTCCTGTTCGTGCTGATGCTGGTGGGCGTCGACGTGTCCGACTCGGTGCAGGAGACCATCAAGGGCCAGCGCCTCATCGCCACGGTGCTCGGGCTCGGCTTCGGCATCGTGGCCGTCCTGGCGATCGGTCAGACCGTGACCGCCGCGACGGTCGGTCTCGACGGGGCTAACAGCAACGGCAACACGTGGGGACTGGCCCAGCTGCTGTTCAACAAGTACGTGCTGGCGTTCGAGTTCACCAGCGCCTTGCTCATCACCGCAGCACTCGGCGCCATGGTGCTGGCCCACAAGGAGCGCCTCTCCAAGGCGCCGACGCAGGCTGCGCTCGCCGCTCAGCGCATGCGTGACTACGCCGAGTCCGGCCGCCACCCCGGCAACGCACCCACGCCGGGTGTCTTCGCCCGACACAACGCGGTCGACACCCCCGCGCTGCTGCCCGACGGGACGCCGCTGATCGACTCGATCTCGCAGAGCATCATCGCCCGTGGCCAGGTGCGCGAGGGCTACGACGACGATCTGGACGACCTGCTCGCCCAGATCGAGGGCGCCGACTCCGACACCGACGAGGAGGGCGACGAGAAGTGACCGAGTACCTGACCCTCTCGCTGATCCTGTTCACGATCGGTGCCGTCGGTGTGCTGCTGCGCCGCAACGCCATCGTGGTGTTCATGTGCATCGAGCTGATGCTGAACGCGACCAACCTGGCGTTCGTGTCGTTCAGTCGTCAGCACGGCAACCTCGACGGCCAGGTCGCGGCGTTCTTCGTCATGGTCGTCGCCGCCGCCGAGGTCGTGGTCGGCCTGGCGATCATCGTGTCCATCTACCGCACGCGGCGATCGACTTCGATCGACGACGCGAGCCTGCTGAAGTCCTAGGAGCAGCCCATGTTCGACCTGCAGTGGCTGCTCATCGCGGTCCCGCTCGCCAGCGGTCTCGGCCTGCTCGCCTGGGGCAAGGAGTCCGACCGGTTCGGCCATCTCGTCGCCACGCTGGCGTCGACGTTCTCGTTCGTGTTCGGTGTCGTGCTGTTCGCGAAGCTGATGGGTGCCGACGAAGCCGACCGCTCACACACCTCCACGCTCTACACGTGGATCGACGCCGGGCGCTTCCACGTCGACCTGTCGTTCACGTTCGACCAGCTGTCGGGGCTGTTCGTGCTGCTCATCACGGGCGTCGGCACGCTGATCCACATCTACTCGATCGGCTACATGGCGCACGACGAGCGACGCCGCCGATTCTTCAGCTTCCTGAACATCTTCATCGCCTCGATGCTGACGCTGGTGCTGGCCGCGGACTACCTGGTGCTGTTCCTGGGCTGGGAAGGCGTCGGTCTGGCGTCGTACCTGCTGATCGGGTTCTGGCAGCACAAGGACTCCGCGGCCGCCGCGGCGAAGAAGGCGTTCATCGTCAACCGCGTCGGCGACGTCGGCATGGCGTTGGCGATCATGACGATGTTCGCGCAGTTCGGCACCTCGTCGATCGCCGCGGTGAACGGATCGATCACGAGCGCCTCGACATCGGTGGCCACCGGACTGGGGCTGCTGCTCCTGCTCGGCGCGTGCGGCAAGTCCGCCCAGGTGCCGCTGCAGAGCTGGCTGCTCGACGCCATGGAGGGCCCGACCCCGGTGTCGGCGCTCATCCACGCCGCCACGATGGTGACCGCCGGCGTCTACCTGGTCGTCCGCTCGGCCGGCATCTATGACGCCAGCGAGGTCGCCCGCAACGCCGTCATCGTCGTGGGCCTGGTGACGCTGCTGGCCGGTGCGTGGATCGGCTGCACGAAGGACGACATCAAGAAGTCGTTGGCCGGCTCGACCATGAGCCAGATCGGCTACATGATGCTGGCCGCCGGACTGGGCCCGGCCGGGTACGCGTTCGCGATCTTCCACCTGATCACCCACGGGTTCTTCAAGGCCAACCTGTTCCTCGGGGCGGGCTCGGTGATGCACGGCATGAACGACGACGTCAACATGCGGCACTACGGCGCGTTGCGCACCGCGATGCCCATCACGTTCGCCACGTTCGGCCTGGGCTACCTGGCCATCATCGGATTCCCGGGCACGGCCGGGTTCTTCTCCAAGGACAAGATCATCGAGGCTGCCTTCGGGCAGTCGTTCTGGGTGGGCCTCGGCACGCTGATCGGCGCAGGTGTCACGGCGTTCTACATGACGCGCATGATGACGCTGACGTTCTTCGGCCAGAAGCGGTGGCTCGACGACGTCCACCCGCACGAGTCGCCGAAGGTCATGACGATCCCGCTGATCGCGCTCGGCGCCTTGTCGGTGCTGGGTGGCGCGCTGATCTTCGGCGACTGGATCCCCGACTGGCTCGGTCCGGTCGTCGGGCACGCCGAGCACCACGAGCTGGGCATCCCGGTGTGGGCGATGACGCTGATCATCACCGCCACGGCTCTGGTGGGCGTCGCGGTCGCGGTGCTGCTGTACCGGCGTGACGTCGCCGGCGAGACGCCCGACGACAGCGTCGTGTCGGTGTTCACGCGCGCCGGCCGCAACGAGCTGTACGGCAACCAGATCAACGACGCCCTCGTGGTCCGCCCGACCCGCTACCTGACGCGGTTCCTGGTCTGGCTCGACGTCAAGGGTGTCGACGGTCTGGTGACCGGCACGGCCGATCGGCTCGGCGACACCTCGCAGTTCCTCCGCAAGCCGCAGACGGGCCACGTCCGCTCGTACGCAGCAACTCTGTTCGGCGGCGCGCTGGTCGTCGTCCTGGCACTCCTGGCGGTGACCCTCGCATGATCCTCACCCTGCTCGCCGCCGTGCCGCTCATCGGTGCCGTCGCCGTCGCGGTCCTGGGCCGGTTCCGGTCCGACCACCCCGCCGAGGGCGTCCGCGGCGCGATCATCGCGGTGGCCTTCTCGGTCATCACGCTGGCGATCTCGTTGGTCGCCCTGGGTCGCTACGACCTGGGCGCCGGCGGGTATCAGCTGACGTCCGAGCACGAGTGGATCGAGGTGTTCGGCGCCCACTACGCAGTCGGCGTCAACGGCATCGGCATCACGATGGTGCTGCTGACGACCGTGCTGACACCGCTCGTCCTGGTCGCCGCGTCCGGTGACCGGCTGGCCCGGCCCGAGCGGATGCCGACCTATCTGGCGCTGATCCTGACCGTCGAGGGCCTGGCGATCGCCGCGTTCACCGCGACCGACGCGTTCTTGTTCTACGTCATGTTCGAGGCGACGTTGGTCCCGCTGTACTTCCTGATCGGCATGTTCGGTGGCCCCGGCCGCTCGTACGCCGCGATGAAGTTCTTGATCTACAACCTGGTCGGCGGACTGCTGATGCTCGCCGCGACGGTCGGCCTGTACGTCGTCAGCTCCGACGCCGGCGAGCCGTCGTTCCTGCTGACCGACCTGCAGAACCTCGACATCGGGACGAACACCGAACGCCTCCTGTTCCTGGGCTTCATGGCCGCGTTCGCGGTCAAGGCGCCGCTGTGGCCGTTCCACACGTGGCTGCCCGACGCCGCGGCCGAGGCCACGCCGGGCACGTCGGTGATGATGGTCAGCGTGCTGGACAAGCTCGGCACGTACGGCATGATCGCGTGGTGCCTGGCGATCTTCCCGAACGCCGCCGACTGGGCCGCTCCGGTCATCTTGGTGCTCGCGGTCATCAGCATCATCTACGGTGCGCTGCTGGCCGTCGGCCAGGAGGACATGCGCCGCCTGATCGCCTTCACGTCGGTGTCGCACTTCGGGTTCATCATCATGGGCATCTTCGCGTTCACCACGACCTCGATGTCGGGCGCGACGCTGTACATGTTCAACCACGGCATCTCGACCGCGGCGCTGTTCCTGGTCACCGGCGTGATGATCGCGCGCCGCGGTTCGGGGCTGATAGCCGACTTCGGCGGCGTGCAGAAGATCGCCCCGATCATGTCCGGCTTCCTGCTGGTCGCGGGCTTGTCGAGCCTGTCGCTGCCGGGGCTGGCGCCGTTCGTCTCCGAGTTCATGGTGTTGGCCGGCACGTACACCCGCTCGATCCCGTTGGCGGCGATCGCGACCATCGCGATCGTGCTGGCCGCGATGTACATCCTGATCATGTACCAGCGCACCATGACCGGGCCGCTGTCCGACGACGCGCGAGGCGTGACCGACCTGGTGACCCGCGAGAAGATCGCGCTGGCCCCGATGGTGGTGCTGATCGTCGGGTTGGGCTTCTTCCCGCAACCGCTGCTCAACGTCATCAACCCCGCGGTCGACGCGGTCGCCAGCCACGTCGGCGTGGGCGACCCCGAACCGCGGACGCCGACCCAGATCCAGGTACCCGCCACGCAACAGTCCGACGCTGAGGAAGGAGGTCACTGATGCTCTCCCTGCCGTTCGCCGACCTCCCCGACATCCCCGCACCGGAGCTGGAGTACGCGCTGCTCGCGCCATTGTTCATCGTCGCCGGTGGTGCCGTGCTCGGCGTCGTGGTCGAAGCCGTCGCGCCGCGGTCGCGCCGGTTCGCGATCCAGGTGGTGCTGGCCCTCGTGACGACGGTCGCCGCGCTGGTCGACACCGTGTTCGTCTACACCGACCTCGACCTCGTCGACGTCGACCGCGTGGCCCGAGGCCAGGTCGGCGGCGAGGGCGCCCTGTCGCTCGACGGCCCGGGTGTCTTCACGTGGGGCATGCTGCTGGTCTTCGGGGTGCTCAGCGTCCTGCTGTTCGCCGAGCGTCAGCTCGACGGCGGGCTCAGCTCCTTCACGGGCCGGGCCGCCGACGCTCCCGGATCGAAGTCCGAGGCCGAAGCCACCCAGGCGCGACTGGAGCACTCCGAGGTGTTCCCACTCGCGATGTTCGCGCTGCTGGGCATGATGGTGTTCGCGGCCTCGAACGATCTGTTGACGATGTTCGTCGCGCTCGAGGTGCTGAGCCTGCCGTTGTACCTGATGTGTGGCATCGCCCGCCGTCGTCGGCTGCTCAGCCAGGAGGCGGCCCTCAAGTACTTCCTGCTCGGCGCGTTCAGCTCGGTGTTCTTCCTGTACGGCGCCGCGCTGGCCTACGGGTACGCCGGCAGCTTCCGGCTGTCCGACATCGCGACCGCCGTCGGCAGTCGCACGGGCTCGGAGAACATGCTGCTGGCCTCGATCGCGTTGCTCGCCGTGGGACTGCTGTTCAAGGTCAGCGCCGTGCCGTTCCACACCTGGACGCCCGACGTCTACCAAGGCGCACCCACGCCGGTGACGGCCTTCATGGCCGCGGGCACCAAGGCGGCCGCGTTCATCGCGCTGGTACGCGTCTTCTTCGTGGCGTTCGGCGGCTCGTCGTGGGACTGGCGTCCGATCTTCTGGATCATCGCCATCGTCACGATGTTCCTCGGGTCGATCGTCGCGGTCGCCCAGACCGACGCCAAGCGCATGCTGGCCTACTCGGCCATCGCCCACGCCGGCTTCATCCTGGTCGGCTTCGTCGGCGTCTACGAGGGTCCGGCCGATGCCGACCACATCACGTCGGTCTCCAGCATCTTGATCTACCTGGTGATCTACGGCATCAGCTCGATCGGCGCCTTCGCCGTCGTGATGCTGGTGCGCGACGCCGGTGGCGAGGCCACCCACCTGTCGAGGTGGGCGGGTCTGGGCCGCACGTCGCCGCTGCTGGCCGGCACGTTCGCGTTGTTCATGCTGTCGTTCGCCGGCATCCCGCTGACGGCCGGGTTCATCGGCAAGTGGGCGGTCTTCACGGCGGCCTGGGCCGGTGGTTTCTGGCCGCTGGTCGTCATCGGCGTGGTGATGAGTGCCATCGCGGCGTACTTCTACATCCGGGTCATCGTGCTGATGTTCTTCACCGATCCGGTCGAGGACAGCGGGCCGAGCGTCGTGGTCACCGGACGGTTGACTACGGTGGTCATTGCTGTGGCAGCAGTTGCGACGCTGGGCCTGGGCATCGTGCCCGGTCCGCTGATCGACCTGGCGCAGCACGCCGGCGCACTCGTGCGCTGACACCCGCAGAACACCGACCGGAACTGGAGCCCTTCATGAGTGTTGGACTCGGCGTTCGGTTCGACGATCCGGGGCTGGAGCAGCAGGTCGCGGCCGGGGTGCAGCTGGTCGAGGAGCAGCTGCTCGCCGCGTGCCAGGCGCCCGAGGCGTACATCAGCGAGGCGGCGACGCACCTGTTGAACGCCGGCGGCAAGCGGTTCCGTCCGCTGCTGGCGATGTTGGCGGCCGACTTCGGCGATCCGGCGCGCCCCGAGGTGGTGCAGTCGGCGGTCATCGTCGAGCTGACCCACCTCGCCACGCTGTACCACGACGACGTGATGGACGAGGCCGACAAGCGTCGCGGGGCTCCCAGCGCCAACGCTCGCTGGGACAACGCGCTGGCCGTGCTGGTCGGCGACTACCTGTTCGCGCAGGTCTCCGAGCTGGTCTCGCACCTGGGGCCGGAGATGGTGCGCATCCAGGCGCAGACCTTCGGACGCCTGGTGCGGGGACAGATCCGCGAGACCGTCGGCCCGCAGGACGGCGACGACCGGCTCGAGCACTACCTGGACGTCGTGGCCGACAAGACCGGCTCGCTGATCGCGACGGCCGCCCGGTTCGGCGCCAAGATGGCCGGCGCCCCGACCGAGATCGAGCAGGCGCTGACCGAGTTCGCCGAGCGCATCGGCTCGGCGTTCCAGCTCGCCGACGACATCATCGACATCGCCAGCCGGACCGACGAGTCGGGCAAGACCCCGGGCACCGATCTGCGCGAGGGCGTCCCTACGCTGCCGACGCTGATCGCACAGCGATCCACCGATCCGGCCGACGCCCGCCTGCTCGACCTGCTGTCGCGTCCGTTGCACGACGACGCCGAGGTCGACGAAGCGCTCGCGCTGCTGCGTGTGCACCCGGCGATGGACGAGGCGCGGGCCTACGTCCAGGCCGAGGCCGACGCCGCCCGCGCCGTGCTCGCTCAGCTGCCCGACACCCCGGCCCGCCGCGCGCTCGACGACGTCTGCGACGTCGTCGTCACCCGACTCGGCTGATCCCCGGCGTCGGCTCAGGCGGCCGGTGCGGTCTCGCCGGCTCGCCGGAGGGCGCGGCGCCGGTTCACCAGTCCGTCGATCGTGAAGACGACGAGCGCCAACCAGACCAGCACGAAGCCGATCCAACGCCCCCGGGTCATCGACTCCTCGAAGATCGTCAGTCCCAGGATGAACTGGATGATCGGCCCGAGGTACTGCAGCAGACCGATCGTCGTCAGTGAGAGGCGTGTCGCTGCGGCGTTGAACAGCAGCAGGGGGATCGCGGTGACGACCCCGGTGCCGATCAGCAGGGCGACGTTGCCGACCCCTGCGTGCCCGAAGGTCAGCTCGTCGGTCACCTGGAGGTAGATCAGGTAGCCGACGGCGACCGGCGTCAGGATCAGCGTCTCCATCCCGAGGCCCTCGAAGGCGCCCACGTCGGCGGTCTTCTTGACGAACCCGTAGGTCGCGAAGGAGAACGCCACGATCAGGGCGACCCACGGCAGCCGGCCCAGCTCGACCGTCAGCACGACGACGGCCAGGGCGCCGGTGCCGACGGCCAGCCACTGGACCGGTCGGAGGGTCTCCTTCAGCACGAAGACGCCCAGCAGCACCGTGACGAGCGGGTTGATGAAGTAGCCCAGCGACGTCTCGACGACGTGGTCGTGGGTGACGCCGTAGATGAAGCTGCCCCAGTTGACGGCGATCACGATCGAGGCGACGGTCAGCAGCAGCATCAGCCGCCGATCCCGTGCGATGACCGCCAGTCGCCCCCAGCCGCCGAGCACCGTCATGGCCACGAGCACGAACACCATCGACCACACGAATCGGTGGGCGAGCACCTCCAACGAGGAGGCCGGATCCAGCAGCGGCCAGTACAGGGGGAAGAAGCCCCAGCACAAGTACGCCGAGATGCCGAACAGGATGCCCGACTGCGCGTTGGCGGGACGGGGTGCCCCCGACGACTCATCGCTCACGACGAGAGACTACGCCCCCGCGCCAGGCCGCGGTGCGCGGTACCGTGGGCGCCATGACGGGCGACGCGGGGCGCCAGTTCGAGGCCTACGACTCCTCCCACCTGACGGTGCTCGCGATCTTCGCCGTCGGCGCGGTCGGGGTGATCTGGCTGGGTCGCCGGGTGCGCGGTGAACCCCGCGAGGTCGTGGTGCGTCGGGTGTTCGCGGTGGCCGTCGCGGCGGTGACGATTCCGTTGCAGATCCTGCAGTTCCTGCCCGACGAGTGGGACCCGGACACGTCGTTGCCGTTCCAGCTGTGCGACCTGGCCTGGATGTTCGCCGTGCACGCGCTGTGGACCCGCCACCGGTTGTCCGCGACCGTCACCTGGCTGTGGGGGATCAGCCTGACGACCCAGGGGATGATCACCCCGGACATCGGATCGGTCTTCCCCGAGCTGCGCTTCGTGATGTTCTGGGCGATGCACGTGCTGATCGTGTGGTCGGCCCTGTTGCTCGTTCCGGGTCTGCAGATCCTGCCCACGTGGCACACCTACCGGGTCACGGTCGCCATCACGCTGGTCTGGGCGGTCGTGGTGTTCGGCTACAACACCGTGGCCGGATCGAACTACGGCTACCTCAACGAACGGCCCGAGAGTGCGTCGATCCTGGACCTGCTGGGGCCGTGGCCGCTGTACGTCGTGCTGGAGGTCGCTATCGTCGCACTGGTCTGGGCCGCACTCACGTGGCCGTGGACCCGCGGTGATCGAGAGGTGGACGATGTACGTCAAAGTGTGCGGCCTGAGCAGCCCTGACGACGTCCGCGCGGCGATCGAGGCCGGTGCCGACGCGATCGGCGTGGTGATGAGCCCGGCCAGCCCGCGTCACGTGGACCTCGACACGGCGCGCAGCGTGATCGCCGCAGCGGAGCGACTCGTCGACACGGTCCTGGTCACCAACGTGCTGGCGGCGGCCGAAGCGGCCCGCATCGCGACCGACCTGGGTGTCGACGTGCTGCAGCTGCACGGCACGTACACGGTCGAGGACTTCGCAACGGCGGCGCGGATCCACCCGCGGGTCTGGCGAGCGACTTCGCTGAAGCACGACCCGCATCCGGTGAGCGGCTCGCACGGCGAGGAGCTGTTGCTCCTCGACGCGCCGAAACCCGGCGACGGCAAGACCTGGGACTTGTCGGTGCTCGTCGACGCCCGCCCGTCGGGACGGTGGTTGCTCGCCGGTGGGCTGACCCCCGACAACGTCGCCGCGGCGATCGCGACGGCCGAACCCTGGGGTGTCGACGTCTCGAGCGGGGTCGAGTCGGCGCCCGGCGAGAAGGACCCGGACCTGATCGGCGCGTTCGTCGCCGCGGCTCGGTCGTCCGCGTAGGGTCGAGACATGGGTGCATCGATCACCGTCGACGGCCTGGTGATGACCTATGGGTCGCTGCGTGCCGTCGACGACGTCAGCTTCTCGGTCGCCCCGGGGGAGTTCTTCGGACTGCTCGGTCCGAACGGCGCCGGGAAGACCACCACGCTCGAGACCGTGGAAGGTCTGCGCAAGGCGACGGCGGGCACGGTCGACATCGACGGGTTCGACCCGTGGAAGCGCCAGCCCGAGCTGCAGCGTCGGATCGGCGTGCAGCTGCAGTCGTCGTCGTTCTTCGAACGCCTGACGGCCCGCGAGCAGCTCGTGACCTTTGCGGCGCTGTACGGCATCGGGACGAGACGTGCCGACGAGCTGCTCGACCAGGTGGGCCTGGTCGACAAGGCGGACTCACCGGTCGAGAAGCTCTCCGGCGGTCAGAAGCAGCGGCTCTCGATCGCGTGCGCGCTGGTGCACGACCCCGAGGTGCTGTTCCTGGACGAACCGACTGCCGCCCTCGATCCGCAGTCCCGGCGCAACCTGTGGGACTTCCTGCGCGGCCTGAACGCGTCGGGTCGCACCGTCGTGCTGACGACCCACTACATGGAGGAGGCCGAGCAGCTGTGTGACCGGGTGGCGATCATCGACCACGGCAAGATCCTCGAGATCGACACTCCCGACGCACTGATCCGCGGCCTCGACGTGCCGACCCGCATCCGCCTGGACCCCGAGGCGATCGACGCGGATGCCGCCCGCGCCCTGCCCGGTGCCATCGACGTGCACGCCACCGTCGGCGCGATCGTCATCGAGACCCGGACACCGGGTCCCTTGCTCGCCGAGCTCGCGGCGCGTGACGCACTCGAGGGGTTGGCGGTCTCGAAGGGCACCCTCGAGGACGTGTTCCTCAGCCGCACCGGACGGGAGTACCGCGCATGAGCGAAGCGCAGGTGCGCGCCACGAGCAGCCGATCTCCGCTGATGTCGCTCATGGTCGCGATGGCCAAGGGCTTCGTGCGCGACAAGATGACCCTGTTCTGGGCCGTCGCGTTCCCGCTGATGTTCCTGATCCTGTTCGGCGGCATCTTCACCGACCAGGGGGCGGCCAAGCTCGACGTCGTCCAGGTCGGCCAGGTGTCGGTGCTCGACGACATGCCCGCCGATGCGCGCGCCGCTCTGGGAGAAGGGTTCGACGTCGAACCCGCCGTCGGCGGCCTCGACGATGCGCTCGAGAAGCTGAAGCAGGGCGACGTCGACGCAGTCGTCACGCAGGACGACGACACGCTCGTGGTGCACTACTCGGCCGCCGACCAGGTCAAGGCCGCGCAGGTGCAGGGCTGGTTCCAGGCGATCGTGCAAGGCGCCAACCAGGACGCCGCCGCCGCGCCGCCACGGTTCACGTTGCGGACCGAGCAGGTCGAGGACGAGTCGCTCAAGGCCATCCAGTACGTCACGCCGAGCCTGCTGGGCTGGGCCGTCGCGATGAGCGCCGCGTTCGGTGCCGCGCTCAACCTGGTGTCGTGGCGCGTCAACGGCCTGTTGCGCCGGTTGCGACTCGCGCCCATCCGCACGTCGTCGGTCGTGATGGCCCGGATCGGCGTCAGCCTGGTCGTCGCGCTGGTGCAGGGCGCGATCTTCATCGGGCTCGCGACGGGCCTGTTCGGGCTGAAGCTGACCGGCTGGTGGCCGCTGGTCATCCCGCTGCTGGCGGCGGGGACGCTGGCGTTCCTGTCCATCGGCATGCTGGGTGGAGCGGTGTCCAAGACCGAGGAAGGAGCGATCGGCCTGGCGAACTTCGTGGTGCTGCCGATGGCGTTCTTGTCCGGTTCGTTCTTCCCGCTCGACGGCGCCCCCAAGTGGCTGCAGGTCGTCAGCAACTGCCTGCCGCTGAAGCACCTCAACGACGGCATGCTCGACGTCATGGTGCGCGACCAGGGGCCGTCGGCGATCGTGCTGCCGATGGTGATCCTGCTCGGCTTTGCGCTCGTGCTCGGGGCCCTCGCGGCCAAGCTGTTCCGCTGGGACACCTGATTCGCACGGTTGACCAGATGGTCTGGTCAACCAGACCATCTGGTCATAGCATAGACATATGACCGTCACGGTGAATGTTCAGGACGCGAAGACCCGCTTGTCGGAGCTGCTCAAACGAGTCGAGGCCGGCGAGCAGATCGTCATTGCGCGGGCGGGACGCCCGGTGGCCGAATTGCGTCCGGTCCGACGAGCCGAGATCGTGTTCGGCGGATTTGACGTCGAGTTCGACGACGACGACTTCTTCGCGCCGTTGCCGGGCGAGGAGCTGGCTGCGTGGGAGGGTGACGACGCGGACCCGATCAGCTCATGAGGCTGTTGCTCGACACGCACGTCGTGTTGTGGGCTCTGACTGACTCGCCGAAGCTCGACGACGCTGCCCGTGACCAGCTCGCAGCCGCCGACACGAGGTATGTCTCAGCGGCGTCGGCCTATGAGGTCGCCTTCAAGTTGCGACTTGGCAAGCTGTCAGGGGCGGGTCCGATTCGAGACGCTTGGCCGTCCGTGGTGCGTCGGCTTCAGGCCGAGGAATTGTCATTGTCCTCGCGGCACATGGTGAATGCCGGCGTGCTCGACTGGGACCACCGGGATCCCTTCGACCGCATGCTGGTGGCGCAAGCACAGGCCGATGGCTTGGTGCTGATGACGGCCGACCGCCGAATCCGAGCCTTCGGCGACGTCCGCACCCGGTGGGGCCACGATCGGACATGATGCTGACATGAATCCTCACGCGGAGGTCGGGATCGACGCACCCATCGACGTGGTGTGGCAGGTCATGGTCGACACCGAGGCGTACGGCGAGTGGAACACGTTCGTCGAGAAGGTCGAGACGGCACAACCGCCGGCAGTCGGCAACCCGATCATCCTGCATGTCGTGTGGAAGAACGGCGGGCGCGCGAGGTCGCCCGAGCGCATCACGGCGCTCGACCCGCCGACCGTGGCCGACGACGGGACGGCGTCGGCGCTGATGTCGTACGTCTACGAAGGTCTGCCGGCCAAGCTCGGTCTGGTCCGTGGCGTCAGACATCAACGCCTGTCCCAAGCCCCCGGCGGCCCGACCGTGTACTCGACGGTCGAGGAGTTCAGTGGCCCGCTCGTGAGGTTGGCCGGACCCGGACGTGTGGCCGAAGGATTCCGCCGCCACGCCGAGAGCCTGAAGCGACGCGCCGAGGAAGCGACGTCCTGATCAGTGCTGCGAGCCGCTCGGCGTCATCTTGTCGATGACGGCCAAGCCGATCGCCGACGCGATGAACGCCATGTGGATGATCGTCTGCCACATCAACGTGTCGGTGGTCAGGTTGTGGGCGTTGATGAACGACTTGAGCAGGTGGATCGAGGAGATGCCGATGATCGACATCGCCAGCTTGACCTTCAAGACGTTGGGATTGACGTGGCTGAGCCACTCGGGCTTGTCGGGGTGGCCGTCCATGCGGATCCGCGAGACGAACGTCTCGTAGCCACCGATGATGACCATGATCAGCAGGTTCGCGATCATCACGACGTCGACCAGGCCGAGGACGATCAACATGATCTTCTCCTCGTTCAGGTGACCGAAGTCGCTGATCAGGTGGACGAGCTCTTTCCAGAACAGCACCACGTAGACGCCCTGAGCCAGGATCAGTCCGAGATAGAGCGGAGCCTGGAGCCAGCGACTGATGAAGATCGTCGAGCCGACGAATGTCGCGAGCGTGCGCTCGGTGGGCGAGGTCATTTCTGCCAAGAGGGTGTCCTTCGGGGCGAGCAGCGAATGTGATGCGGAAACGATAGCGACGGGCGGCCTGCGCCAGGTTCAGCGGGCGAGGTCGCGGGCGATGACCAGGCGTTGGATCTGGTTGGTGCCCTCGAAGATCTGCATGACCTTGGTCTCGCGCATGAACCGTTCGACGGGGAAGTCCTTGGTGTAGCCGGCGCCGCCGAGGACCTGTACGGCGTCGGTGGTGACCTTCATGGCGTTGTCGGTGCAGACCAGCTTCGCGACGGAGGCTTGGCGGCCGAAGGGTCGGCCGGCGTCCTTGAGCCTGGCGGCGTGCAGGTAGGTGGCGCGGGCCGACTCGACGGCCGCGGCCATGTCGGCCAGCACGAAGCCGAGCCCCTGGTGGTCGATGATCTTCTTGCCGAACGCCTCGCGCTCCTTGGCGTAGGCGACGGCCGCGTCCAGTGCCGCCTGGGCGACGCCGGTGGCGACCGCGGCGATGCCCAGACGCCCGGAGTCCAGGCCGGCCAGCGCGATCGGCAGGCCCTGGCCCTCCTCGCCCAGACGCCGCTCGACCGGGATGCGGACGTCGTCGAGCAGCATCGTGGCCGTCGTCGAGCCCATCAGGCCCATCTTGTTCTCGGGAGTGTCCGCGCTCAGACCCGGCGTGTCGGCGGGGATCAGGAAGCAGCTGATGCCCTTGGAGCCCTCACCCGTGCGAGCCATCACCTTGTAGAAGTCGGCCTGGCCGCCGTGCGTGGTCCACGCCTTGGCGCCGTTCAGGACGTACTCGTCACCTTCGCGGACGGCGCGGGTGCGCATCGCCGCCGGATCCGAGCCGGCGTGCGCCTCCGACAAGCAGTAGGCACCCAGTTGTTCACCTGACAGCATGCCGGGCAGCCAGGCCTGCTTCTGCTCCTCGGTGCCGGCGGTGTACAGGCCGAAGCAGCTCAACGCGTGCACGCTGGTGCCCACACCCACCGCCGCCCAACCGGACGCGATCTCCTCGACCACCTGCAGGTAGACCTCGTACGACTGACCGCCCCCGCCGTACTCCTCCGGATACGGCAACGACAACAGACCGGCCCGTCCGAGCGTGGTGAACACGTCGCGGGGGAACTTCCCGGCAGCGTCGTCGGCGTCGACCCGCGGCGCAATCTCCTTGGCCACGATGTCGCGGGTCAGGTCGATCAGGTCAGCCGACTCATCTGTCGGCATCAGGCGAGTGGCAGGCATCGGGTGCTCAGCGGTAGTTGACGAACTGGACGGCGAAATCCAGGTCGGCACCCTTGACCAGGGCGATCACCGCCTGCAGGTCATCGCGGCTCTTGCTGGAGACTCGCAGCTCGTCGCCCTGGATCTGGACCTTGACGCCCTTGGGGCCCTCGTCGCGGATCAGCTTCGAGACCTTCTTGGCCTGCTCGGTGCTGATGCCTTCCTTGAGCGTCGAGGAGAGCTTGACCTCCTTGCCCGACTGCCGCGGTTCTCCGGACTCCAACGACTTCAGCGAGATCCCACGCTTGATCAGCTTGCTCTGGAACACGTCGAGCACCGCCTGGGCACGTTCGTCGGCGTTCGCCGTGATCTCGATGCCGGTCTCGCCGCTCCAGGCGATCGAGGCGCCGGTGCCCTTGAAGTCATAGCGTTGGGAGATCTCCTTGGCGGCCTGGTTGAGGGCGTTGTCGACCTCCTGGCGGTCGATCTTGTTGACGATGTCGAACGACGAGTCAGCCATGGTGACGGTGCTCCTGCGGTGCGAGTGAGGCGATTTCTTCCACCCTAATCGTCTGCGATAGGCTTACGTGCCGCGGCAGGTTACCCAAGCGGCCAAAGGGGGCTGACTGTAAATCAGCTGGCATTGCCTTCCGGGGTTCGAATCCCTGACCTGCCACAACGCAAAATTCGGGCGCTGACCTGCACAGATGTGCGGATCAGCGCCCGAAGTCGTTGTCCGGCTCAGATCGGCCAAAATCGAGCAAATGCGGCTGTCTGTGGGCTATTTGTGGGCTAGTTTGCCGCCGTCGGTCGGCCAGTTGGCGAGGTTCGGCGTCTCAACGGTCAGGGTTGAGCGCGTTTTCGATGCGTGCGAAGTCTTGTTCTTGGTTGCCGTCGAGGCACTTGGCATAGACGTTGAGTAGAACTGCGATGCTGTGGCCGGCCCATTCAGCGACTTGCGCGGGTGAGACTCCGGCGTTGAGCCATGTCGACACGCACGCATGGCGGAGATCGTAGGGGCGTTGGGCTAGGGGCGAGGCTGCTTCTGACTTGGACAGCGCCGTCGAGCGGATGCGGTGCCATGCGCGAAGCACCGTGTTGGTCGACACCAAGTTCGTGAACGGTGGCCTTAGCGGCCGCCCGGCTTGGCCAGTGCGTGCGACAAACAGTTCGCCGGTGCTGCCTAGCGGAAAGGTGGCGATGTGGTCTTGCAAGATCTCGACTAGTTCGGGGTGAGCCGGGACTGGGCGGGTGTCTCCGATGGCGCGATGCTTCAACTCTCGTGTCTCTCCGGGGAGGCCGGAGTCGGTCCAAGTTTTGCCCGAGTTCTGGAATGAGGAGGTGAGCAGCAACTGTCCCCAACCCTCCTTCGGCAAGGTGCAGTCAGTCTGACGAAGTGGAGTCCAGCAGAGTGGTGTACGACGGACCTGAGTGAGCGCGTGCCTCCAACGTAGGCGCGGCCACCGGGTGGATCCTTCGAGTGATCTGCAAAAACCGACTCGAAGAAGGAACCACA
>Ga0180217_1000409_pt1 | contig 72336 bp, 55 predicted proteins | sample eDN3rd37CBELigOP_FD_128521 | JGI IMG/M metagenome (GOLD analysis project Ga0180217, IMG submission 128521) | Enriched Organic Plus compost microbial communities from Emeryville, California, USA - eDNA 3rd pass 37_C BE-Lig OP (version 2) (version 2) ...
CGCCCCAAGGGCGCTGCGAAGCACACGGCCGGGTCTCCTCGTGGCAACCGCCACCCCGCGCATCAGAGCAGGACGAACCCGACCTCGACGAGGTCATCGCCGAACTCCGCTCCATGGGCTTCATCATCGAGCACCCCCGCTACCGCCCCGGCGAAGGACGCCGTCACGCCGGGGATGAGCCCTCTTCCCACCTCCCTTCCTCTCCTCCCTCTACGCCCACGCCCGAAGAGCGCCGCGAAGCACATCCCCACCCCTCTCCCCCTCACCCCAACAACACCAACTCGCCTACCCCAACTCCCCCTCATCAGTCCTACCCGTCCGATCGGTCCCACCAACCCCACCCCACCCCCGCACCCAAAACCGAGCCTATCCCCTCCCTCCCCAGCCGCCCCCGCCGCTCCACCGGCCCACCCCGGCGCGCCGCCTAGCCTCTCACTTCTTCCTGCACTCGCACGCCACCCCAAACTTCCGACAGATCGGGTGTCCTGAGCACTTCCCGATCCCCCCGCCCGGGCACCGCGCTGTGCACGCGCGCCGTCCGTGCCAGATGATCATGTGGCTCACCGTGCACCACTTCTCGCGCGGGAACAGCGCCATCAACTTTTGCTCGATCTTCGCGACCGGCGTCCCGTCCGGCACCAGCCCCAGCCGCTGGCTCAGCCGCTCCACATGCGTGTCCACCGGGATCCCGTAGTTCAGCCCATACGCGTTCCCCAGCACCACGTTCGCCGTCTTCCGCGCCACCCCGCGCAGCGACAGCAACTCCTCCATCGTCCGCGGCACCTCACCCCCGAATCGCTCCACCACCTCCTTCATCGAGGCATGGATCGCCTTCGCCTTCATCCGGAAGAACCCCAGCGACCGGATATACGGCTCGATCTCCTCCGGCGTCGCCGCCGCGTAGTCCGCCGGCGTCGGGAACCGCGCAAACAGCGCCGGCGTCGCCCGGTTCACCGCCGCGTCCGTCGTCTGCGCCGAGAGGATCGTCGCGATCAGCAACTCGTGCGGCGATTTGAAGTTCAGTTCGCAGTGCGCCGTCGGATAGTGCTCCTCCAGCGCCTTGAGCAACTCCGCCGCGCGCCGCTTCTCCGCCGCCGTCACCTGCGGCAGCGCAAACGGCAGGTCCGCGTGCTCCGTCGCTCCCGATGCGCCCTTGCCCCGCGCGGGAGCCTTCTTCTTCGTGACCGACGACCGGGGCTTGGCGCCCGCCGCGGGCTTGCGCGCCATCAGCGCCCCTCCCTCACCAGCGCCGGCTCCTCGAGCACCGGCCCGCTCTGCGCACGGCCGCCATCACCCTCTCCCGCGCCCGCCGACCACGCCCCCGCCCCCAGCGCCACCAGCACGCCGATCCCCGTGATCGCCATGAGCGTGCTCGCCATCGGGTGCAGTTCCTGGAACGCCGCCTGGTGCCGCGCCGCGACATCGTTCTGCCCCGCCTGCGCAGCCGCCCAGTACGCCCGCAGCGACGCGTTCATCGACTGCGACACCACCAGCAACTGCGCCGCGAACGCCGCGACGGCGATGACCAGCGCGACAATCCGCAGCACGACCGCCGGCCGCGTCCGCGGCAGCCGGAACAGGAGCACCAGCGCGGCGAGCGTGATGATCGCCGCCAGCGAGCACGGGAACGCGATCAGGTACGAGATCGTGAACACCCGCTCCCCGACGTGCCCCGCCGCCAGCAACCAGTGGTCGCCGGTGTACGCCGCGAACCCCGGCAGCCGCGGGTCCAGCGACTTGACCGTCGGGAAGACGACCGCCGCCGTCGCCGCGGCCATCACCAGCGACCCCAGCCACAGGCCGAGTGCCACCAGGTGCACCATCTCCGTGAAGGCCCGCCAGGGTCTCATGGTCGGATGGTACACCCCACCTCCCAGGCGCGCCCGACCATCCCCCGACGCCGGCCCCCGCGCCCTCCTACAAGTTGTGGCCGATGAACGCGGGGCTGATCCCACGACTGGGTCTCGCGATGGCCGGCCTCGACGCCGACCGCCTCGGCGTGCGCGCCGACGCCCCCGGAGGCGTCGCGCGAGGCCTGATCGACTGGGCGCACGCCGCGGGCTTCCGCGCCGTTCAACTCAACGCCGCCCAGCCCGGCATCCGGCCGCGCGAACTCGACCGTTCCGGCCGGCGCGAACTGGCCGCGCTGCTCCGCCGCAACGACATGGCCTGCGCCGGCCTCGATCTGTGGATCCCCCCCGAGCACTTCCGCGACTCCGCGCGCAGCGACCGCGCCGTTGAGGCCGTGATCGGCGCGCTCGAACTGGCGTGGGAACTCGCCGGCCTCGCCGGCGGCGGCAAGCGAGCAACAGGCCGCGTCGAGATCCCCGCGGTCTGCCTCACCCTCCCCGCCCAGTGTCCCTCGGAGGTCATCGCCGCGATCGGCGACGCCGCCGCCCGCTGCGGCGTCCGCGTCGCCGACCACGCGTGGCCGCTGCGCGAGCCGGCCGCCGACACGGGTCCGTGGATCGGCGTCGGCATCGACCCCGCCGCCGTGCTCGGGGCAGGCGAGGACCCATCCGCGCTCGCCGCCCGCCTCGGCGACCGCATCGCCGCGGCCCGGCTCAGCGACATCGCCGCAGCCGGCCCGACCGCCGGCCGCGTCGCCCCCGGCGGCGGCCAGGGACGGCTTGACGTCCTCGCCTACGGTGTATCGCTCGCGGCCGCGGGCTACGGCGGCTGGACGGTGCTCGACCTCCGCGGCGTCGCCGACCAGTCCGCCGCGGCGACCACCGCCCGCGAGGCTTGGACCGCCCAGGCCTGACGGAACGGGGTGCCGCGCGCATCCCCGTGGTTGCATGAGTGCCCGTGCCGGGCTGGCTCCGTGCGCCGGCGGCCCCCTTGGGCCGCGGTGGGCCGAGAGCCGGCGCTCACGCCGGGACAGGCCCAGAGCGCCGGGCGTTTACAGTTCGTCATCGCAGCCGCGGCCGGGCCGCGGGTGATGGAGGTGCCGACATGGCCATGTGGCTTCGTGGGGTGGCGGCGGCGGTGGGCGGGGCGGCCCTGACCCTGGGGGCGCTAGGACTCGCCGGTGGGGGGCTGGCCTGTGCGGAGCAGTCACACGAGCAGCCGGCCTCGCGCCAGGAGCAGCCGCCGGCTCAGCCCGCGGCGGGCGTTGAACTTGCCGACGAACTCTCCGCGGCGTTCGAGCGCGTCGCCGGCCTGATCCGCCCCTCGGTCGTCAACATCTCCTCCAAGCGCGTCGTGCGCTCGCCGTTCGCGGGCTTCGGCGTCTTCGGCTTTTCCGATCAGCCGCTGATCCAGGAAGGGCAGGGCACCGGCTTCGTGATCAGCCCGGAGGGATACCTCCTCACCAACAACCACGTCGTGCAGGACGCGGCGGAAGTCAACGTCCGCTTCGAGGATGGCAGTGAGTACACCGCCCTGGTCATCGGGACCGATCCGCAGACCGACATCGCCGTGCTCAAGGTGGACGCGGACAACCTGACACCCCTCCCCCTGGGCGACAGCGACTCGGTGCGGGTGGGCGAGTGGGTCATCGCGGCCGGCAACCCGTTCGGCCTGCGGTCCACGATCACCGCGGGGATCGTCAGCGCCACTGGTCGCACGGGCGTCGGCATCATCGACCAGGGGTACGAGGACTTCATCCAGACCGACGCGGCGATCAATCCCGGCAACTCGGGCGGGCCGCTGGTGAACCTGCGCGGCGAAGTGATCGGCATCAACACGGCCATCTTCACCCGCACCGGCGGCAACATGGGCATCGGCTTCGCGGTGCCGGTCAACATGGCCAAGTACGTCGCCGAGCAGATCATCGCCGAGGGACGCGTCGTGCGCGGGCAGATCGGCGTGACGCTCCAGCCCGTCAACGAGCGCCTTGCGCGGGCGCTGGGTCACGACGGGCGCAGCGGCGCGGTCGTGACGATGGTGCTGCCGGGGACACCGGCCGAGGAGGCCGGGCTGCGCGAGGGCGACGTGATCACGTCCGTCAACGGCGTGGAGGTACGCGACGACGCGGCGCTGAAGTTGCGGCTCGCCCAACTCCGCCCCGGCGCCGAGGCCCGCCTCGGCGTGTCGCGCGGAGGAGCCAAACGCACTGTGACCGTGGAGATCGCGGCCCGCGAGACGGGGGAGGCGCGGCGGCAGTCGCGTGCCCCGGCCGCGGCGAGGATCGCCGACGCCGGACTGGGCCTGGAAGTGGCGTCGCTCTCGCCTCGCGTCAACGCTCGCCTGGGCCTGCCCGAGAGGCTCACCGGCGTCGTCGTGACGAACGTGCAGGCGTTCAGCGCGGCGGCCCGCGCGGGCCTCAAACCCGGGGACATCATCGTCGAGGCCGATCGCACGGAGGTGACCTCCGTGGACGACCTCCGCAGGGCGCTGACGCGCGAGCGGCTCCGCGAGGGCGTGCTGCTGCGCGTGCTGAACCGCGCCGACGTGCCGCGGTACGCGGTGCTGGAGATGAACTAGTCGCGGCGTGGCGCGCGTGGTGAAACCGGGCTTAGTGAGGCCCGGGCGCACGCGGCTACGCTGGGTCACGCATCAGGGCGGCGCTGAGGGTCGGACCGCCGTACCTGACGCCGGGCCGGCCGACCCTCGACGGTGCGTGTTGCACCCAGCGCGGCCCGCGGGAGGGAGCAACAGCCGTGAGGATTGCACAGGTCTCGCCGCTCTATGAGAGCGTGCCGCCTGCGCTCTACGGGGGGACGGAGCGGATCGTTTCCAACCTGACCGAAGAGCTCGTCCGGGCCGGGCACGACGTGACGCTGTTCGCCAGCGGGGACTCCCGCACCCAGGCCCGCCTGGTGGCCCCGTGCCGGCGCGCCCTGCGCCTGGGCAACGGGTGGAACGACCCGCTTGTTCCGCACGTGCTGATGCTCGAGCAGGTCTTTGCTCGGGCGGACGCCGGCGAGTTCGACGTCATCCACTTCCATACGGACTATCTGCATTACCCGCTCAGCCGGCGCTGCGGCGTGCCCGCCGTCACCACGATGCACGGCCGCATGGACCTGCCGGACTACCGCCCGCTGCTGGCGGAGTACATGGACATGCCGCTGGTCTCGATCTCCGATGCGCAGCGGGCGCCGGTGCCCGAGGCCAACTGGAAGGCCACCGTGTACCACGGGCTGCCGCGGGACCTGCTGCGCCCGGGGAGCGGGCGCGGGGGGTACCTGGCGTTCCTCGGGCGGATCGCGCCGGAGAAGGGGCCGGACCGGGCGATCGAGATCGCGCGGCGGGTCGGCATGCCGCTGCGGATCGCCGCGAAGGTGGACGCCAAGGACCGCGAGTACTTCGAGCGTGTGATCCGGCCGCTCATCCGCCCGCCCCACGTGGAGTACATCGGCGAGATCTGCGACTCGCGCAAGAGCGAGTTCGTCGGCGAGGCCGAGGCCGTGCTGTTCCCGATCGACTGGCCCGAGCCGTTCGGGATCGTCATGATCGAGGCGATGGCGTGCGGGACGCCGGTGATCGCCTTCCGCTGCGGATCGGTGCCGGAGATCGTGCATCACGGCGAGACCGGGTTCGTCGTGAGCAGCGTTGAGGAAGCGGTCCACGCGGTGCGCGAGGTGCGGGGCCTGTCGCGCCGGCGCTGCCGCGAGGTCTTCGAGGCCCGGTTCACCTCCGAGCGCATGGCGGCGGATTACCTGCGGGTGTACCGCGAGGTGATCGCGGACCGGGCGCGGCCGCCGCGTGCCGTCTGGCGTGGGGTTGCGGGATGAGCGCGGGCGCCGAAGCCGGCGGCCCGCCGGCCGGCGAGGCCGCCCACGACAACCGGTACTCCATCCACGCCGACTCGGTCATCGCCGACCGGCGCACGCTGGTGCTCAAGGAGGGAGACAGCTTCGGCGTTTTCGGCCCGGGGATGGACATCGAGTCGCTGGCGGAGCACGCGCACGGGTTGTACCGGGACGACACGCGGTTCCTGTCACGCCTCGAACTGCGGATCGAGGGGCGGCGGCCGCTGCTGCTTGCGGCGGCGATCACGCGCGACAATGCGCGGATCGCCGCCGACTACACGAACCCGGACCTGATCGGCGCCGCGGGGCAGGAGGACATGCCCCGCGGCACCCTGCACATCTCCCGCTCTCGGTTCATCTGGGCGGGCGTGATGTACGAGCGGCTCGTCGTCACGAACTTCGGCTTCCGGGACGTCGAGGCGACGCTCTCGATCGGCTTCGCGGCGGACTTCGTGGACGTCTTCGAGATCCGCGGCACGAGCCGTGACCGGCGCGGCACGGACCTTGAGCCCGAGGTGCTCGCCGACACGGTCACGCTGGGCTACGAGGGGCTGGACGGGATCGTGCGCCGCACCGTGCTGCGGCTCAACCCGGTGCCGGACGAACTGGCCCGCAGTGGCGCGGCGTACCGCCTCCGGCTCGGCCCGCGGGCGAGGACGGCGATCGAGTTCTCGGTTTCGTGCGACATCGGCCGGCCGCTGCCGGTGGTGACACGCTCGGTGGCGATCAAGCAGTTGCGCCGGCACATCCGGGCGTTCCATGAGCGGCAGTGCAGGATCGACAGCGGGGGCTCGCCGCTGTCGTACTGGACGCGCCGGTCGCTGGCGGACATCCGGCAACTGCTGATCGGGACGCCCAGCGGGCCGTACCCGTGCGCGGGTGTGCCGTGGTACGCCGCGCCCTTCGGGCGCGACGGGATCATCACGGCGCTCTCCTTGCTATGGGTGGACGCGAGCATCGCACGCGGGGTGCTGATGTACCTGGGCGCGACGCAGGCGGACTCGCACGACCCGGCGCGGGATGCGGAACCCGGAAAGATCCTGCACGAGCGGCGCGTGGACGAGATGGCCAACACCGGCGAAGTGCCGTTCGGGCGGTACTACGGCAGCGTGGACGCGACGCCGCTGTTCATCGTGCTCGCCGGGGCGTATCACAGCGTCACGGGGGACAAGCAGACGACCGCGGCGCTGTGGCCCCACGTGGCGCGGGCGCTGGCGTGGATCGATCAGTACGGCGACATCGACGGCGACGGGTTCGTCGAGTACCGCTCCAAGGCGGAGTCCGGGCTCATCAATCAAGGCTGGAAGGACTCGGCGGACAGCATCTTCCACGCCGATGGGACCCTCGCGGAGGGGCCGATCGCGCTGTGCGAGGTGCAGGGATACGTCTATCAGGCGCGGCGGGCGGCGGCGCGGCTGGCGCGGGCGCTGGGGATGCCCGCGGAGGCGGAGCGTCAGGAGTTGCGGGCGGAGGATCTGCGCCGGCGCTTCGAGCGGGCGTTCTGGCTGCCGGAACTGGGGACGTACGCGCTGGCGCTGGACGGCGAGAAGCGGCCGTGCGCGGTGCGGGCCTCCAACGCGGGGCACTGCCTCTTCTCGGGGATCGCGGCGCCGGAGCGGGCCGCGAGCGTGGCCCGGCTGCTGATGAGCCGCACGATGTTCAGCGGGTGGGGGATCCGCACCGTGGCGACGACCGAGGTGCGGTACGACCCGATGTCGTACCACAACGGCTCGGTGTGGCCGCACGACAACGGGATCATCGCAGCGGGGATGGCCCGCTACCGGGCACGCAGCGCGGTGTCGGCGCTGCTCAACTCGTTCCTCGACGCGGCGAACTACGTCGAGTTGCGCCGGCTGCCGGAACTGTTCTGCGGCTTCCGGCGGCACCACGGGCGCGGGCCGACGCCGTACCCCGTGGCGTGCAGCCCGCAGGCGTGGTCGGCGGCGACGGCGTTCATGCTGCTGCACGCGGCGTTGGGGCTGCGGGTCGACGGGGCGGCGCGGCGGGTGACCATCCGGCGGCCGCTGTTGCCGCGGTCGATTCCCAGGCTCGCGATCCACGGCCTTCGCGTCGGGGATTCGTCGGTAGACCTGCTGTTCGAGCGCGACTACGGGGACGTCGGGGTTGTCGTGCTCGGCAAGCAGGGGCCGGTGACGGTCATCGTCCAGAAGTGAGTGGATCGGAGCGCTGCGGCGCGGGGGCGGCGGCCTCGGCCGGGAGGCCCTCGATGAAGACGTCCACCAGTTGGCCGGGGTACAGGCGCGGGAGCGCCGCGTCGCCGCCGGACGGGCTGGTGACGCGGAAGACGACTTCGACCACGCGTGTGTCCACGCGCTCGGTCGTCGAGCCGCTGAGGTCGGTCTTCGGCCGCGCGAGCGGCTCGATGCGGATCATCTCCAGCGGGACCACGAGTTCGGCGCTGCCGCGGAGCCGGGCGACGCCGCGGGCGCCCTCGCGGAGACGCGGGAGGTCTTCCTCGTCGATGCGGGCGCGGATGTTCATGCTCGACAGGTCGCCCAGGACCATGGCGGCGTTGATGACGTCGGCGGGGGCGAACTGGCCGGGCTCGATGTCGCGCTTGAGCACGGTGCCGTCGATTGGGGCGCGGACGGTGCGGCGGTCGATGAGCAACTGAATGGCGTTGATGTCCGCGTCGGCCTGGGCGATGCGAGCCCGGGCGACGGCGATGTCCTGGGCCCACGCGCCGGAGCGGGCCAGCGTAAGTTGGGCCTCGGCCTGCTGGAGTCGGGCGCGGGCCTCCTCAAGGGCGAACCAGCGGCGGCGGACCTCCTGCTCGGAAGCGGCGCTGCGCTGCGCGGCGGCCGAAAGCGACTCGTACTGATCAGAGAGGTCGGCGACGGTGGCGCGGGCGGCCTCCACCGCCGCCTCGAGGACGGGGATCTCCTCGGGACGGGGTTGGGCCTCGAGGCGCTGAAGGTCGGCGAGCGCGGCTTCGCGGGCCGCGCGGGCGCGCATGAGGTCGGCCTGGAGGGGGCGGGTATCGAGTTCGAAGAGCGGGTCGCCCGCCTTGACGGCCTGGCCGACCTCGGCCCAGATCCGTGTGACAACGCCCCCCTCGGGAGCGGCGATGAGCACGTTGCGCGACGCGGCCTCGACGATCCCGGTGCCGGCGATGCCCTCCTCGAATGGATTGATCGACGGGACGGCGGCGAGCGGGACCTCGGGCGCTTCGCGCCTGGAGACCGCGATCGCGTAGATGGCGACGCACAGCCCCGCGACCGCCGCGATGATCGTGACCCACTTGGTCATCCGGCCTGCTCCTTCTCCGCCGCGGCGCCGGTGCGGGCTCCGGCGCCTCCCTCGTCGCCCCCGTTTTCATAGTGCGGGACCCACTTGCGTTCTTCCTGGACAAAGTGGGAAGGTTCGGCCTTGAGGCGGCCGTCTTCCATCTCTTCGATGCGGTCGGCGTAGTGGAAGATCCGGGCGTCGTGGGTGACGACGATGACGCAGCGCGGGCGGCCGCGGGCGTCGCGGCCGCGGCTTGCGGCGTGGATCAGGTCCATGGCCGACTGGCCGGTGCGGGCGTCGAGGTTGGCGGTGGGCTCGTCGCAGACCAGCAGCGCGGGGTCGCCGACCAGGGCCCGGGCGATGGCGACGCGCTGCTGCATGCCGCCGCTGAGTTGGGCCGGCCGAGCCGAGGCGCGGCCGTCGAGGCCGACGGAGGCGAGCACCTCGCGGGCGCGCCGGGCGGCCACGGCGCGGCTCTCGCCGCGGATGATGAGCGGAACCGCGACGTTCTCCTCGATCGTGAGCGTCGGGATGAGGTTGAACTGCTGGAAGACGAAACCGACGACCTCGCCGCGCCGGGCGGTGCGCTCGTCGGGGGTAAGGTCGGACCATCGGGTGCCGAAGACCGAGACCTCCCCGGAGTCGGCGTCGAGGACGCCGCTGATGATGGAGACGAGCGTGGTCTTGCCGCAGCCGCTGGGGCCGACGAGCATGACCAGTTGGCCGGGGTCGATCTCGAGGCTCACGCCGCGGAGGGCGGGGACGGCGGCGGCGCCCTGGCCGAAGGTCTTGGTGACGTCGCGGACCCGGATGGCCGGGCCGGCGCTGGCTTCACTTGAAGACAATCGCCGGCTCCAGTCTCAGGACGCGGATCAGGCTCAGAAGGCTGCCGCTGCTGATGCACAGCAGGACGGCGATAAACGAGCCGATCAGCAGTTGCCAGGGGAAGTACGTCGCGAGTTCCGAGCCCGGGCGCTGGCTCACGATGCTGAAGGCGCCGGCGGCGCCGACGCCCACGCCGAAGCCGATGACGCCGACAACCAGGGCCTGCACGAGGATCATCGCCAGGAGCGTGCGCTTGCGGGCGCCCATCGCCTTGAGGACGGCGAAGTTGCGGAGGTTGTCGAGGGTGAACTGGTAGAAGACGGTCGCCGAGACGACCAGGCCGACGATCAGGCCGAGCAGGACGGTGATGCCGAAGTTGATGCCGATGCCGGTCTCCCGCATGATGAAACTCACGGTCTTCATGCGCATCTCGTCGGGGGTGAGGGCGGCGAGGTCGGGGAGGGCGTTGATCGCCGCCTGCACGCGGCGGACGTCCACGCCGTCCTTCACGCCGACGAGGATGTAGGTCAGGGTGTTGCGCCCGAGGGGGACGAAGTTGATCGCGTTCTCGTAGGTCGTGTACATGACGGCCGGGGAGTCGAAGCCGGCCTTGGCGCGGCAGTAGCCGACGATGATGGCGCGCCGGTCGTTGAGTTTGAGGGTGTCGCCGATCTTCGGGTTGCCGAGTTTGGGGAGGGACGATTCCTCGACCAGGACCGCGTCGGCGACCTTCAGGTCCTCCAGCCGGCCGGCGGTGATCAGCGGCGGGCGGCCGACCATCGTGCTGCGGCTGATGCCGGTGAGGGCGACGGAGCGGAACTTGCCTCCCGGGAGTTCGGCGGTGGCGCGGAGGGAGAAGAAGGGCTCGGCCCAGGCGACGCCGGGGACCGAGCGGACGCGGTTGAGGTCGGCGTCTTCCAGCGCCCGGGTTTCGGAGATCCACTGGATGTTGGGGTCGGTGACCCAGAGGTCGGGCTGCGAGATGTTCTGAAGCGGCCCGGTCGCCCGGAGCATCAGGCCGAGGAAGATCGAGCCCTGCTGGGTGATCAGGAGCACGGCGAAGCCGAGCCCGAGCACCAGTGAGAGGTACTTGGCACGGTCCCCGAGCAGCATGCGAAGCGCGATGCGGATCATCCGTTGGCCAACAGTACGGCTCCCTCCGCGCTGCCGCCGCGTGGATCGTCGGGGGGAGCGGGGCGAGCGGCGGTCAGCCGCGCCAGGGGCCGGTGATCGCCAGCGTGAGGCCGTCCTGCTGCATGTTGACGAAGAGCGTCGTGCCGTCGGGGGAGAAGCACGCCCCGGCCAGTTCGCTGCTGGCGGTGGCGGTACGGCCGATGGTGTACGCCTCGCCCTCGGGCGTGACGCCGAGGAGGCGGTTGATGCCGCCGCAGTCTTCGCAGACGACCAGGTCGCCCCAGGGGGCGACGGTGATGTTGTCGCACATGTCCATCACGCTGCGGTCGTTGGGCTCGATGAAGAGGGTGAGTTCCTCGGGGCGGTCGGTGCGGGTGTTGGGCGTGAGTTTCCAGATCTGGCCGCGCCGGGCCACGCCGCCGTTGGTGCAGCAGAAGTAGATGGCGTTGGGGGCGGCCCACATCCCTTCGGTGCGGGCGAACTTCGCGGCGCCGGCCTTGAAGCCGCGGTCGCGGAGGTCGTCCTTGGGGGACTCGATGTCGTCAAGGTCGATCCACTTGACGGGGAGGACATCGCCGGGGCGGACGGCGGGGGAGTCCCAGTTGCGGGTGTCGAAACTGGGGCGCTCGACGATCGCGAGGGCTTGGAGACGGCCGCCGTCGAGGAGCCGGCCGGGCGTGCGCGGGGTGTAGCGGTAGAGCAGGCCGTCGTGCCGGTCTTCCGAGAGGTAGACGATGCCGGAGAGGGGGTCGATCGCGACGGCCTCGTGGTAGAACCGGCCCATCGCCTTGATGGGGATGGGGTCGGCCAGCGCGATCTCCGGCGAGGCGGGGACCTCGAAGACGTAGCCGTGGTCTTTCTCGTGGCTGCCGGAGGCGCGGGTGACGTCCTCCTCGCAGGTCAGCCACGTTCCCCACGGCGTCGGGCCACCGGCACAGTTCCGTGTGGTGCCGGCGAGGCTGAGGAAGTGGCGCTCGAGGCGCTGGGTGCGGGTGTCGAAGACGAGCGTGGTCGTGCCGCCCAGGCCGGGCTTGCGGCCGCGGCCGGCGTCGTAGAGGCGGGAGCGGTCGATCTTCGACAGTTGCTCGAGATTGGGGCCGAACGCGCTGAGGTGCTGCCAGTGGGGTTCGTTCTCGTGGTTGCGGACGAGGATGGTGCGGCCGTCGGGGCCGGGGAAGGCGGCCATGCCGTCGTGCTTCCCGGGGACGAGCAGGCCGTCGTCCATCTCCTCACCGACGCGAGAGAAGATGGTGTAGCGGAAGCCCTCCGGGAGTTCGAAGACGTTCTCGGGGTCGGGGCGCAGCGGGCCGTAGCGGAAGCCGACGGCGTCGTCCGGCGGGGCGATGCAGCCCGTAAGCCGGTGGAGGCCGGCGAAGCCCGCGGCGAAGGCGGCGCTGCACTGCAGGAAATGGCGGCGGGTGAGGCTCACAGGCTTGAGCGTACGAGGATCGGGGGCGGGCTTCGAGACGGCGGTTTTTCAAGATTGGGCCAGGGGGTGGCGACCAAGGGGGGGAGGGGGCGTACGGCAAGAGTTATCCACAATGGACGGGTCTTGTTTGCACGGAAGGTGTTTTGGTGTATATTCACCGAACATCGGAGGTGCGGTCGTCCATGGTGGTCCACGGTGCCGACATCCGGAAGTCAGTGTCGTTAAAGGACTTAAGTGAGTCCATCCGGATCGCTGAAGGGCGGGGCGGGCGAGGGACGGCGCGGGATGGGCTGGAGACCGGTTGGGAGGGGATGCCGCTGCTGGAGCGAGGGGCGATTCACGAGTGGGTCGGGTTGGCGGCTGCGGGGGAGGCCCTTCCGCAGCGGACCCGCCGGGCGGGCGACGACTGGACACCGCCGTGCGGCGTCCTGATCCACCTGGCCCAGCGGGCGATGGGTGGGGGTGGGGGGAGGAGGGGGGTTGCGGTGTGGGTCGGCCGGCGCCTGCACCCGTACGCCGTGGCGGCGGGAGGCGTGGACGGGTGGCTCCTGGTTGACCTGCCGGATGCTGCCTCGCGTCTGTGGGCGATCGACCTGGCGCTGCGCTCGCCGGGAGTGGCGGCGGTGGTCGCGGACGCTTCGGGGTTGGACATGGCGGCGTCGCGCCGGCTGCAACTGGCGGCGGAGGCGGGGAGCCGCGCCGGCGGAGGCGGGATTGGGCTGTTGGCGCGGCCGGCGTGGGAGGCTGGGCGCATCTCGGCCGCGGCGACGCGGTGGCTTGTGCGGCCAGCGCCGTCGGAGGGGCGGCTGCCGCGGTGGTCCATCCAGTTGCTGCGGGCCCGGGGGGCGCTGGCGGCGGCGGGGGCATTTGAACCCATTGTTGTGGAGTGGAGCCGTGCGTCGTGTCGTGTCGTTGTACCTGCCGCAGTGGTCCACGGACCTGGTCCGGCGCCGGCTGCGCCGGGCCTTGCGCTGCGGACCGCCTGAGGCGGCCGGGGCGTGGGACGGGGGGCCGCCGCCGATCCTGCTGGTGACGATTGATCACCAGCGGCAGGTCGTGGCCCGCTGCTGCGAGCGGGCCGCGGCGTGCGGCGTCCGCCCCGGCATGACGCTCGCGCACGCGCGGGCGCTGCTGCCGCCGAAGGACCACGGTCGCGTCGTCGTTGAGGACCTGGACCCGAAGCGCGACGAGGCGGCCCTGCGCCGGCTCGCCGACTGGGCGGTGCGCTTCACGCCGCTGGTGATGGCCGACCCGCCGGACGGGCTGCTGCTGGACATCACGGGGTGCGAGCATTTGTTCGGCGGGGAGCGAGAGTTGCTGCGGGCGCTGGCGCGGGGCGTGCGCCGGCTGGGGGTGCGGTGCAGGCTCGCGGCGGCGCCGACGTTCGGCTGCGCGTGGGCGGTGGCGCGGTTCGGGCCGTTCGAGCGGTCGATCGTGCACCCCGGCCGCGCGGCGGATGCCGTGCGGCCATTGCCGGTGGCGGCGCTGCGGATTTCGCCGGAGGTCGAGTCAGCGCTGCACGAGGTAGGGATCGAGCGTGTGGAGCACCTGATGGCCCTGCCGCGGGGGACGCTGCCGTCGCGTTTCGGCCCCGACCTGCTCGTGCAACTGGATCGGGCGACGGTCGAGTCGGAACTGATCCCGGACCAGGCGATCGACCCGGTGCGTCCGACCGAGCCGCCGCGGGCGCAGATGCTCTTCAGCGGCCCGACGACGCAGTGCGAGGCGGTGCACGAGGCGGCGCGGCGGGTGCTGGACGACTTGTGCCGCCGGTTGGAGACGATGGAGAGCGGCACGCGCCTGATCGACCTGCGCCTGCTGCGGGTGAGTGCCGAGCCGGTGGTCATTTCGCTGTCGATGAGCCGGCCGACGCGGAGCCTGCGGCACCTGTGGTCGCTGGCGCGGCCGCATTTGGAGCGGGCGCACCTGGGGTTCGGCGTGGAGGGGGTGGTGGCGACGGCGCAGCGGCTGGCGCGCCTGCCGCACGAGCAACTCGAGCACGCCGATGGCCAGTGGGTTGATGCGGAGGGTGCGGACCGGCGCCGCTGCGCGCAGGCGGTTGGCGAACTGGTGGACACACTAGCGGGGCGGCTTGGGACCGAAGCCGTGATGGTCGTGGAGATGAACGAATCGCACGTGCCGGAGCGGGCCTTTCGTGTGCGGCCCGCGGCGGGAGCGCTGGGGGTGCTGGCGCAGGAGGAGGGCGCCGCCCCCCACGCTCCCTACTCCGGCATCCGCAAGCCGCCGCCGGAGCCGCCGCCGCCGGTCAGCCCCGCGTCGCGGCCGACGATCCTGCTTTCGGAGCCGGAGCCGGCGGAGGTGATGGCGCTGGTGCCGGATGGACCGCCGACGTGGATGCGGTGGCGAGGCCGGGAGGTTCGCCTCCGCGCGGGGATCGGGCCGGAGCGGATCGCGGGGGAGTGGTGGAGGGAGGGGCAGGGGGAAGGCTCGCGGGCGCGGAGCGAAAGGGCGACGGACAGACGGAGCGGGGCCACCGCGGCAGCGCCCGCTCCGGGCCCCGCATGCTCCGCGCCCGCCTGCCTTTCCCACCGGGATTACTTCCGCGTGCAGGATGACACGGGGTTGTGGATGTGGGTGTACCGGGAAAGCGATGGGGTGGGGGCGGGGGGGAGGTGGTTTGTGCACGGGGTGTGGGGGTAGGGGAAACAGCAAAGCAGCAAAGCAGCAAAGCAGAACCGGACTGCTCCGCAGGGATGCGCGGGGTTGCACCGCGGCACGGAGGCCGAGCCATGACCGCTCTCTTCCATGCCCGAGTACCCGCCTCCCAAGCCGCGCGCCCATCCGCTGCACGCGCCGTCGCTTCCTCCGCGGCCGGCACCGCACCCGAGCGTTTCCTACTGCGACCTCCACGTCACCAGCAACTTCACGTTCCTGACCGGGGCCAGCCACCCGGATGAACTCGTGCGGCGGGCGGCCAGCCTCGGCCATACCGCGGCGGCGATCACCGATTGCAACACGCTCGCCGGCGTTGTCCGGGCGCACGTCGCGGCGAAGGAGTGCGGGATCAGGCTGGCCGTGGGGTCGCGCATTCAGACCCGTCCGGCCGAGGGGACCCCGGCGCTCTCCATCCTCCTGTTCCCGACCGACCGCGCCTCCTACGGCCGCCTGTGCCGGCTGCTGACGCTCGGCAAGCGGCGGGCGCCCAAGGGGGAGTGCCACCTGTCGCTGCACGATGTGGTCGAGCACTCGGAGGGGATGCTCGGCGTCGTTCTGCCGCCGCGGACGCTGGACGAGCGCTTCATCGAGGTGCTCGAGGGGCTGCGGGCGCACTTCTCGAAGGATGACCGGCTGTCGCTGGCGGCCTGGCGCCAGTTCGGGCCGGACGATGAGGACCGGCTGCGGCAACTCGGCGATCTTGCGGCGCACGTGCGCGTGCCGCTGGTGGCGACCAACGACGTGCTGTACGACGTTCCGGAGCGTCGGGCGCTTCAGGACGTGCTGACGTGCATCAGACACGGGTGCACGCTGGAGCAGGCGGGGCGGCTGCTGCGCCCGCACGCCGAGCGGCACATGAAGCCGCCGGAAGAGATGCTGCGGCTGTTCTCGTCGCAGCCGTGGGCCGCCCGCGCGGTGGCGCGAAGTGCGGAGATCGCCCTGCGGGCCTCGGCGTTCAGCCTCGACCAGTTGCGGTACGAGTACCCCGACGAGGTCATCCCGAAGAACACGACCGCGATGCAGCACCTGACGGAACTGACGTGGAAGGGCGCCCGCGAGCGCTACCCCGCGGGCGTGCCGCCGAAGGTGTCGTCGCAGATCCTGCACGAACTGAAACTGATCGACGAACTTCAGTACGCCCACTACTTCCTCACGGTGCACGACATCGTGACCAAGGCCCGCGGGATGATCGGGCCGGACGGGTACCCGATCCTGTGCCAGGGGCGCGGGGCGGCCGCCAACTCGGCCGTCTGCTACTGCCTCGGCGTCACCAGCGTGGACCCCGACCGCATCGACGTGCTCTTCGAGCGGTTCGTGAGCAAGGAGCGCAACGAGCCGCCGGACATCGACGTTGACTTCGAGCACGAGCGGCGGGAGGAGATCATCCAGTACATCTACTCCAAGTACGGGCGCGACCGGGCGGCGCTGACCGCGGAGGTCATCTCCTACCGCGGGCGCAGCGCCGTGCGCGAGGTCGGCAAGGCCCTGGGCCTCTCGCTCGATCTCGTGGACCGCCTGGCCAAGAGCATGGACTGGTGGGAGCACGGGGCCGTGCGCGAGGACCGGCTCCGCGAGCACGGGCTGAACCCGCAGGACCCCACGCTCCGGCACGTTCTGTCCCTGTGCGCCCAGATCCGCGGCTTCCCGCGGCACCTGTCGCAGCACGTCGGCGGGTTCGTCATCAGCCGGGGGCCGCTGTGCGAGAGCGTCCCGATCGAGAACGCGGCGATGGAGGACCGCACGGTCATCGAGTGGGACAAGGACGACATCGACGCGCTGGGGATGCTCAAGATCGACGTGCTAGGGCTGGGGATGCTGACGTGCATCCGCAAGGCGTTTGTGCTGATCGAGGGGTACGAATCACGCCGCACCGAAGGGGCGAGGGAATCGACGGGGGACGTGTCGCATGATCTTCCTCCGCCCCTTCGGGGTGAGGGCGGCCGGCGGTTCGAGTTGCACACCATCCCGCCGGAAGACCCGCGCGTGTACGACATGATCTGCAAGGCCGACACGGTGGGGGTCTTCCAGATCGAGTCGCGGGCGCAGATGTCGATGCTGCCGCGGCTGAAGCCGCGGTGCTTCTACGACCTTGTGATCGAGGTCGCCATCGTCCGGCCCGGCCCGATCCAGGGGAACATGGTCCACCCGTACCTGAGGCGGCGCAACAACGAAGAGCCCATCACCTATCCGAGCCCGGAGGTCGAGAAGGTTCTGAAGAAGACGCTGGGCGTTCCTCTGTTTCAGGAGCAGGCGATGGCGCTGGCCATTGTCGCCGCGGGGTTCACGCCCGGCGAGGCAGACCAACTCCGCCGCGCGATCGCCGCGTGGAAGAGCAGGCCCGGCGCGATCCTCGCGTTCGGCGAGAAACTCATGTCCGGCATGATCGCCCGCGGCTACTCGCGGGACTTTGCGCAGCGCTGCTTCGACCAGATCAAGGGGTTCTCCGGCTACGGCTTCCCCGAGAGCCACGCCGCGAGTTTCGCGCTGCTCGTGTACATCTCGGCGTGGCTCAAGTGCTACCACCCGGCCGCGTTCGCCGCGGCGCTGATCAACAGCCAGCCGATGGGTTTTTACGCGCCCGCCCAGATTGTCCGAGACGCGAAGGAGCACGGGGTGGAGGTGCGCGAGATCGACGTGAACCTCAGCGATTACGACTGCACGTTGGAGGAAAGGCACGAAGGCACGGAGGCACGAAGGCACGAAGGAGAAGATTGTGGATGCCGGGCAACAGAAGAGCATCAGGACGTTTCGCGATTTGGTCGCGTGGCAGAAGGGGATGGGACTGGCGGAGCATATCTATGCGGCCTCGCAGGGCATGCCGAGAGCCGAGCAGTTCGGGCTGACGATGCAGATGCGCCGGGCGGCGGTATCGGTGCCGTCGAACATCGCGGAGGGATATGCAAGGCAGAGCACGACGGAGTATCTCCGATTCCTCCGGATCGCGCGGGGTTCGCCGGCCGAACTTGCAACGCAGGTCGAACTCTCGGTGCGTATGCGGCTGATTCCTCGCAACGATCGGCTGATGGCTCTGCTCGGCGAGGAGGACCGGATTCTCCAGGGGCTGATCCGCAGCCTCGAGAAGCGTCAGACGCCGAGCAGCACGGATGGGGCTCGGTAGGTCCGGCTCTCCGCCTGGGCATGCGTCTGGTTCAGGGGCTCGCGGAGTCCGAGGCGAGGGCGATCATGGAGGCGGTGCGGCGGCACGGGCCGTTTGCGAGCATCGAGGCGCTGTGGCGGGCCAGTCGCGTGAAGGTGGCGACGCTGCGTGCGCTGGCCCGTGCGGATGCGTTCGGCTCGATGGGGCTGACGCGCCAGCAGGCGCTGTGGCACATCCGCGATCTGCGCGATGAATTACTGCCGTTGTTCGACGAGAGGCACGGAGGCACGAAGGCACGGAGGCACGAAGGGGAGAACCAACCGGTTCCGTTGCCGCCGATTCCCGTGGACCGCCAGGTCGTGTACGACTACGCCGCCACCGGCCTGTCCCTCAAGGCCCATCCGCTGTCGTTCATCCGCGACCGGCTCGCCGCGCTGGGGGTGACGCCCAACGTGCAACTCCGCGACGAGGCTCTTCAGCCAAACGGCTCGCTTATCACCGTCGCCGGCATCGTGCTCGTGCGCCAGCGTCCCTCGACCGCTTCGGGCATCGTCTTCGCCACGATCGAGGACGAGACCGGCGTCGCCAACCTCATCATCCGGCCGCACATCTACGACCGATACCGCAAGGCCGCCAGGCACGCGGTCGTGCTCATCGCCCGAGGGTTCGTCGAGCGGCAGGGGGAGGTCGTGCACATCATGGTCCGGTCGCTGGAGGACGCGGGGGATCTGTTCCAGGGCCTGGACGCGGCGTCGCGCGACTTCCACTGATGCCGTCCTGCTATGCTCCTCGCCGCATGCACAACGACGACACGCTCCTCAACCTCGTCCCCGAGTGGCGCCCCGGCCCCGAGCGCCATATCGCCAGCACCCGCATCCTCGAGGTCCGGGCCAAGCAGTGGACCAGCCCGAGCAACCCCGCCCGCGCGGGGGAGTTCGTGTACTTCGACGCCCCGGCGTGGGTGAACGTCATCGCGCTGACGCCGCGGCGGGAGGTCGTGCTGATCGAGCAGTTCCGCCACGCGCTGGGGAAGGTGACGCTCGAACTCCCCGGCGGCATGGTTGATCCCGGCGAGCCGCCGGAGACCGCGATCGTCCGCGAGTTGGCCGAGGAGACCGGCTACGCGGGCGCGTGGCGCGGCATCATCGGCTCGGCCAGCGCCAACCCGGCGCTGCTGAACAACTGGTGCCACACGGGCCTGGTGACCGACGCCGAGCGCACGGCCGACCTGCGTCTGGACGAGAACGAGGAGATCGCCGTGCGGCTGGTCCCGCTGGCGCGGATCCCCGACCTGATCCGCTCGGGCCTGATCCACCACTCGCTGGTCATCGCGGCGTTCCACTATCTGAGCCTGTCGCCGTGGGCCGCGGATGAACACCGGTAGGCGAGGATCTGCCAAAGCCATTGGGCCGCAGATCAACACGGATCAGACAAAGAAGGAGTTCTCTTCTCCTCTCATACATATCCGTGTTGATCAGTGTCTATCTGTGGCTCCCTTATCTGCGTGCATCTGCGTTCATCTGCGGCTAAGCAGGAGCCGGCGCAGCATCCTTCAACTCGGCCTCGACTCGTACCTGGCCGTTCCAGCGGTTGAGTTTGGGCTCGATCACCGCGTCCATCGGCATGCCGGCGGTGAGGACGCCCAGCCGCTCGCCCCAGCCCCAGGCCACGAGTCTGAGCAGGCCATTGCCGAACTGCTCGCGGCCGCGCGGGCGGACCGTGACCTGAAGGTGCTTGCCGTGGGCTCCGAGCAGACGCGGGGCGAAGGCGACCTGGAGGCCCGGCACGAGCAGGCGCACCGGCGGGTTGTCGCGTCCGAACGGCGCCAGCCGCTCGATCTGGCCGACAGTCTCGGGCGTGAGTTCATCCAGCGACGCCCGCACGTCAACCTCGACCCGCGGCACGAGGTCCTCCGGCGCGATCCGCTCGTTGGCGTAGGCGATGAAGCGCTCCGTAAACGCGGCCATGTTGTCCATTCGCAGGTGCAGCCCCGCGGCCATGTCGTGCCCGCCGTACTTCTCCAGCAGGTCTTCGCACGCCTGGAGCCCCGCGTGCAGGTTGAACCCCGGCACGCTGCGCCCCGAGCCGGCGCAGATCACGCCCGATTCGCTCTGACGGCACTGCATCAGGATCACCGGCCGCGAGTAGCGCTCGACCAGCCGCGAGCAGACGATGCCGACGACGCCGGCGTGCCACCCCTCGTGGACGAGCACGATGGCCCGCTTGTCGGGGCCGGTCATGCCGGAGGCCTCGGCCAACTCAACCGCCTGGCGGAAGATCTCGTTCTCGACCGCGCGGCGGGCGTCGTTCTGGCGCGTCAGGTGCTGCGCGATCTCGCGGGCGCGGGCTTCATCCGCGGCGGTGAAGAGTTCGACGGCGTCTTTGGCGTGCCCCATGCGGCCCGCCGCGTTGAGGCGCGGACCGAGGCGGAAGCCGACGTCCATCTCGCCCAGGTCCGACTCCGCCAGACCCGCGGCCTCGACCAGCGCCCGCAGGCCGACGAACGGCGAGCAGCGCATGCGCTCCAGGCCGTAGCGGGCGAAGACGCGGTTCTCGCCCAGCAGCGGGACGACGTCCGCGATCGTTCCCAGCGCCGCGAACGGGAGCAGTTCGACCAGCAGCGTCCGCAGGTCGGGCGTGACGCGCTGCGAGCCGCAGTGCATCGTCGCCAGACGCCACGCGAGTTTGTACGCGACGCCGGCGCCCGAGAGGTCGCCGAACGGGTACTGCGACCCCGGCCGGCGCGGGTGGACGATCGCGTAGGCCCGCGGCAGATCCTCATCGCTTGCTGGCGGGTTGTGGTGGTCGGTGATGATCAGGTCCAGCCCGCGCTGCGCGGCGACATCGGCGGGGCCGCGGGCGGTGATGCCGCAGTCCACCGAGACGATCAGGTCCGCGCCCTGCGAGGCCAGTTCGTCGATCGCCGCGGCGTTCAGGCCGTACCCCTCTTCGAGGCGGTGGGGGACGTACGTGCGGACGTCGGCGCCCGGCGCGATCGTCCGCATGGTGTGGAAGAGGATCGTCGTGGCGGTGATGCCATCGACGTCGTAGTCACCGTAGATGACGACCGGCCCGCCGCGCCGGAGCGACGCGAGGATGCGCTCCGCGGCGCGGTCCATGTCGGGCATCAGCGATGGGTCGTGCAGGTGGACCAGCCGCGGGTCGAGGAAGGCGAGCGATTCGGCCTGGCCGCGGATGCCGCGGGCCGCGAGGATGCGCTCGACCAGTGTGCCCTCCGCGCTTCCTGCGCCGGCGGCGTCCGTCCTGAACACCCACTGTCCGATGATGCCCCGCACAGCCCGAGCATATCGCGCGCGGAGCGACCGTGTGATCCGCACCGGCCGCCGATCCGGGCGCCCGGGCGTAGACTCCATCCGTTTCCCCCGCAACCGACAGCCCCGCTTGACCAAGGACCTTCCGATGGTGCGGCTCTCGAAGATCTACACGCGCACCGGCGACGACGGCACGACCGGCCTTGGCGACGGCGGCCGAGTGCCCAAAACGGACATCCGCGTCGAGGCGTACGGCACCGTCGATGAGGCCAACGCCGCGGTGGGCATGTGCATTCTTCATGCCGGCTCGCTGCCCGCGGTGGCGGAGTTGCTGCGGTCGATCCAGCACGATCTGTTCGACGTCGGGGCCGACCTGTGTACGCCGATCGCCGCGGGCGGCGAGAAGCCGGGCGAGCGGCTGCGCGTGACCGCCGCGCAGACCGAGCGGCTCGAAGCCGCGATCGATCGGTTCAACGAGGGGCTCAAGGCCCTCAACAGTTTCGTCCTGCCCGGCGGGACGGCGCTGGCGGCCGCCCTGCACATGGCCCGCACGATCGTCCGGCGGGCCGAGCGGCGCACGGTGGCGCTCCAGCAATCGCAACCCGCAGCCACCAATCCGGAGGCGACCCGGTATCTCAATCGGCTGAGCGACCTTCTGTTCGTCCTCGGTCGCGTCGCCAACACGCCCGAGGCAGGGGGGACGGGGGATGTCCTGTGGGTCCCCGGGGCGAACCGGGGGCAGGCCTGACCGACCGATTGGTCACATTCGGTCTCCCGAGGCTTGGTGGCGCGATAGACTGGCGGCCGATGCCGGTGCCCGTTCGGGCCGGCGCTGGGCGGCGGCGGGGGCAGGATCACGGATGACCGCCTTCACCTACACCGCGGACTTCCACCAGGAGTTCGAAGCCGAAACCGCGCGGCTCCTGCGGCGGCGGTTCATCTGGTTCGCGGCGGTGGCGGGGGTCCTGACGATCCTGGAGATCGCGCGGCAGATCCCGGAGATCCTCCAACTCCTGACGAGATCCACGGCGGAGGCGGATGAGCCGCTGCGCCGGCTGGCCGTCCGGTATGCGGGGCTCAACCTCGGGCATGACGTGCTGACGCTGCTGCTGTACGGGGGCGTGCTGCTGTACGTGCGCACGGTCGGGCCGCCGCGGCATCTGCTGCTGCGGCTGAGCATGCTGTGCATCCTGCTCGACGGCGTGTTGGACATCGGGACGGCGAGCATCATGGGGAGCGCGGGGTGGGGGATCATCTTTGTGGTCGTGGCGCACAGCCTCGCGGCGGCGTTCCTGCCGTGGTCGCCGCAGCAGGCGATCATGCCGATGGCGCCGCTGCTGATCCTCAACGCCGCGACGTGGCTGCTGGTGTGGCGTCCCGACACGGCGAGAACGACCGAGACGATCGTCTTCCCGATCGCGGCGATGCTCATGACGCCGCTGGCCGCGGCGCCGGGGACGCTCATCACCTACCTCAAACACGCGCGGCGGATGGAGCAGTTCAAACTGCGGTTCCTCCAGGACCGCTACGGGATGATCCGGCGCGAACTGGTCGATGCCCGGCGCATCCACGAGGCGCTGTTCCCCGCGCCGGTGCGCGAGGGGCCGCTGCGGTTCGACTACCGGTACGAGCCGATGCTCCAGATCGGCGGCGACTACCTGTACGCGAAGTTCTCGCCCGCGGTGGGCGGGGAGCCGCCGGCGTTCAACCTGATCCTGATCGACGTGACGGGGCACGGGATCGCGGCGGCGCTGACGGTCAACCGGCTCTACGGCGAGGTGGAGCGGCTGTTCGCCGAGTCGCCGCACGCGCGGCCGGGTGACATCCTGCGGGCGCTCAACCGCTACGTTCACCTGACGCTGGCGAACCACTCGGTGTACGTGACGGCGCTGTGCGTGCGGGTGGAGACGGGGCGGAACCTGCTGGAGTACGCCAGCGGCGGGCACCCGCCGGCGTTCCTGCGCGCGGTGGACGGGACGATCGAGGAACTGGGCTCGACGTCGATCGTGCTGGGCGCCTGCCCGGACCGCGACTTTGATCCCGAGCCGCAGCAGCGGCAGTTCGGCCCCGGCGACACGCTGATCGCGTACACGGATGGGGCGATCGAGGCGCGCAACGACGCGGGGCGGCAACTGGGCGTGTCGGGGCTGCTGCGCGTGCTGGCCTGCGGGAAGCCGGACCCGGCGGGGGTGTCCGTGGGCGTGGGCGGGTGGATCACGACGATCCTGCGCGCGGTGGAGGGGCACCGCATGGGCCCGCCGCGGGACGACACGATTGTCGTCGAGATCACGCGGCCGCTGCCGGCCGCGCCGCCGCCGACGCGGATCGCGGAACTCCGCGAGCCGGAACCGGTGCCGGAGGCGGCGCCGGCGTGAGGCTGTCGGGAAGACCCGCGCCGGAGCGGCGGGTCACCCTGAGTACGATCGGGCATGCCACAGCGTGTCCCCGTCGCCGTCCTCGGTCCCACCGGCTACACCGGCCTCGAACTGATCGAGATCATCGCCCGGCATCCGTCGATGCAGATTGCGTATCTCGCCTCGGCGCGCACGCCCGCGCCGCGGATCGACGTTGAGTTTCCGCGGCTGGCGCGGCGGCTGGGCGGGGCGCCGCCGGAGTGTGGGCCGATCGATCACGACGCGATCGCGCGGGCGTGCCGGCTGGCGTTCCTGTGCCTGCCGCACGAGGCGGCGATGGAGCACACGCCGCCGCTGCTGGCACGCGGGGTGAAGGTCGTGGACCTCTCCGCGGCGTACCGGCTGCGCGACCCGGCGGTGTACGAGCGGGCGTACGGGCATCCGCACACCGATCGCGGCAACCTGGAGCGGGCGGTGTACGGGCTGACCGAGTTCGCGCGCGAGCAGGTCAAGCGTGCCGACCTGGTGGCCAACCCCGGGTGCTACCCGACGGCGGCGGCGGTCGCGCTGATTCCGCTGCTGCGGGCCGGGCTGATCCGGCCGGAGACGATCATCATCAACGCCGCGAGCGGCGTCAGCGGCGCGGGGCGGCAGCCCAAGCCGCACCTGCACTTCCCCGAAGCCAACGAGAACTTCTCGACCTACGGCATCGGTGTGCACCGGCACCAGCCGGAGATCGCGCAGTCGCTGGCGCGCTACGGCGGGGAAGCCGGCGCGAGTCTGCCGCGTGAGCCGCTGTTCGTGCCGCACCTGCTGCCGATTGAGCGGGGGATTCTCGAGACGATCTACGCGGAGCCGGCCGCGGGGGACATCACGACCGAGCGCGTGCAGGCGGCGCTCCGCGCGGCGTACGAGGGCGAGCCGTTCATTATCGTGCGGGATGAGGCGCCGTCGCTGCGGGATGTGCAGCGGACGAACATGGTGCACGTGAACGGGCGGGTGGTGGGAGGGCGGGTTGTCGTGGTCGCGGCGGAGGACAACCTCGTCAAGGGCGCCTCGGGTCAGGCGGTGCAGAATGCGAATCTCATGCTGGGGTTGGAGGAGGGGGCGGGGCTGGTGTGAGTCGGCCCGGCATTGGTCAACACTCGCAAGCGGCACGAAGAAGGCAGAAACGCGGAGCGGGTCGTGCGACCCTCGAACGCGCCCGCCCCAACGGGGCGGCGGAAGGGATGGGCTCAATATTGTTGTTGTGTTCCCGGTTGGCCGCCCCGGCGGGAGGAAGATCTCATCGTACGCGACCGCTCCTCCGCCCCTCCGGGGTGGGACTGCGGAGAAGGAACAACAAGATTGGGTGCGACCTTTCCACGGGTTCCGCTCGCTGCGCTCGCTCCACCCGTGGCTACATCCCTGCGCCCCTTCGGGGCGACCGAGACGGGAGCCTGTAAACGAGAGAACGCTTCGCGCGGCGGGCTCGGTTGGGTGGCACGGGGCTTGCGCTACTCCTTCACCCCCTCCACGACCCCGGGCACCGTGTACTTCCGCACCGCCGCCTCGAGATCAACGCCGCTGATGTTCGCGAGCGTTGCGAGCCAGGCGAAGACGTCGGCGAACTCTTCTTCCAGGTTGGCCCGCTCTTCCGGGGTCACCGGGCGCTTCTTGCCCATGGGGTTGGTGTCGCTGGCGGGAGGGCGGTTGTCGTGCAGGGCGGTGGCGAGTTCGCCGACTTCCTCCATGAACAGGAGGAACGTGCCGGCCGTACCGCGTTGGCTGTCGGTCTTGTAATACCGGTCGTGGATGAGCCGCTGGAACTGGGCGATCGTGATGCCGGGGGCGGCGGGGCCGCCGGCGGCCTGAGAAGGAAGATCGGTGGGGGACATGGCCGACGGTATGAGGTGAGCGGGCGCCCGGCGGTGCGGGAGCGACCGTAGTTAGGGAATACTATACAACGCTCCGGCTTCGTATTGACGGGCGGGGCGCGGGGAGCCGGAGCCGACGCCACGATGGCCACCGCCACGACGACACCCAGGCCTCATCGAGCCCGCCGCGGGGGTGTTGCCGCGGCGAGCGTGGTGGCGCTTGGCGTGGCGGGAGTGGGGGTGGGGGGGATGGGAGGGTGCTCGGCGTTCAACGACCATCGGGCAACGCTGCGCGACCTGTACGCACGTGGCGAGTTCCGCCGCGCGGCGGAACTGATGGACGACCCGGCGACGCGCAGGCTCTACGGCCGCAACGAGGAACTGCTGTACTGGCTCGATCGCGGCTCGCTGGCGCTGGCGAACGACGATCCGCAGACGACGATCAGGATGCTCGAACTCGCCGAGGCGAGGATGGAGGGGAAGCAGGAACTCTCGGCGGGTGAGCAGGCGGCGCAGTGGCTGGTGAACGACAACGCGCGGCCGTATCTCGGCGAGCCGTACGAGAGCATGTACACGAACGTGCTCAAACTGCTGGCGCAGTTGGAGCGCGGCGTGGTGCAGGGTGGGGCGACGGTCGAGGCGCGCCGGCTGGCGAGCAAGGCGAACATGCTGCGCGACCGGTACCTGAAGTATCGCGATGCGGTCGTGCGCGAGGGAGGGCCGGGGTTCGAGGGCGACCTGCGGCGCGCGATGCCGTCGGGGAACCTCATCGCGGTGAACGAGGAGGGGCAGTTCATCGAGTCGCCGCTGGGGACGTTCCTGACGGCGGTGACGTTCATGCACGCCGGGGATCCGTCGAATCAGCAGGTCGCCGCGCGGCGGCTGATCTCGTCGATCCAACTTCAGCGCGGGCTGATCGGGCCGGTGGACCCGGCCGCGTTCGAGGGGCTGGGGGATCGGGCGCCGCAGCCGGGGGACGTGCTGGTGGTGGCGCTGTCGGGGCGCGGGCCGTACAAGCGGGCGGAGCGCATCGGGCCGATCCCGATCTTCGACTGGCCGGTGTATTTCGAACTGCCGGTGGTGGTCGGCGGCGGGAGCGTCGTGCGCTCGGTGCGTGTGCTGCGGCAGGACGCCGCCGCGCCGGAGGGGAGCCCGGCGGAGGCGATCCCGATGGCGCTGGTCGAGGACATTGCCTCTGTGGCGAGGGAGAACCATCGGCGGCAGTTGCCGCTGATCTACGCCCGGGCTCTGCTGCGATCGACGCTCAAGGCGGGGGCTTCGTACGCGGCGACGCAGGCGATCCGCCGCAACACGGACAAGGACACGGAGGACCTCGCGGCGCTGGGGGGCGTGATCGCAGGGCTGGCGTTCCTCATGGCGACGGAGCGTGCGGACCTGCGGGCGTGGGTCTTCCTGCCGGGGCAGGCGCACGCCACTTTGTTCAACCTGCCGCCGGGGGAGCACCGGCTGCGGATCGAGTACCTGGACGCGACCGGGCGGGTGCTGCACGCGACGGGATGGCACGAGATCACGGTGCCGGAGGGGGCGGTGGGGGCGAGCCTGACAACCATTGTGGATCAGTACTGGGAATGACACACCTGTGCGGGGGAAAGCGGAGGACTGCGCGATGAACGCGATGAAGGCAACGGCGTTGGCGGTGGTGGGGGCGGCGATGCTCGCGGCGGCGGGCGGCTGCGGGACGCGCAACTACGACATCACGCGCGTGGACCCGAACACCGTGATCGACGTGGACTATCGGTTCACCGGCGACGATGCGCGGGAGGTGTACCGCGCGATGGTGGACGATGCGCTGTACCGCCGGTGGATCGACGAGTGGATGCAGTCTCACGCCGGGGCCAAGCCGATCGTGGTCATCGGCCCGATGAAGAACGACACCGACGACTACATCGACACCGAGGACTTCACGGTCGAGTGGGAGCGGGAACTGCTCAACTCCGGGCGCGTGCGGTTCGTGGCGATGGCCCCGCAGCGCGATCCGATTCGACAGGAGCGGGCCCAGGGGCAGGAGTGGAACACGCCCGAGACTCGCAAGCAGATGCGCGCGGAACTGGGCGCGGACCTGATCATGATCGGGCGTATCGGCGGCGGCCAGCAGCGGTCGCGCGACGGGCGGACGATGGTCAAGGAGTACAAGGTCACGCTCGAACTGATCAACCTGGAGACCAATGAGAAGGTCTGGATCGGTTCGCACGACATCAAGAAACTGGTCCGGAGTTGAGGCCCCGGGCGGGGTGGCCGCCCGCCGCTCCGTGGCGGGGGCCGCCCCGGCGTCCAGCACGCACTTGGCTCGACCTGTTCCGAAGCGGTGGGCCAACCCCTGGAGGCCCGCCCTTTGGGGGGAGGGAGGGGCGGCGGGGGCTTGTCTGACCCGGACGCCCCGCTAAACTTCCCTTCCCAGATTTGCCGTACCGAACAAGACCCCATTCCGGAATTTCCGAGCCGCCGCACCTATGCCGACGATCAACCAGCTCATCCGCAAGCCCCGCCGCTCGCCCGCGACCAAGTCGAAGGTCCGCGACCTTGAGGCGTGCCCGCAGAAGCGTGGCGTCTGCCTCGTCGTCCGCACCACGACCCCGAAGAAGCCCAACTCGGCGCTCCGCAAGATCGCCCGTGTGCGGCTCTCCAACGGGAAGGAAGTGACGGCGTACATCGGCGGCGAGGGGCACAACCTGCAGGAGCACTCGATCGTCCTGGTCCGCGGCGGCCGCGTGCGTGACCTCCCCGGCGTTCGCTACCACATCGTCCGCGGGGCGCTGGACTGCCTCGGGGTCGAGAAGCGGAAGAAGGGGCGGTCGAAGTACGGCGCCAAGAGGGGCAAGTAAGGGAAGGCATCAGGCACCAGGCAATAGGCACTCGTGCGAGGCAAGTAATCGGGCGCGGCCTGCGGTTGGCGGGCGCGTCCGGTGAACAACGGCCGTGGGCGGTGACGCCCCGGCGGATGAGCCAAGGAGTTTCGAGAACATGGCCGGCCGCATCACCAAGTCTGAAGAGCAACTGCGTCCCGATCCGCGGTTCAACGATCTGGTTCTGTCCAAGTTCATCAACTGCGTGATGAGGGACGGCAAGAAGGCCGTCGCCCAGCGCGTGGTGTACGACGCGATGGAACTGATCGAGGCGAAGTTGGCCAAGGAGACCGCCCCGGAGAAGCCCAAGAACGCTCTGGAGTTGTTCCACCTGGCGGTCGAGAACGTCAAGCCGTTCGTCGAGGTCCGCTCCAAGCGCGTCGGCGGCGCCAACTACCAGGTGCCGATCCCGGTGAACAAGCGCCGGCAGCAGTCGCTGGCGTTCCGCTGGATCATCCAGTCGGCCCGCGGCGAGAAGGGCCGGCCCATGGCCGCCCGTCTGGCCGACGAGTTGTACGCCGCGGCGAAGAAGGAAGGGAAGGCCATGGCGACCCGCGAGCAGACGCACCGCATGGCCGAGGCGAACCGCGCGTTCGCGCACTTCGCGCACTGAGAAACGACGACGCGCCGCGGCGCGGCGTGCCACCCCGAATCAAAGCAGGCCGGGCCGCGAGGTCCGGCCTGTTTCTTTCTGCACGTGTGTCACGCGGGGCGGGCGGCCCATTCGTTGGCGAGCACGCCCCAGCCGAGCGTGTCGTCCCAGCCGATCCCCGGCACCCAGCGGTCGGCCCGCTTGTGGACTTCGCGGCGAAGGCCGAGTTTCTCCGGCACGCGCTGCGAGGCGGCGTTGCGGCCGGCGCAGAAGATCTCGATCCGGCGCAGGCCCCACCCGCCGCGGTCCTGCGGGCGCAGCGCCCAGGTGAGCAGGCCGGCGACGGCCTCGGTGCAGATGCCCTGCTGTCGGCGGTCGCCGCGGACCCAGTAGCCGATCTCGGCCTGGTGGAGGGCGTGGGCGACGCGGTGCAGACCGGTGCCGCCGAGGACCTCGCCGCTGCGCCGGTCGAAGATGCCCAGGACGAAGTTATCCGCGGGCGGATCGGTGCGCTCCCGTTCTCGCCGGAAGCGCTCGATCTGGAAGATGCACTCGTACACCGTGCGGTTGTCCACGGCGGGCCAGGGGAGCCACGGGAGGAGGGAGTTCCGGTCGGCGTCGATCGCCGCGAGCATGCCCGGGGCGTCCTCAGGCCGCCACGCCCGCAGGAGCAGCCGGTCCGTCTCGTAGGCATCCGGCAGCGGCGCTGGCGGACGCCACGGAGCGGGGCAGGCTTCTACAGTCGGGGCGGTGTCAGGCATAAGCGACATTGTCAGGGAGTGCGGCGGCGGGACAAGTGACGCCGCCGCGAGAGCGGCGGGGGAGGCCCAGCCACGCTACCACCGGCAGATGCTGCTGCCCGGCATCGGGGAGGCGGGGCAGCAGAGGCTTGCGGGGGCGAGGGTGGTCGTCGTCGGGTGCGGGGCGCTGGGGACGGCGATCGCGGACCTGCTGGTGCGGGCGGGAGTGGGGGAGCGGGACGCGGGCGGGGGGGTGACGATCATCGACCGCGACATTGTCGAACTGACGAACCTTCAGCGACAGACGCTGTTCGAAGAGGCTGACGCCGCGGCGGGGACGCCCAAGGCGGCGGCCGCGGCGGCGCGGCTGGCGCGGGTCAACGGCGGGGTGAACATCACGCCGGTCGTGGCGGACCTGAACGCGCGGAGCGCGGAGCGGCTGGTGCTGGGCACGGGTAAGCCCGACGTCGTGCTGGACGCGACGGACAACTTCTCGACGAGGTACCTGATCAACGACCTGTGCGTGAAGAACTCAATCCCGTGGGTGTACGGCGGGGCGGTGGGGACGCAGGGGATGGTGATGACGGTGCTGCCGCGGCGGACGGCGTGCCTGCGGTGCGTGTTCCCGGAGGCGCCCTCGCCGGGGACGGAGCCGACGTGCGACACGGCGGGCGTGCTGGGGCCGGTGACGGCGCTGGTCGGGGCGGTGCAGGCGGCGGAGGCGATCAAGTGCATCGTCGGGGCGGAGGCGGCGAAGGGGCTGCTCACGGTTGATTTGTGGACCGGCGTGACGCGCCGGCTGGACGTGGGCGGGGCGCGTGAGGATTGCCCGTGCTGCGGCCGGGGGGAGCATCCGTACCTGGAGGGGCTGGTGGGAACGGCGGCGACGGTGCTGTGCGGGCGCAACGCGGTGCAGGTGAACCCGCCGCTGGAGGCGGTTCGGGGACGGATGGACTTCGAGGCGCTCGGGCGGCGGCTGGCGCCGCACGGGACGTTCGAGTCCAGCCGGCTGATGTTCCGCGGCGTGCTGCGCGCCGAGGGGCTGGAGTTGACGGTTTTTCCCGATGCCCGGGCCATCATCCGGGGAACAACGGACCCGGCTGCGGCATTGGCTGTCTACGCTCGGTACATCGGTTCGTAACGCGAGAGTCGAGCCGGGGGGAGGGTGAAGGAGTCCGTCTCATGGGTCAGATCGCGGAGACCATCATCCCCAACCTGCGCACCAGCATCATGCTCGGGGGCCTGCTGGCGAAGGACATCAAGCCGGAGACCTTCGCCCGCGTGCCGATGCAGGACGGCAAGCCGGTGAACATGAACCACCCGGCGTTCAACTACGGGCACCTGGCGCTGTACCCGGCGCGGATGCTGTCGCTGCTGGGCAAGGACACCGCGGAGGCGGCGGTGCCGGAGGGGTGGGAGGCGCTGTTCAAGGCGGGGGTGGAGTGCAAGGACGACCCGCAGGGGACGATCTACCCGAAGATGGACGCGATCATCGCGGCGTACAACCGCGGGTACAACACGGTGCTCAACGCGCTGGCGTCGGTGGACGACGAGGTGATGCTGCGGCGGAACCCGATCGAGGGGCGCCTTCGCGAGATGTGCCCGACCGTCGGGGCGGCGGTGGCGTTCATGGCGATGTCGCACCCGATGATGCACCTGGGCCAGGTCAGCGCGTGGCGCCGCCTGTTCGGGCTCGGGTCCGCCATGTAAGCAAGGGATTGCCGGATATCTCGGTTACTGGCCGCACGCCGCTGCTGATGCAGCGGCGTGCGTCGTTTGCGCGGGACGAAGCGGATCAGCGGACGGGTTCGCCGGTGACCGGGTTGTTGAAGTGCTTCTCCTGGATGGGCACGACGGCCTCGAGGATGTGCTGGAGCACCCGCGCGGGGGAGCCGATGGCGTCCACGGTGCGGATGATCTCCTTGGGGTAGTAGTTGAGGACGGGGGCGGTCTCGTTCTCGTAGACCTCCCAGCGGCGGCGGATGACGTCCTCGCGGGCGTCGTCCACGCGGTTCTCCTTGAGCGCGCGGCGGCGGAGGCGCTTGATCATCTCCTCCTTGTCGGGGCACATGAGGTGCACGACGAGGAGGACGTTGATGTGCTCCTCGAGGAGTTTGGCCTGGTTGACGTTCCGCGGGATGCCGTCGAGGACGAGCAGGTCCACGTGCGGCTTGTACGCGCTGAGGACCGTGCGGGCGTGCATGTTCTGCTGCCACATCTTCACGGTCACGTCGTCGGGGACGAGTTCGCCGCGCGAAGAGTACTCGATGAAGATCTTGCCCAGTTCGCTGGAGGTGTCGATCGTGCGGAAGACGTCGCCGCAGGAGAGGTGGTAGAAGCCGGGGATCTGCCCGAGGATCTTGCCCTGCGTGCCCTTGCCGGAGCCGGGGGCGCCGAAGAGGAGGATGGTCTGATATCGGTGCATGTCGAGGCTCCGGTCTGATCCGAGGGGTGCTGTGGGCGGGGGGCCGGGTCCCCCCTTTTCACAAGGGGAAGTTAAGCCCGCTCCCGGGCGTGGGCAAGGCGGCGCGGGCTTGGGGACGGCCCGAGGCGGCGGGCGGAGCGGCTGTAGCGGCCGTGCGGGCGTCGTTCTGGGCGGCAGACGTACAAAGAAAAAGGGCCCCGATGGGGCCCATGAGATCAGAGCGTGCCGAGGCTATGGGCGCGACACCGAGACTACTGGGACCGCGGCTGGCACTCCCACTCGCAGGTAACCTCGCCGGTTTCTTTCTTGCACGAGTACCTAAAACGCTTGATGTTGCCGGCGCCGCAGGCCTGCTTGGCATTTTCCAAGCACGTATTGTAGGTGGGTGTGCAGGGGTCCGATTGCTCTGAAAGGGCGACGAGGACGGAGGCGAGCCAGGTGACGCTGTTGCCGCTCGCACTCCCGTCATCGATCATGAACTCCTTGCTCGCTAGAAACTGCGCGACGACCGAGCCGTCGGGTAGGGTGAGTGTGGCAGAGAGTCGATTCTCGGCGTCGCGGGCGCCTGCCAGAACGAACGTCTGACCGTCGCTCGTGCGAGTCCCGATTGCAAGATTGTTGGTGGCGGTCCAGGTGATTCCCTGCAACGACTCGCTAAAGCCAAGTTGCGCCGTTGCTACCTGTTCCGGCGGTGCGCCAACGGGGCCAACTCCACCCGTCAAGTGAACCATTGGTTCACCCATATCGCCTGATTTGGTCGATGCGACTGGAGTGAGTTCGAGTTGTGTTTGACTGGCGGGAATCGTAATCGTGATGCTGCCGTCGAACGCTGTAACAATCGTCAGGTCTTCAGCATTCGCGACGGTTGGCGCGAAGGCAAGTACGAGTGCTGATAGAGTACGTCGACGAGCCATACCGAATACCTCCACTGGTCCAGTTCAGGATCGCACGCGCCAGTATCGGCCTCAAGCCCGCCCGTTGTCAAGTCCCTCTCACCAAGCGTCGAAGATGTTCCCCAAACAGGGGGGAGAGTTATCCAAGACCGCCGAGTACATCCGCGAAGCCGTCGCGGCACGCGAACGCCCTCGCTCGCATCTGGAGCATCCGCTTCGGGTACGCCTGCCACGGTCCGCCTCGCCGCGCCGGGAGCAGACCCGGCCATCGAACGAGCACATCGACCAACTGTTCGGATGTAGTTCGGTGAGTACTGGAACAAAGAATCACAAAACAAGAACTCTCGCGGCAGGCCGCGAGAGTCCTTAGGAGGGCTGGACGGTATTTCGCTGCCAATCTCAGGCCTTGCCCTCGATGACGTCCTTCATGAGGTTGGCCGGCATCTGGCGGTACTCCAGGAACTCCATAGTGTTGGAGGCGCGGCCCTGGGACATGCCGCGGAGGGCGGTGGTGTAGCCGAACATCTCGCTCAGCGGCACCTCGCAGGTGACGAGTTTGACGTTCCCGCGGTCCTCGGTGTCCACGATCAGGCCGCGGCGGGAGGAGATGTCGCCCGTGACGTTGCCGAGGTACTCCTCGGGGACGGTGACGACGACCTTCATGATCGGCTCGAGGATGACCGGGCCGGCGGCCTTCACGGCCTCCTGGAGGGCCAGGCGGCCGGCCTGCTCGAAGGCGACCTGCGACGAGTCGACCGCGTGGAACGAGCCGTCAACCAGCGAGATCTTGACGTTGATGAGCGGGTAGCCCGCGAAGACGCCGGTGAGGGCGGCCTGGCGGATGCCGTACTCGACGGCGGGGATGAACTCCTTGGGGATCACGCCGCCGACGATCTTGTTGACGAAGGCGATGTTGTTCTCGAAGTCCAGCCCCTCGGCCTTGGCCTGCTCGGCGGTGTAGGGCTCGATGGTGATGACGGCGTCACCGTACTGGCCGCGGCCGCCGGTCTGCTTGACGAACTTGCCGCGGATGTACTCGGCCTTCTTGGTGATCGTCTCGCGGTAGGAGACGCGGGGCTTGCCGACCTCGACGCCGATCTTCATGTCGCGGACGAGTTTGTTCCGGATGATCTCCAGGTGCAGTTCGCCCATGCCGGCGATGATGGTCTGGCCGGTCTCTTCGTCGAAGTGGGAGCGGAAGGAGGGGTCCTCGCGCCGGATGACGCCCAGGGCCTCGGACAGTTTGCGCTTGTCCTCGCTGGTCTTGGGCTCGATGGACATGCTGATGACCGGCTCCGGGAACGCCATGCGCTCCAGGAGGATCGGGTGGTCCGGGTCGCAGAGGGTGTCGCCGGTGTAGGAGTCCTTGATGCCGACGATCGCGACGATGTTGCCGGCGCCGATCTCCTCGAGGGGGATGCGGTCCTTGGCGTGCATCTCGAAGATGCGGCTGGCGATCTCACGCTTGCCGTTGCCGGGGTTGAGGATCCGCTGGCCCTTGGTGAGTTTGCCGGAGTAGATGCGGACGTAGGTCAGGTCGCCGTGGGCGTCGCTGACGACCTTGAAGACCAGCCCGGCGAAGGGGGCGTTGGGGTCGTGCGGGCGGGTGAGTTTCTTGTCCTTGTCGCGCGGGTCGGTCCCCTCGACCTCCTCGACCTCGTCGGGGGCGGGGAGGTAGTCGATGACCGCGTCGATGACCTTCTGCACGCCGATGTTGCGAAGGGCGGCGCCGCAGAGGACCGGGTAGCACTTGCGGGCGATGGTGCCCTTGCGCAGCGCCGCGCGGAGTTCATCGGCGGTGATGGAGTTCTCGTCGGTCAGGTACTTCTCGGTGAGGGCGTCGTCGAGTTCGGAGACCTTCTCGACGAGGGTGTGCCGCCACTTCTGGGCGGTCTCCTGCCACTCCTCGGGGATGTCCTTCTCGGTGATGACGGCGCCCTTCTCGTCGGCGTCGTAGTAGTACGCCCGCATGGTCAGCAGGTCGATGATGCCCTCGAGCTGCGGGCCGTTGCCGATCGGGTACTGCACGGCGATGGCGTTGGCGCCCAGACGCTGCTGGATGGTGCGGAAGCTGAAGTCGAAGTCCGCGCCGAGTTTGTCCATCTTGTTGATGAAGCAGATGCGCGGGACGCGGTAGCGGTCGGCCTGACGCCAGACCGTCTCGGACTGGGCCTCGACGCCCTCCTTGCCGTCGAAGACGGCGACGGCGCCGTCCAGGACGCGGAGGGACCGCTCGACCTCGATGGTGAAGTCCACGTGGCCGGGGGTGTCGATCAGGTTGAGCTTGTACTGGCGCCCGTTGCGGGTCCAGGGGCAGGTGGTGGCGGCGGACTGGATGGTGATGCCGCGCTCCTGCTCCTCCTGGAGGAAGTCCATGGTGGCCGTGCCCTCATGGACCTCGCCCATCTTGTAGTTCTTGCCCGTGTAGTAGAGGATGCGCTCGGAAGTGGTGGTCTTCCCAGCGTCGATGTGGGCGCAGATGCCGAAGTTGCGGATATGGCTGAGGTCACTGCCCATGGCTTTCTTTCCTGACGTGGCGTCGGCAGTCATCGTGGTCATCGGTTTGGTCCTCTGCAACAACAGGCGGATCGGACTGAGCCGCGCCGCGCCCTTGACCGGAACATAGGGGAGCCGTGGCCAAGCCCCCGACCTGGCCCGCGGATGCCCTTTGGTCTGCCGAAGTGGTTGGCGTCGCGCCTCGGAGGGGTGAGGGGGATCCGAGGGGAGGAGCCGGAACCGGGGAGCATCCCAAAAAACGAGGTCGCACCCCTCGCGGGCGGAAATCGTAGCGCCGGCCAATCTTCGGTCAAGGTTCGCCTGCCAGAGCACGCAGGGCGGCCCGCTGCTGGTCGGAGAAGCCGCGGGCCTCCGGGTCCAGGCGTGCCAGGCGCTCTCGGTCGAGGGCCCGGCGGGCCCAGTCGCGGGCGGCGTCGAGGTCGCCGAGGGCGCGCAGGGTCAGGGCGAGCCGGGCGGCATGGTCGGGGTTGGTGGGGTCCTTGGTGTCGGCGACGAAGAGGGCGGCGACGGCGCCCCGGAGGGCCGCGGCATCGGCGAGGGCTTCGTGGCGGGTGCGGTAGATGACGGCGAGCCAGGCGAACTGGGTGGCGGGGCGGTTTTCGGACGCGGCGGCCGGATCGGCCGGGCCACCGAGGATCTCGACGGCGCGGTCGAACGTGGCGGCGGAGTCGGTTCGGCGACCGCTCCGCGCCAGGGCGGTGGCGGCGCGGGCGAGCATGCGGCTGGCTTCGCGGCGGGGACGCCAGTCGGACAGGTCGCGGTCGGCGGCGGAGGCGAGGCGGTCGGCGGCGGCGAGCGAAACGCGGACCTCAAGGTCGGTTAGGGCGGCCTCGACGGAGGCGGAGGTTGGCTCGACGCGCCGGCCGAGGGCGGTCGTCAGGAGCGAGAGGAGGTCGGTGCGGGCACGTAAGGCGGCCGCCGGGTCGGTGCTGCGGGTCTGGGTGAGGAGGTCGTTGACCTGGGCGAGTGTGCGGGCGTGGTTGGCGGCGTCGTGCAGGTCGCGTTCCCAGCGTTGGGCGGGGAGGGCGCCGGCAACGACGAGGAAGACGGCCAGCAGACAGGCGATGAGGCCGGGGGCGAAGTTCAGGCGGCTCGGCGTGGGCGACGACGCGGGAGTGGGGGGAGCGCCTGAGGCGGCGATGAGGGCGAGGAAGAGGGCGGCGGACTGGGGCCAGGAGCCGGCGACGTCGATCTGGCCGTGGGCGGCGGCGGTGAGGGCGCCGCCCGCGAGGGCGAGGGGGAGGATGCCCGGCCGCGCGGCAGCCGCACGCGCGATGGCCCATGTCGCGGCGCACCAGATCGCGAGGGAGCCGACGCGGATGAGGGCGGCGTCGGGCGTGGTGTGGCGCCGGTCGAACCATGTGGCGACGATGATGGCGGCTGCGCAGGCGAGGAGTGCGACGCGCAGTTCCGTGCGTGTGTCTTCGGGGGCGGGCGGCGGTGGGGCCGGGTCGGGGGGGCGGACCGCGGCGATGGCGGCGCGGGTGAGCCACCCGATGAACAAGGCGACCCAGGCCAGGCCGAAGAGGCCGAGGGTGGAGGGCCAGTCGAGCAGCAGGCTGTGGGGGCTGCGGACGTCTTCGGGGCTGAGGGGGTTCTTGGCGAGCAGGTACGCATCCTGGAAGCCGGCGGGGCCGACACCCAGAAGCGGGTGGTCGGCGGCGATGCGGCCGGCGGCCTCGGCGTAGAACCAGCGGAAAAGGAGGCTGCGGTCGCCGCCGAGGGCGTCTTCCCCGAGTTGGCCGCGGAGGATGATGAGAGCGATGGGGCCTGCGACGGCGGCGACGGCGATGGCGGCCGCGATGAGCGTGCGGCGGGGGAGGTGGGGGGCCAGGGTGATCGCCGCGAGGGCAGCGGTGGCCGCGCCGCCCGCGGCGGCGGCGATGAAGCCGCCCTTGGCTCCGCTCATGACCAGGCCGGCGGCGGCGAGCACGGTGAGCAGCGATGCGCCGATGAGCGGGCCGGGGCGGCGCGGCGCGCGGAGCAGGCCGGCAGTCATGGCGCCGAGGGCGACGGCGCCGGCGGCGGCGAAGGTCGCGTAGACGTTGGCGAGGCCGAACCAGCCGCTGGCCTCGGGCTGGCGGAGGCGGCGCTCGTAGGTGCGGGCCATGGGGGAGTCGGGGGACCACCCCTGGGCGGCGAGGAAGACGTCGCGGTTGGCCTCGTACTCGGCGAGGGTGCGCGGGTGCTCGATGAAGAGTTGGTGGAGGCCCTTGAGGAAGAAGACGGCGACGATGCCCAGAAGCACGGCGGCGGCGACGCGGCGTGGGGCATCGTCGCGGCAGGCGTGCCACAGCGCCGTCGCGGCGATGATGCCCGCGGCCCAGGCGGCCCCGATGCGGGCCTGTTCGAAGGAACCGCCACCGATGAGCCAGCCGTGGGCGAGGACGGGGACGCAGCCGGCGAGCGCGAGGGCGAGGGACCACCACACCGGGCGGCGGCCGAGGAGGGCTTCGCCCACAAATGTGAGACTGGACCCGAGGAGGAGCAGCGCGTCGAGCCACATCGAGGCGGCGGGGCCGACGCCGCCGAGGGGGGCGTCGATGAGCGATGGGTCGAGGTCCCAGCCGGGGAGTTCCGAGATAGTCGTGAGCGCGCGGACGCAGGCGGTGGCCAGGATGATCGCCAGGCCGGTCCAGCGCACAGCGTTGGCGGACGCGGCGGTCAACGGTTCGGCCCCGCGAGCGATGGCTCGGCAGCAGGGGGAGTGTGTGGGTCAGTCGAGACGGCCGCTGCCTCGCGGGCACGCTGGCGGGCGCCGGCGTACTCGGTGATCGCGAGGACCATGAGCACGAGGCTGGTCTGCACGCCGACGAGGACGGCCTGCCATGCGGCGAGGCGGCCGAGGGAGACGCCGCCGATGGCGGTGACGGCCGTGAGGCCGCAGATGACGATGACGGCGGCGCGCCGGCTGAGGCCGCGGCGGACCAGGCGGTGGCTGAGGTGCTGGAGGTCGCCGACGAAGGGGCTCTTGCCCTGGGAGAGGCGGATGAGCGTGACGCTGATGAAGTCGTACAGGGGAACGGCGAGGACGACCAGGGGCATGAAGACGGCGTACCAGCCGCCGCCGAGGGGCTCGGCGCCGGGGCCGTAGTAGGTCGTGCGCGTGGTGAGGAAGCCGAGGAGGAAGCCGACGACGAGCGAGCCGCCGTCGCCCATGAAGATCGTCGCGCCGCCGTCGGGGCGGCGGGGGAAGTTGAAGACGAGGAAGCCGAGGAGTGCGCCGATGAGCAGGGCGAGGCAGGCGCCGACGAACCACTGGCCGTTGACCAGCGCGGCGGTGAGGAAGAAGGCGGAGGCGATCGTCGCGACGCCGCCGGCGAGGCCGTCCATGTTGTCCATGAAGTTGAGGGCGTTGGTGACGACGCCGAGCCAGAGGACGGTGAGGACGATCGAGAGCCACGGGCCGCCGGCGTGGCTGTCCAGGAGCGTGAGCAGGCGCGTGTCGGTGAGGATCGCGACGCCGGCGGCGACCAGGAGCATCGCGGCGAGTTTGATCCACGGGCCGAGGGGGCGGCGGTCGTCGACGAGGCCCATGATGTGGAGGACGGTGAGGCCGAGCAGGAGGACGACTGCCGTGGGCGTCTGATCGCGGATGCCGGCGAGGTGGTCCGTGAGCGGGGCGAGAAAGGCGGTGGGGGGATCGGTGAGGATCCACGCCGCGGCCAGGCCGGCGACCATTGGGACGACGACGCCGAGGAAGATACCGACGCCGCCGGTGTTGGGGACGCGGCGCGGCGGGGCTTTGACCTGGCCGGCGACGCCGGGGCCGTCGAGGGCGCCGAGGCGGCGGCCGATCCGCCTCGCCGCGAGCGTCGCCGGGAGGGCGACGGCGAAGGCGACGGGGATCAGCAGCAGGACGAGCGGGACCATGTGGCGGGAGTCTACCGGCCGGGCGGCGGGGTGGGCTCGTCGGCGTCGCCGTTCTCATCGAACTCGGCCGGCGTGGTGTCGGCCCGCTTGCGGCCGAACTTGTCGGCGACGAGCCATGGGAGGTAGATCAGCAGGAACGCGGCGACCACGAGGCCGGCGAGGGGAATGAGGCGCCACGGCCAGGGGCCCAGGACCTGCATGAGGGTCGCCGGGAGCGTCGGGTCGTCGGGGCCGAGATAGCCGAAGTTCGCGCCGTCGATGAGCAGGTTGAGCGGGATGACGATCGCGGCGTACAGGACGGTCATGCCGAGGCCGACGGCGATGTCGCGTCCGTACGGGCGGTAGCCGCGGACGGCGACGATGTAGACGGCCGCGCCGACGATGAACGTGTGGCTCTCCCAGAAGAGCCAGAAGCGTGTGAGCGCCGGGCCGTCGCGCACGATCGGCGTGAAGAAGGCCTGCGTGGAGAGGGCGAAGGCCCAGAAGTAGAGGGTGGTGTTGAGGAATCGCTTGCCGGTGAGCAGCGCGAGGCCGGCGACGACGCCGGCGAGGTCGCACAGTTGCAGCGGGATGAGGCGCTCGATGCCGTAGCGCGGGGGGATATTCCACCAGAGTTGGTAGACGAACCAGTGCATGAGGCCGATCGCGCCGAGGAGTTGGCCGGGGCCGTCCACGACGCCGCGGGCGAGTTGATTGCGCCGGCGGTGGCGGCGGCCGACAAGGACGACGGCGGTGATGGCCGCGGCGCAGCAGGCGACGGTGATGAAGTGAGCGGTGGAGAACTGCTTGAAATGGGCGCCCCAGGCGATGTCGGGCAGGGGAGGGGCGTCGGTCACCGCGCCGGCGGTGGGCGCGGCGGGTTGGGCCGGGGGTGGAGCGGGGGAGGGCGCGGTCATGCCGAGGCCTTGGATCGGTCAGATGATCGGCCGGAGGCGTGCTCGTGCCTGAGTTGGCCGCAGGCGGCGGCGATGTCGCGGCCGCGGGAGCGGCGGATGTGGGTGTTGACGCCGCGGGCGCGGAGAATCGCCTGGAAGGCGAGAACGTCGTCGCGGCGGGGGCGCTTGAAGTCGCGGCCGTCGATGCCCAGGCCGGGGACCTCGTTGTAGCGGATCAGGTTGACGTTGGCCCGGAGCGTGCGGGCGACGCGAGAGAGTTGGTCTGCGTGCTCGGGGCGGTCGTTCACGCCGCGGAGGAGCGTGTACTCGAGCGTCACCTCGCGGCCGGTCTTGTCGAACCACTTCTGGCAGGCGGCGAGGAGGTCGGCGATCGTCGTGTACTCGGCCCAGGGGATGAGTCTGCGGCGGAGTTCATCGTTGGGGGCGTGGAGCGAGAGCGCGAGCGTGACGGGGACCTCGAGTTCGGCCGCGAGGCGCTCGATGGCCTTGGGGAGGCCGACGGTGGAGATGGTGATCTTGCGGGCGCTGATGCCCATGCCCCACGGCGCGGAGAGCGTGCGCACGGCGTGGGCCACGGCCTTGAAGTTGGCGAGCGGCTCGCCCATGCCCATGAAGACGACGTTGGTGATCCGCTCGACGCCCGGGAGGTGCTGGAGGCGCCAGACCTGCTCGATGATGCGGCCCGCGGAGAGGTTGCCCGCCAGGCCGCCCATGCCCGAGGCGCAGAAGCGGCAGCCGACGGGGCAGCCCACCTGCGACGAGATGCAGGCGGTCTTGCGCGTGATTACGCCGGCTTCCTCGTCGAGGGCGGGGATCATCACGCACTCGGTCTGGCGGTCGGGGTCGCCCGGTGTTTCGCCGGGCGATTCGGCTGAGCAGGTGGTGGGGGAGGGGGGGGCGAGGACGGTGAGCGGGCGGGAGGTTGGGGCGAGCGCGGACTCCGCGGAAGTCTCGCTGTAGTCGGTCCACTCGATGAGGAGTTTGCGGGTGCCGTCGGTGGCGGTGCGCTCGGCGACGGTGGCGCCGGAGAGGAAGGTCATGTCGCTCGCGAGCGTCTGGCGGTCGCGGGCGGCGAGGTTGGTCATCTTGGCCGGATCGACGATGCCTTTGCGGTAGACCCACTCGAGGATCTGCGCAGCGCGGAACGGAGGCATCGAGCGCTGGGCGCACCAGGCGCGGAGCGTGTCGGGGGTGAACTCGAAGAGGTGCGAGGCGGGGTGGCGCACGGTACAGATAGGGTAGGGTGCGGATGCGCCGCCGTGCGTTGGGGGGTCAGTTCGACTTGGCCGAGATCGTCAGCGGCACGCTCGGGGTCGCGGCCGCGCCGTACATCTCCTCGGTGATGTCGTAGACGCCCACGCGGATGCGCCGGCCTTCGGGGTCCACGCCCTGCTCGCGCATGAGGCGTTTGAGCGTCGCGGGGAGGCCGAACTCGACGTCCTCGTTGAAGACGTCGCGCTGCTCGATCGTGCCGCCGTAACGCTGCAGGAGCGTGCGGCAGAGGCCGGCGACGAGGTCCTCGGGGGCGGAGGCGCCGGCGGTGATCAGGACGGTCGCGTTCTCCGGGCCGCCCTCCACGCCCGCGAACCACTCGTCCTTCAGTTCGCTCACGTCGTCCAGGAGGTACGCGGGAACGCCGACGTTCGCGGAGATCTCGGTGAGGCGGACGGAGTTGGAGGAGTTCTTGGAGCCGACGACCAGGACCAGGTCGCACTCGGGGGCGATCTGCCGCACGGCGGCCTGGCGGTTGGTCGTCGCGTAGCAGATGTCGCTGCTGGGGGGCTCCTTGAGTTGTGGGAAGGCGCGCTTGAGGGCGTCGATGATGACGCCGGCGTCGTCGGTGCTCAGGGTCGTCTGCGTGAGGTAGGCGATGCGGGAGGGGTCCTTGATCTGCAGGTGGGGGATGTCCTCGGGGCTCTCGACGACCTGGATGGACTCCGGCGCTTCGCCGCGGGTGCCGATGACCTCCTGGTGGTCGGCGTGGCCGACCAGGAGGATGTCGTACCCCTGCTTGGCGTAGCGCTGGGCCTCGGAGTGGACCTTGGTGACCAGTGGGCAGGTGGCGTCCACGGCGGTCAGGTTGCGGTCCCTGGCCTGCTGGCGGACGGCGGGGCTGACGCCGTGGGCGCTGAAGATGACGATGCTCCCCTCCGGGATCTCGTCGATGGACTCGACGAACTTGACGCCGCGGTCGATGAAGCGGCGGACGACGTGCTTGTTGTGCACGATCTCGTGGTAGACGTAGATGGTGCGGCCGGGGAAGAGTTGGAGCACCTGGTCCACGACGTCGATGGCCATGTGGACTCCGGCGCAGAAGCCGCGGGGGTTGGCGAGGATGATCTTCATCGGGACTATGTTATGCCGAGCCCCGCGATTCCCCCCGTGGCCTTCTGAATAAGGCCCCGGCCCGTCGCGGGCCGTTACGATGCCGCCGCGTGACCACGATCCCGCTCAACCCGCGCACGCCCCCGATGCAACTGCTGGACCGGTTCGGTCCGGAGCCGCAGGTCGCCGCGCCCGCGGTGTCGCTGGATGAAGCCCTGGCGTACGTGCGAGGGCTGGCCAGCACGCACTATGAGAACTTCTCGGTGCTCTCGTCGCTGGTGCCGCGGGAGTTGCGGGACGACTTCGCGGCGGTGTATGCGTACTGCCGCTGGTCGGACGACCTTGCCGACGAGACCGGGGCGGACGACGCGGCCCGGGCCAGGTCGGAGGCGCTGCTGGCGTGGTGGCGCGGGGAACTGGAGCGGTGCTTCGCGGACCCCGCGGGGTATGGCGAGCAGCCGGGGGCGCACCCGGTGTTCACGGCGCTGGCGCAGACCGTGCGGCGGCATGGCCTTCCGGCAGCGCCGTTCCATCACCTGCTGGATGCGTTCGTGCAAGACCAGCGCGTGACGCGGTACCAGACCTGGGATGAACTGCTGGGATATTGCCGCGGGTCGGCGAACCCGGTGGGGCGGATCGTGCTGCACCTGGGGGGATATCCCGACACGCCGGAGAACGCGGAGCGCTACGCGATGAGCGACGCGATCTGCACGGCGCTGCAACTGACGAACTTCTGGCAGGATGTGCGGCGCGACCTGCTCGAGCGCGACCGGGTGTACATGCCGACGTTCGAGACGGGGCTGGCGGCGGAGACGCTGCGGCACTGGGCGGAGCACGGGCGGGATGATCCGGATGCTCGTGTCGGGTTCATCCGCGCGCTGCGGCCGCTGGTGGAGCGGACGTGGGAACTCTTTGATCGGGGCCGGCCCCTGCCGCGAACCCTGGGGCCGACGCTGCGGCCGATCGTGTGGTTGTTCGCGGCAGGGGGACGGTCGGTGCTCCGGAGCGTGGAGCGGGTGGGTTGTGCGACCCTGTGGGAACGCCCTACGCTGGGAACGGCCCGCAAGGGGTTGTTGATTGCGCAGGCGTGGGGCCTGCGGGGGTTGGGAGGGGCGGTCAGCAGCGGAGCACGCGGTTGAGCATCGCCAGCGCCGTCAATGCCTCTGGGGTCCGCGTTGACCCCGCTTCGGGTCCTGCGCAGCCCTTGAGCGGGGTGGACCAGCGCACGCTCGCGGCGTCGTTCATCGAGTGCCGCGGGATCACGCGGGAGCGGGCGAGGAATTTCTACTACGGCCTGCGTCTGACGCCTGAGCCGCGACGGTCGGCGCTGTACGCGATCTACGCGTGGATGCGGGCCGCGGACGACGCGGCCGATGGCGAGGCGGGCGGCGACCTCGCCGAGCAGCGCCGCGCTCTGGCCGCGTTCCGGGAGACGACCGAGCGCGTGCTTCGCGGCGAACTGCCGACCGGCACGGCGGCGGGCTTTTGGCCGGCTTTCGCGGCGACCGTCGCGAGATACGGGATCGACCACGGGATCTTCGAGGATGTCTTCCGCGGGCTTGAGGAGGACATGGACCACCGCGGGTACGCGACAGACGCGGACCTGTCGCGGTACTGCTACCGCGTGGCGTCAACGGTCGGGCTCGCGTGCCTGGCGGTGTGGGGCCTGCGGCCGGGGGTCGATGAGGCGGTAGCACGCGACCTTGCGGTGCGGCGCGGCCAGGCGTTCCAGCGGACGAACATCCTGCGGGACTTCGCACAGGACTACGACAGCCGCCCGCGTCGGGTGTACCTGCCGATGGATGCGTTCGCCCGTCACGGGATTTCGCCCGAGGACCTGCGCGAGTGGCGCAACCCAGAGGCGTGCCGCAGGCTTGTCGCGGAGCAGGCGGCGATCGCGCGGGAGCACTACCGGGCCTCCGCGCCGCTGGATGGGATGATCGATCCCGCGTGCCGGCCGACGCTGTGGGCGATGACGCGGATCTACTCGGGGCTGCTGGCCGTGATCGAGGGCAACCCGGCGCGGATCGTGGCGCGGCGGCGGATCCGGCTGCCATCGACGCGCAAGGCGCTGATCGCCCTGCGGGCGGCGATCGCCGGGCGGCGCGCGAGCGCTGAGGCCGAGGCCGCGAACGCTCGTTCATCCGGGCGCGACGGGTGGTGAGAGGCGTGGGCGCTCCTTCAACCGTGCTGATCGCCGGGGGTGGCATCGCCGGGATCGCGGCGGCGCTGCGGCTGGCCGAGCACGACGTGCGCGTGACACTCGTCGAGACGCGCAAGAAACTCGGCGGGCGGGCGACGTCGTTCACCGACTCGCGCACCGGGCTCGTGCTGGACAACTGCCAGCACGTGATGCTCGGGTGCTGCACGAACTTCGCGGACCTGTTGCGGCGGCTGGGGGCGGCCGACATGATCCGTTGGCACCGCGAGCAGTACTGGGTCGAGGCGGGCGGCCGGGTCAGCACGATCCGGCGCTCGGCCCTGCCGGCGCCGCTCCAGTTCGCGTGGTCGATGCTGCGGGCGCCGCTGTTGACCCTCGCGGAGGCCGCGGCCGTGGGGCGGGCGTGCGCGGCGATCCTGCGGGCGGATCGGCGCGAGTACCAGGACATCACATTCGGCGCGTACCTGCGCGGGCTGCGTCCCCCGCAGAGCGAGCGGCTTATCGCGCGGTTCTGGAGCCCGGTGATCGTCAGCGCGTGCAACATGGATGTGGACCGCGTCGCCGCGTCTGCGGCGCTGCACGTCTTCCAGGAGGGGTTCCTCGCGCACCCGCACGCGGCGGACATCGGCGTGCCGGCGGCGCCGCTGGTGCGGCTGTACGACCGCGCCGAGGAGGTGATCCGTGCCGCGGGCGGGCGGATCGAACTGGGCGAGAGCGTCGTGCACCTGGACGCGACGAGCCTGACAACGGGAGAGGGGCGGCGGCTGGAGGCGGAGTGCGCCGTGTGCGCCGTGCCGGTGGAGCGGGTCAATCGCATCGTGGACGAGCGCATCCGCGCAAGCGACCCTCGCTTCGCTCCGCTGGATCGCTTCACGCACAGCCCGATCCTCGGCGTGCACCTGCTCTTCGACCGTCCCGTGCTGAACCTGCCGCACGCGGTTCTCGTGGAGCGGCCGACGCAGTGGGTCTTCCGCAAGGACGATGAGGGACGCGCCGTGCACGCCGTGGTGAGCGCGGCGGACGAGTGGGTGGGCCTCCCCGAGGACCAGATCGTGCAGCGCGTCGCGGCCGACATCGCCGCGTGCTTCCCGGATGTCCGACTCGGCGAACCCGGCGGGGCGAGCATCGTTTCGGCCAGGGCGGTGAAGGAGAAGCGGGCGACGTTTGCGCCGATCCCGGGGATCGACCGGTTGCGCCCGGGGCCGCTGCCACCCGGCGCGACCTCCGCGCGGGGGCACGTCGTGCTCGCGGGCGACTACACGGCGACGGGGTGGCCGGCGACGATGGAGGGGGCGGCGCGGTCGGGCTACGCGGCAGCGGCGGCGGTGCTCGGTGTGCCGGCGGAGGAGATGGTGGCGCCGTCGCTGCGGCCGGCGGCGATCCCGCGTGCCTTGGCGGCGTGCTGAGGATGACCCGCGCGCGTTAGAGGCGCACTCGCTTCAGTAGCAGCGAGTTGGCGACGACGCTCACGGAACTGAGGCTCATCGCCGCCGCCGCGAGCATCGGGCTCAGCAGGCCCAGCGCGGCGACGGGGATCAGCGCCGCGTTGTAGGCGAAAGCCCAGAACAGGCCGAGGTGGATGCGGCGCATCGTGGCGCGGCTGAGCCGCACGGCTCGCGGCAGCAGGCGCAGGTCGCCGCCGACGAGCACCACATGCCCGGCTTCCATCGCGATGTCCGTGCCGCCGTGGCCGTCGCCCGCAGCGCCGATGGCGAAGCCGATGTCGCCCGCGGCTAGTGCGGGGGCGTCGTTGACGCCGTCGCCGACCATCGCCACGCCGCCGGTGCCCTTGCCGCTTTGGCCGCCGACCTGCATGCGACGGACGACCTCTTCCTTGTCCGCGGGGCGTACTTCGGCGATCACCTCGCCGATGCCGACCCGCTGCGCGATCGCCTCGGCGGTGGAGCGGCTGTCGCCGGTGACCATGACGACGCGCAGGCCCATGGTCTGGAGGTCCGCGACGGCCTCGGCCGCGCTGGGCTTCACGGTGTCCGCGATGCCGATGAGGCCGACGGGCCGACCGTCGAGGCCGACGGCGACGACGGTCTGGCCGGCGGCTCGCATCTCGTTGACGCGCTCCATGACCATCGCATCCACGCCGAGGTCTTCGGGCCGCCCGACGCGCACTTCGCGTCCGCCGACCGTTGCGCGGACGCCGCCGCCCGCGATGTTCTGGAACGACGCCGGGCGTTCGATCTGCATGCCGTCGGCCTGCGCCCGGGCGACGATCGCGCGGGCGAGCGGGTGCTCGCTGGGCGCCTCGGCGCACGCGGCAAGGCGGAGGATCTCCTTGAGGTCGCGCACGCCGCCGCCGGGCGCGGCCTCGACCTCGACGACCTCGGGCGTGCCGCGAGTGAGTGTGCCGGTCTTGTCGAGCAGGACGACGCGGAGTCCGCGGGCCCGCTCCAGGGCCGCGGCGTCGCGGATCAGGATGCCGTGCCGAGCGCCGATCCCGGTGCCGACCATGATTGCCGCGGGCGTTGCCAGGCCCAGGGCGCATGGGCAGGCGACGATGAGCACCGAGATCATGGCTCGCACGCCCGTGCTCCAGCCTCCTTCGCCGCCGAGTAGGCCCCAGGCAAGGAACGTCAGCAGCGCCAGGCCGAGGACCGCGGGCACGAAGACGCCGGCAACAGCGTCGGCCACGCGCTGCACGCGTGCCTTGCTCGCCTGCGCTCGGCGCACGAGTTCCACGATCTGCGCCAGCAGGCTCTCGGCGCCGACCTTCGTCGCCCGGATGCGCAGGGTGCCCGCTGGGCCGTTGACCGTTCCGCCGATGACCGTTGCTCCCGCGGTCTTGTCCACGGGGATCGACTCGCCGGTAACCATCGACTCATCGACGGCGGACTCGCCGTCGAGCACGACGCCGTCCACGGGGATGCGCTCGCCGGGGCGGATGAAGACCTCGTCGCCGGGGACGACTTCCTCGATCGGAACCTCCCGCTCGACGCTGCCGCGGAGGACCCTCGCCCGCGCCGGGCGAAGGCGGAGCAGGCCGGTGATCGCGGCGGAGGCCTGGCCGCGGGCGCGGGCCTCCATCCACCTGCCGACGGCGATCAGCGCGAGGATCACGGCGGCGGTGTCGAAGTACAGGTCGTGACCGCCGGCGACCAGCGTCCAGACGCTGTAGAGGTATGCCACGCTCGTGCCCAGGGCGACGAGCGTGTCCATGTCGGCACGCCCGTGTTTTGCCGCCTTCCAGGCGCCGCGGTAGTACTCGCTGCCGATCCACGCCTGGAGGACCGTCGTGAGGACGAGTTGGACAAGCCCGCTGGCGGCGCTCGCATGGAGCATGCCCAGCACCATGACCGGCGCGGCCAGCGCGACGCCTCCGATGGCCCGCACCTTCCACGCCGCGGCTTCATCGCGGCCGGGCTCGCTGCTCAGCGCGAGGTGGGCGGCGTGATCGCCGGTTGTCGGCGGCGCTTCGGCGCCGGCGTGGATGTGTCCTGCGTGGCCGTTGAGCGCCGGTGCGCGGAGGGCGGCGTCGTAGCCCGCCCGTTCCACGGCTTCCCGGAGGGCGTCGGGTGTCGCGATCGCTTCGTCGTACTCGACCGTGCCCTCCTCGGTCGCCAGGTTCACCGAGGCGTCGCGCACGCCCGGCACCTTCCGGAGCGACTTCTCGACGTGCGAGACGCACGATGCGCAGTGCATGCCGCGGATGGCGAGCCGGGCGGTGGCCATATCGGTGATCCTATCGGTCGTTCAAACGCACAGAGCCCGCCGAACTGTTCCGGCGGGCTCTGGTTTGGACGCGGTTATGGCAGCGGCGCAGACCTGCGCGTTTATTCACGCTGCCCCTGGGCTCGCAGGAGCATGTACACGAAGGTCATGATGGCGGTCAGGGTGGCGGCGACGTACGTCAGGGCCGCGGCGCTCAGGACGCTCTTGACGACCGGCGCCTCGTCCTGCGACACCAGCCCCATCTCTGCGAGCACCTGCCTGGCCCGGTTGCTGGCGTCGTACTCAACCGGGAGGTTGACGAGTTGGAAGACCACGACGGCGCCGAAGAGGATCACGCCGCCCCACATGAGCATCCTGCCCAGCGGCGCCGCGCTGAGGATCAGGCCGAGCATGAAGATCAGGAACGCGGCGTTGGAACCGAAGCCGGCCAGGGGCACGATGAAGTTGCGCAGCGCCAGCGGCGCGTACCGCACGTGGTCCTGGATCGCGTGACCCGCCTCGTGTGCCGCGATGCCCAGGGCCGCCAGCGACCGGCCGCCGTAGACGTCCGGGCTCAGACGCAGCACCTTGTGCCGCGGGTCGTAGTGGTCGGAGAGGAAGCCTTGGTGGGGCTCGATGGCGACGTTGTCGATCCCCGCGCGGCGGAGGATCATCGCGGCCGCCTGGGCCCCGGTGACACGGCTGCCGGCCGCGATCTGGGACCCGCGGGCGTACGCGGACTTGACACGGAACTGGGCCCACAGCGCCAGCAGCATCGCCGGGCCGACGAGAATCAGGTACATGGGGTCGAGGATCATGTCCACCTCCCTCCGGACGCGGGCGGGTTTCCGCCTCCGCGTGACCTACGCCGCGCCCGGATCATTGTTCACGGCCCCCCACGCCGTCTTGCCCCCGTGACGGGCTTCTCACGTTCCGGCCCGCGGGTCGAAGCGTGAGACCTCGCGGAGTCGCTCGTACAGCGAGCGCTCCTCCGGCGTCAGTTCCTTGGGAACCATGATCCGCAGTTCCGCGATCAGGTCCCCGTGGCCGTCGGAGCCGGAGCGCTTCGGCAACCCCTTGCCCCGCAGACGCAACTTTTGCCCGCTCTGCGAGCCGGCCGGAACGGTGACGAGCACCTCGCCGTCGAGTGTCTGCACCGGCACCTTCGCCCCCAGCGCCGCCTCCGCGGGCGTCACGGCCAGCGTGGTGTGCAGGTCGTGGCCGCTGACGCGGAAGCGGGGGTGCGGCGCCAGGTGCACGCGCAGCAGCAGGTCACCCGCGCCGGCGCCGCCGATCCCCGGCCCACCCTGGCCCGCGAGGCGGATGACCGAGCCCTCGGTCACGCCCGGCGGGATGCGCACGTCGTACGTGCGCGTGGTCGTCCGGCCTGCTTCGTCGGTCGATTGCAGGGAGAGCCGGCGCGTGCCGCCCCGGTACGCATCCTCGAGCGAGATGGTGATCTCGGCCTCGTGGGTTTCGCCCCGGCGTGCGGCAGCGCGGCCGCCACCGGCGCGCCCTCGCATGCTCTCGCCGAAGTCGCCCATCCCGCCCATGCGGGAGGCGAAGGGGCTGCCGCTGCCGAAGAGCGTCTCGAAGAAATCCGAGAAGCCGCCAAGATCGCCGAAGTCGAACCCCTCGACACGGACGCTGCCGCCGCCACGCCCGCCGCGCGGACGCCCGCCGGGCTGCCACCCCGGCGGCGGGCGGAACTCGTCCCCCGCCTTCCAGTGCGCCCCGAGTTGGTCGTACTTCTTGCGCGTCTCCGGGTCGCGCAGTACGGCGTACGCCTCGCCGATCTGCTTGAAACGCTCCTCGGCCCCCGGCTCCTTGTTCACGTCCGGGTGGTATTGGCGCGCAAGCTTCCGGTAGGCCCTCTGGATCTCTTCCTGCGAGGCGTCCCGGGAGACACCGAGGATCTGGTAGTAGTCTTGGAACTTCACGGCCATGCCGGTGCGGCCTCCCTGCGCATTGCAGCGATGTTAGGAAGTCAAAGCCCATGCCAAGCCTCCCGCCTGAATGTGGGGGGGCGGGAGGGGCATCCTGGCGGTCATATCGGGCTGGGCGTGGCGGGGCGCCGGGGCGAGACTGCCACTCTTGCAGCCGCTTCCGACGCGGCTGGGTCAGACCGGCGGGCCCGACCCGGCCCGGCCGCATTGTCAACGCCGCCAGGGGCGCCCGGTCTACCGGGCGTCGGGTGGCACGAGGTTTGAACTGTCCTCCTGCGTCCGGGCACGCTTCTCAGAGGCATGCCCGGAGCAGCCAAGGAGGACACCGATGATGGTCCGAGTCAACCGCATTCCGATGCCGACGCCGGGCTCGCTTGCGCGGGAGATGGATCGCCTGATGCAGTCGTTCCTTCGCCCGGGCGTGCTGCCGCTGCCGACCTTCACCGAGGCCGAGCGGCCCTTCCCGCCCCTGAACGTGTGGGAAGAGGGGGACGCCGTCTTCGTCGAGGCCGAGTTGCCGGGGTTCACCATGGACCGCCTGGAGGTGACCATCGTTGGCAACGAACTGACGATCGCCGGCGAGCGCCCGGAGACGAAACTCCCCGAGGACGGCGTGTACCACCGCCGCGAGCGCAGGGCCGGCCGCTTCACACGCACGCTCACGCTGACGGTCCCGATCAACGTGGACGCGGTGACCGCCGAGATGAGCAACGGCGTGCTCCTGGTGAGACTGCCGAAGGCCGAGACGGCTCGCCCGCGGAAGATCGAGGTCAAGGCGAAGTAACGCCCGGGGCCATTCCCAGGCCACGGATACGCACGGAGGATCGACGCATGGTCCAGAACCAGACTCCAACGGTGCACCCCAGCGCCGACGAGGCCGTCGGGCGTGAGCACACCCGCCCGTCCTTCCGCCCGGACATCGACATCTACGAGACGCGCGACGAGATCGTGCTCGTCGCGGATGTCCCGGGCGCCTCGGGCGACGACATCGACCTGAACTTCGAGAACGGCGTGCTCGACCTGCACGCCCGCGTCCGCCCGCGCCGGGCGGAGAACGCGGCCTACCTCGTTCAGGAGTACGGCGTGGGCGACTTCCACCGCTCGTTCCAGGTCAGCGAGGATGTGGACTCGTCGCGCATCAGCGCCGAGATCAGCGGCGGCGTACTCACGGTGCGCCTGCCGAAGGCCGCCGCGGCCAGGCCGCGGAAGATCGAGGTTCGGAGCCGCTGAGCGGCGCTCTCCGGCCTCGCACAACGCTGCGCTCCGCACACGGACCCGGTGTCCCGACCGCCCCGGCACGGAACAACCCGTGCCGGGGCGGCGTTTGTATCCGAACGGCCCGCCGCACAGCGCGGCCGGAAAGGAGAGCACCTTTGACGAACGACTTCCGCATCCGCCACATCGCCGACGACGCCGGCGCAGCGCCCGCTCCGAGCGATCGGGGACAGGGACCGGGCGCGACGCCCCCGCCGTCGGACGCCGAGGTCCTCGACGCCTACTCCCGCGCCGTCATCGGCGTCGTCGAGAGCGTCGGCCCTGCCGTGATCGGCGTCACGGGGCCCGCGGGGCCGGACGGCCGCCCGAGCCGCGGCGGCTCGGGCTCCGGTGTCATCATCTCGCCCGACGGCCTGGCACTGACCAACAGTCACGTCGTCCACGGCCGCACGCGCCTGAGCGCCACAACCGGCGACGGCGACCGCCTCGATGCCGCGGTGATCGGTGACGACCCCGCGACCGACCTCGCCGTGCTGCGCATCGCCTCGCGCGACCTGCCGGTCGCTCCGCTTGGCGACTCGCGGGCCCTGCGCGTCGGCCAACTGGTCATCGCCGTCGGCAATCCGCTTGGTCTGCACTCGACCGTCTCCACCGGCGTCGTCAGCGCCCTGGGCCGGTCGCTCCGCGGCCAAGAGGGGCGGCTGATCGACGACATCATCCAGCACACCGCCCCGCTCAACCCGGGCAACTCGGGCGGCCCGCTGGTGGACTCGCGCGGCCGCATCGTCGGCATCAACACCGCGATCGTTGCGATGGCCCAGGGCCTGGGTTTCGCCGTCTCGAGCCAGACGGCCGAGTGGGTCCTGCGCGAGATCCTCGAGCACGGCAAGGTCCGCCGCGTCTACCTCGGTATCGCGGTCGGCTCGGCGCCGATCCCGCGCCACCTGGCCCGGGCGCTCGACCTGCTCCAGGACCAGGCCGTCGAGGTCGCCGGCGTCCAGCCCGGCAGCCCCGCCGCTCGCGCGGGCCTGCGCGAGGGCGACCTGATCGCGGAGATCGAGGGCCGCATCGTCCACTCCGTGGACGACATCCACCGCCTGCTCCCGCGCCTCACGCCGGGGCGGCCGGTCACGGTCCGGATCGTCCGCGACGGGCGGGCGATGGAGGTGGCGGTTACGCCTGCGCCGTCGCCGTAACCGCGCCGGCAAGCACCTCGCGGCTTTCGACGACCCGCACCCCTGCCGCGCGCATCTCCTCCAGCGCCCGGTCCACGTCGCCCGGACGCAGGTTGACGCCGCGGCAGGCATCCTCGATGCACACGGCCTCGAACCCCGCGGCGAGGGCGTCCAGCGCCGTCGCCTTCACGCAGTAGTCGGTCGCCAGCCCGACCACGAAGATGCGCGTGACGCCCAGGTCGCGCAGCGCTCCGGCCAGGCCGGTCGAGCGCCGGCGGCCGTTGTCGGCGAAGCCGCTGTAACTGTCGATCCGCGGGTCGAGGCCTTTCCGAAAGATCGCCGCGAAACGCTCCGTGCGCAGGCCGGGGGCGAAATCCGCCCCGGGCGTTCCCTGCACGCAGTGCACCGGCCAGAAGACCTGCGACAGACCGGCCAGTTCGCCGACGTCGCCGATCTTGCGTCCGGGTTGATTGGCCGCGAAGGACCCGTGCTCCGGCGGGTGCCAGTCCTGCGTCGCCACGACGATGGGGAAGCGGTCCATCAGCGCGTTGATCACCGGCACCACCTCGTCGCCGCGCGGCACGGGCAGCGCCCCCGTCGGGAGGAAGTCGTTCTGCACATCGACGACGATCAGGGCGTCCATGGGGCCTCCTTTCGCATCGCGCTCGGCGGTGTCCCTTCCCGCATCAGACCTCGAAGTTGAACCCGCGCTTCGTCAGCCGCTCGTACCGCTTTCTGTCGAACCGGTACAGCCGCGCGGCCCGGTGGGCCACGTCCTTCTGCACTTCGTCGGTTTCTTCCAGCAGGCCCATCGCCAGGATCCGCTTGCGGAAGTTCCGCTTGTCCAGCGGCCGCTCCAGGATCGTCTCATACAGCCGCTGGAGTTGCGAGAGCGTGAACCTCCGCGGCAATAGTTCGAAGCCGATCGGCTGGTACCGCACCTTCCCCTTCAGCCGCTGGAGCGCCATCGCCAGGATCTGGTCGTGGTCGAACGCCAGCCGCGGCGGGTCGCTCACGCTGAACCACGCCGCCTCGCTCGCGTCCGTCGCCGCGGCGATCCGGTGTTCGCTGAGTTTCACCAGCGCGTAGTACGCCACCGAGATCACCCGCCCGCGCGGGTCGCGCCCGGGGTCGCCGAACGTGTACAACTGCTCGAGGTAGAAGTCGCCGATGCCGGTCTCTTCGCGGAGTTCCCGCGCCGCCGCGGCCTCGAGCGATTCGTCCATGTTCACGAACCCCCCCGGCAGCGCCCACCGCCCCTTGAACGGCTCCTGGTCGCGCTTGATCAGCAGGACCTTCAGGTCGTCCTCATCGAGCCCAAAGACCACGCAGTCCACCGTGACGGCCGGGCGCGGGTAGTCGTACGTGTACGCCATGGGCCGCCTCCTCAGCCTTGCACGCCCGCCGCCGCGCGGAGTTCCGCCAACTCGCGTTCGAACCCGCCGGACAGGATTGGGAACCGGCACCACGTTTTCGGGTCCAGGTTCTCATCATCCAGGTGGAAACTCGGGGCATAGCGCTCGCGCTTCCACTGGTTGCGGCACCAGAGGCGGAAGAATCGCTCCGTCCACGCGGCGAGTTGCGCGGGCGCGTGCGATGGGAGCATCTCCACGATGATCTCCCAGCACTCCCGCGGCGACCGCTTGTCGCGGATCGCCGCCCGCTCGATCGCGTCGAGCACGTCGTACGGCATGAGGTCCGACTCCGCCAGTTGCGCGGCTTCCGGCGGGCGGAGTTCCGGCGTCGGCCGCTGCGCGTTGATCGCCGACAGCGCCGGGATCGGCCCGATCCCCTCCGGCCCGGTCGTCTCCAGCCACCGCAGCCACCGGCGCAGGAACACCTTGTCCACGCCCGCGATCGGGCTCAGCCCGCCGCAGGTGTCGCCGTCCATCGTCGTGTACCCGACCGCCGCCTCGGACCGGTCGCTCGTCGCCAGCAGCACACTTTCGCGCACGTTCGCGACCATCCACACGCCCGGCCCGCGGGCCCGGGCCTGGATGTTCTGCAGCGTCAGGTCGTCCCGCGCCCAGTCGAACTCGCGCCCGACCGCCTGCGCTACCTCCGCGGTGTACCGAGACACGACCGGATCGATGTCCAGATGCAGGTGCTCGGCCTCCAGCGCCTCGGCGAGTGTCGCGGCCGCCCGACGCGTGACCTCCGTGCTGTTCCGCGTGGACTGGTACACCGTCGTCAGCAGCCGCCGGATCATCGCCCGCTCGTCCGCGGCGTCCGCCAGTCCACGCACGCGTGCCAGCCGCCTGGCGAACCCCTCGCGCCCCAGTTGGCTCACGCCCAGCCGCACCATGAGCGCCACCAGGCACGCGCACGCCGCCGAGTCTGACCCGCCGCTCAGCGACACGGTGTACCCCTGTGCGCCGCTCTTGCGGAGATAGTCCAGCAGCCCCAGCGTGACGGCCCGCGTGAACTCTTCCTCTTTCGGCGCCTCCCACGCCGCCGGCACGGCGGGAGCGCCCGCCGCGGCAGACGCCCGCCCCGAAGCCGGCCATCGGAACGCCGCTCGCACCACGCGAGGCGGCGCTGCGCGGCTCTCCGTCGGCGGCCGCGACGCCCGCGCCCGCGTCAGTCTCGTCAACCCGACATCGCACACCGCCGCCACGACCGAGACATCGTCCATGCCGAACCGCGGCGCCTCCGCCAGCAGTTCGCCATTTGAAGCGATCAGCAGGTGCCCGTCGTAGATGATCCGCCCCGCCTCGTTCCCCAGCAGATTCGCGTAGATGTACGCGACGCCGAACGCGCGCGACCCCTCGAGCACCAGCCGCCGCCGCACCGCATCCTTGCCGAAAGCGAAGTGGCTCGCGGAGGGGTTGAGCACGACGTCCACCCCCAGGTCCGGCAGCGCCCCGCCGCGCCGGTCGCCGACCCACGCGTCCTCGCAGATCTCGTAGCCGATGCGCACGCCGCCGACGTCGAGCACGATGTCGCCCATCGGGACGACCGCGCCGGCGATCTCAACCTCGGCCACTTCGCCCGCCGGCCAGCCGCGGAACCATCGCGGCTCGTAGTGCACACCGTCGAACGGAAGGAACCGCTTGGCCGCCAGACCGAGCACGCGTCCATCCGCGATCAGCGCCGCCGTGTTGTACACGGGCCCGAGGTGCGTCACGGGCAGCCCGACGCTGACGACCATGCCGCGTGTCTCGGGCAGCAACTGGGCCAGACTCGACGCGGCCTCGCGGTGCACGCTGGGGGAGAGGAACATGTCTTCGCACCCATAGCCACTGAGGCACAGTTCCGGCAGGCACACGAGCGTGGCGCCCAGTTCGCGGGCCTTGGCGATCGCGGCGCGGGCACGATCCAGGTTCCCCGCCCAGTCCAGCGGCGTCGTGTTGAGGGCCGCGGCGGCGACCGTGATGCGTTCCATGACGCTCCTCTCAAGGCCGGCGATCGCCGCCCTTCAGCCCCCGCGCCCGCAGAATCAGGTCCATCTTGAGATCGTGCAGCCCGAGTTCCAGCCCCGCGGGGTACCCGTGCGGGTTGTCGAACCGCCGGATGCTCGGGTGCAGCCCGCCCAACTCGCGCCGGCACCGCTCGCGGGCCTCCTCGATCGGCTCATCCGCGAGCACCCGCTCGCCGCCCCGGAAGACCGGCACGAGCACGTCGCGCCACGGCGTGCCCGCGGCGAAGACCTTGCGCCGCGTGGGGTCAGCCGGGTCCACGATCGTCCAGTCGCCCGGCGGTGGGGGGGTAAGTTCGTCCCAGATCGCGTCCCCGAGCCAGTTCTCCGGCGTTCCGAACCGGCGCACCTGGAGGATGCCGGGGTTGTTCACCTTCACGGCCTGCTCCGAGAGTTTGATCCGCCGCACCCAGCGCCCGTCGGCATCCTGGATCGCGCCCAGTTTGTACACGCCGCCCAGCGCCGGCTGATCGAACGCCGTCGCGAGTTTGGTCCCCACGCCCCAGATGTCGATCTTCGCCCCCTGGAGTTTGAGGCTCTGGATCAGCCGCTCGTCCAGTTCGCTGCTGGCGAGGATCTTGGCGTCGGTGAACCCAGCCTCGTCGAGGATCTTGCGGGCCCCGATGCTCAGGTACGCCAGGTCCCCCGAGTCGAGCCTGATCCCTGCAAGCCGGTGCCCCCGCTCCCGCAGCGTGCGCCCGACCTCCACCGCGTGCCGTACGCCCTGGAGCGTGTCGTACGTGTCCACGAGGAACGTCGCGTTGTTCGGCATCGCGTCCGCGTACGCCCGGAACGCCTCGAGTTCATCGCCGAACGACATGACCCACGAGTGTGCGTGCGTTCCCGCCACGGGGATCCCGTACAGCCGCCCCGCGAGCACGTCGCTCGTCGCGTCGCACCCGCCGATGTACGACGCCCGCGCGACCGATAGCGCCCCGTCGATCCCCTGCGCCCGCCGCATCCCGAACTCCAGCACCCGGTCCGTCCCCGCGGCCCAACGCACGCGCGACGCCTTCGTCGCGATCAGCGTGCCGAAGTTGATCATCGTCAGCAGCGGCGTCTCAAGAAGTTGGCATTGCGCCAGCGGCCCCGTCACCCGAACCAGCGGCTCGTGCGGGAAGCACACCGTCCCCTCCGGCATCGCGTCCACATCGCACGTCAGCCGGAAGTCCCGCAGCCACTGCAGAAAGCCATCATCAAACAGCGGTCGCCCGTCATTCCCCTTCAGCGTCCGCACATAATCGATGTCTTCGCCGGTGAACCGCAGGTTCGCGAGAAAGTCCGCCGCATCCGCGAGCCCGCACGCGACGGCATACCCGCCCTTGAACGGGTTGTTCCGGAACGAGAGCGTGAACGACGCCCGCCGCTCCGCCATCCCCTCGCGGACATACCCCGCGGCCATCGTGATCTGGTACAGGTCGGTGAGCAGGGCGAGACTGGGCCGGTAACGCTGCGTGGCGAGCATGGCTGGGCTCCTGCCGACTTCGTGTAAATAATACACTATGTCGGCCGGCGCGGCAAGCCGCCTTGAGGCAAAGACGCCTCGCACGCACGGAAGCGATGCAAACTCAAACGGGAAGAACACGTTCAGCCGCGCCGAACCGCGCGGCGATCAGTAAAGCGGAGAGGGGGGGATTCGAACCCCCGATAGGGCAAGCCCTATACCGGTTTTCGAGACCGGCCCATTCAACCACTCTGGCACCTCTCCGGGGAGGTCGGCTCCGGGAGGAGCCGAGCGGCATCTTTGGGATCCTGCCGGGGGGGGTCAACCCCGCCTCTCTCGGCGCCCGCCCGTCCCGCCGGCCGGGCCGCTCGCGGCTCCCCTGCCGCGGCACGACGCCCGGTCGCTCGGAAACCGGGGTCCCGCTCCGGTGGATTCGCCCTTCCAGATGGTGAAGATTGGCTCATGCCGGACCCCCGCGATCCGCGCCCCGTGCTCTCCCTCGGCCACTCGCCCGATCCGGACGACGTGTTCATGTGGTGGCCGATCACCGGAATGCTCGATCCGGCCGACCCTTCCCGCGTCGAGCGCCCGCCCGTGCTCGACACCGGCCGCTTCCGCTATGCCGGCGTCCCCGCCGACATCAGCGTCCTTAACCGCCGCGCTGCCGAAGCCGCCGACCTGGAGATCACCGCCCTCTCCATCGCCACCTACGCCCGCGTTCACCGCCGCTACGCCCTGACCGCCTGCGGCTCCTCCATCGGCGTCGGCTATGGCCCCCGGGTCGTCGCCCGCCAGGACTCGCGCCTGACCCCCGCCAACTTCGCGACGCAGATCACCGCCCCCGGCAAGCGCATCGCCGTCCCCGGCCGCGGCACCTCCGCCTTCCTGGTTCTCTCGATGATGGTCCGGGCCCCCTTCGAGGTCCTCGAGGCCCCCTTCGACCGCATCGTCGAGATCGTCCAGCGCGGCGAGGCCGACGCCGGCCTGCTGATCCACCAGTCGCAACTGACCTTCGAGGACGCCGGCCTCCGCCTCCTGGTCGACCTCGGCCAATGGTGGCAGGAGGCCACCGGCCTCCCTCTCCCACTCGGCGGCAACGCCATCCGGCGCGACCTGGACGATCTCCACGGCCCCGGCGCCTGCGCCGAGGTGGCGCGCACGCTGGACGCCTCCATCCGCTACGCCCTCGCGAACCGCACCGAGTCCCTCGCGTACGCCATGCGGTGGGCGCCGGAGATCAACCGCGACCAGGCGGACCGGTACATCGACATGTACGTCAACGAGTTCACGCTCGACGCCGGCGAGCAGGGGCGTCAGGCGATTCAGAGGCTGATCGACGAGGGGGCGCGGCGGGGGCTGTGCCCGGACGCGGGCCGCGTGGAGTTCATCGGCCGCCCGTAGTCACCGCCGCCGCCGGCAACACGCAACCCGGACCGGCGTTGACCGTGGCCAATCGGACGGTTCCGCCGCACGCCTTCCCGGCGTTATGCCGATAGGGAACGTGGCGGGGCCGCGTGTGCAAACACCATGATTCCGACGACCATTCGTACCGTTCTCAACCCCGACTGTGGCCGGCGCCGCCGCCTGCTCAAGTGGGGCCTGTTGCTTTTCGTGCTGCTCGCCGTCGCCTACCCGCGGCCGGATCGGCTGGTGCGGAACATCGTCCGATGGCGCAACCTCGACAGCCTGATCGATCCCGACAACCCCGCGCTGGCCCCGCTGGCCGCGGAAGTCGCCCCGCGTCTGGAAGGCGTCCCGCCGGGGCCGGAGGCGCTGCGGATCGTCGAGGACTACGTCCTCCGGCGCATCCCCTACGCCTGGGACTGGGAGACCTGGGGCGTGCTCGACTACGTCCCGACGGTCGAGGAGACGCTGGCCGTCGGGCGCGAAGACTGCGACGGCCGCGCCGTGATCGCTGCTTCCCTCCTCCGCCGTTTCGGCTACGACGCGAGCATCACCTCCGACCTCTCGCACGTCTGGGTCCGCACCTCCGCGGGTGAGACGATGACCCCCGTCCGTCCCGCCAGCGGCGGGACGATCATCGCCGCCTCCATCGGCGGGCCGACCCGGATCAACTGGGCCATCGTCTTCAACACCGCCACGCTGCTGAAGGACGTCCCGACGAGCCTCGCCTACGGCATCGCCGTCTTCCCCGCGTGGCGCGAGGCGATCGTCGTGCTGGCGCTCTTCCTCGTGCTGGCCGACCGCGAGCCCCGTTTCCGCCGCGAACTGGTCGCCATGGCCCTGATCGTCGCCGGGTGGTGGGTCCTGCGGTGGACCTGCGGCGACGCATGGAACCGCAGTTACGCCGGCGCGTGGACCGGGTACGGGCTCATCGCCGCCGGTCTGGCGGCCATGCTCTGGCCTCCGCGGCGTGCCGCGTCGGCCGAGCCGGCACTGGTCCGGGCAGACTGACCACTCGGCCGAGCCGCCGGGCGCGACCGTCTCGTACACTCAGGCCGCCGATGGACGCCAGCCCACCCGTGCCGACCGGCGACGATACCTCCGACGCCGCCCCATCATCGGGAGAGGGATCCCAGATCGCGGCCCCCGGCACGCCCGAGCGAGTGGGGGGGTACCACATCAAGCGGGTCATCGCCTCCGGCGGCATGGGCACGGTCTTCGAGGCCGTGCAGGACAACCCGCGCCGCACGGTCGCCCTCAAACTCATGCGCGCCGGCCTGGCCTCGCGCTCCGCGATGCGCCGCTTCGAGTACGAGGCCCAGATCCTCGCCCGCCTCCGCCACCCCGGCATCGCCCAGATCTACGAGGCCGGCACCCACACCGACCCCCTCACCGGCCTCGCCGCCCCGTACTTCGCGATGGAGTACGTCCCCGCGGCCAGGTCCCTGATCCAATACGCCGACGAGCGCCGCCTGGGCGCCCGCGAGCGCCTCGCCCTGTTCGCGCAGGTCTGCGACGCCGTCCACCACGGCCATCAGAAGGGCATCATCCACCGCGATCTGAAGCCGTCCAACATTCTCGTGGATTCCGCCGGCAATCCGAAGATCATCGACTTCGGCGTCGCCAAGGCCACCGACTCCGACCTCGCCACCACGACGCTCCAGACCGACGTCGGCCAACTCGTCGGCACCGTCCAGTACATGTCCCCCGAGCAGGTCGAGGCCGACCCGCACGACCTCGACGTCCGCTCCGACGTCTACTCCCTCGGCGTCGTGCTCTACGAACTCCTCGCCGGCCGCCCGCCCTACGACCTCGCCGACACGCCTGTCCTCCACGCCACCCGCATCATCCGCGAGCAGCCGCCGACGCGCCTGGCCTCGATCAACCGCGCCCTGGGCGGCGAGGTCGAGACAATCGTCCTCAAGGCCCTCGAGAAGGACCGCGAGCGGCGCTACCAGTCCGCCCTCGACCTCGCGCACGACATCGAGCGCTACCTCCGCGGCGAACCGATCACCGCGCGGCCGCCGAGCCTTGGGTACCAGTTCCGCGTGCTCGCCCGCCGCCACCGGCCCGCGCTGGCCTCCGCCGCGGTGGTGTTGCTCGCCCTCGCCGTCGCTACCGCGCTCAGCGCCCGCTGGGCCCTGCACGCCACCGCCGCCCGAGACGTGGCGCAGCGCGAAGCCGCCAAGGCCGAGGCCGTCACCGCCTTCCTCCGCGAAACGCTCGCGGCCGCCGATCCCTACGAGGGCGGCGGCGCGGATGTGACGATGCGCGAGGTCCTCGACCGCGCCGCCGCGCGGATCCCCGGCGGCTTTGAGGAAGAGCCAGACGTTGAGGCCGCCGTACGCCTCGCCGTCGGCGCCGCCTACCGCGGCCTGGGCCTCTACGACCAGGCCGAGACGCACCTGCGCGAGGCCCTGCGTCTGCGCGAGGCCGCGCACGGCCCGCGGCATCCCGACGTCGCCGAGGCCCTCTCGGCTCTGGGAACGACCCTCCGCGCCGCCGGCCGTGGCCGCGAGGCGGTCGAACTCCTCGAGCGTGCCGCCGACACGTTCGCGTCCCTGGCCAAGGGGGGCGAGACGATTCGCGTCGCCGAATCGCTCAACGACCTGGGCGTCGCCTGCCAAGAAGCGGGCGATCACACGCGGGCCCGCCAACTGCTGGAGCGGTCCCTGGCCATGCACGAGCGCGTGCTCCCCGCGGGCGACTCGAAGGTCAGCACGCCGATGCAGAACCTTGCGCAACTGCTGGAGGACCTCGGCGACGTGCGCCAGGCCGAGGACCTCCACCGGCGGGCCCTGGACCTCCGCCGCCGCGCTCTGGGCCCCGTGCACCCGCAGATCGCCACGAGCCTCAACAACCTCGGCTTGCTGCTCCAGCGTGAGAGGCGGTACGACGAGGCCGAGTCGCTTCTGCGCGAAAGCCTCGCGATGCGCCGCACCCTCTACGGCGACTCCGGGATCCTCATCGTGCGCGGCCTCCACAACCTCGGTTTGCTCATGCGCCGCAAGGGCGACCTTGCCGAATCGGAGCGCCTCTACCGCGAGGCGCTCGAGGCCGCCGGGCCCTGGCGACAGAAAGGGCACGTCAGCGTCGCCGCGGCGCTCAACGGCCTCGGCGGCCTGCTGCGCACCCAGGAGCGCTACGCCGAGGCCGAGCCGTTCCACCTCGAGGCGCTCGCCATGCACCAGCGCCTCCGCGGCCGCCGCCACCCCGACGTCGCGGGAACGCTCAACGACCTCGGCCTGCTCTACCGCGCCTGGGGCAAGGCCGACGAGGCCGAGGCGTGCTACCGCGAGGCCCTCTCCATCCGGCGCGAGGTCTTCCCGCGCGGCCACTCTTCCGTCGCCACCAGTCTCAACAACCTCGGCACGCTGATGCGCACGCGCGGCAACTTCGAAGAAGCCGCGAGCCTGTACCGCGAGGCGCTCCAGATGAGCCGTGACATGGGCGAGTGGAACGACGACGTCGCCTTCGTGGCGGCGAACCTCGCCTCGGCGCTCCGCGAGATGGCCGACTTCGACGGCGCGATCGGCGTGCTGCGCGAGGCCATCGACGAGCACCGCGAGAAGGCCGGCGACAAGGGTGAGATGGCCGGACGCCTGCGGACATGGCTCGGCATGACCCTCATGCGGGCCGGGCGGCATGACGAGGCCGAGCCGGTCCTCCGCGAGGCCGTCGATCGCCTCGCGGCCAGCCGCGGATCGACGCACGCGGTCACGCTCGCCGCGAGGGTCGAACTGGGCGCCTGCTTGTCGAGCCTCGGCCGCTACGCCGAAGCGGAGGCCGAACTCCTTGCCGCGCACGCGGCTCTGGCCCCGGCCGACGGCGGCCAGGTGAGGCCGGCGGCAAAGCAACCCCTCGCCGACTGCCGCAAGGCCCTCGCGGACCTGTACGCCGCGACGGGCCGGCCCGAGGAGGCCGAGAAGTACCGCGACCGGCCGTGAGAGCGCGGCCCGCAATCAGGCCGGGTCGCCCACCTCGCAGATCGCCAGGTACGCGCTGCCCACGATCCGGCTGCGGAGCCGGTTCCACATCCTCCCGCCGCGCCGCGGGAAGCGTTGGTTGACCTCCAGTTCGATGCCGACGTACCGCGAGGCGGGGAACTTCGACCGCAGATACGTCGTCAGGCCGTCGTCCGTCCCCTTGTACGGCTCGTTGAAGCAGACATTGAACCGCGCCCGGTCGTTCAGCGGCTCCCCGATCAGCAGTTGCCGCCACGCGCGGCAGACCGCCACCTCCGGCTTCCGCGTCGGATCCAAGAGCAGGCCGACGTCCACCTCCCGTTGCTCGCCGCGGAGCACCGGCGTGAACGTGTGCACGGAGATGTGCACGACGAGCCGCCCTTCCCGGTTCATCCGCCGCACCGTCTCCTCGACCCTCGCCCGATACGGCCAATAGAACTCGCGCAGCAGTCGCTCCCGTTCCTCCGGCCCCAGCCGCGCTGTCCATCGCGAGAGCAGCGTGGGGCTCTCCGGCGAGCGGTTGAGGTCCACGACCAACCGGGACACCGTCGCGGCGATCAGCGGGGCTCGCAACCCCTTGCGCAGGTCCTTCGCGATGACCAGCGCCCCCCGGTCCCATCCGCGGTGCGACGCCAGCGTTCGGCCGCTGGTGCGGAACAGGTCGCGGTACCTCGCCGGTACGGCGTTCCCACCATGCTCACACGTCAGCAGCACCGCGACCTTACGCGCCACGGAACATACCTCCGCCGCGCTCCGGGGCCGCGGCGACGCACCCGCACAGGTCCGTGTACACCGACTCCATCGCGGCCCGGTCGCCGCCACGGGCCGCGACCGCCCGCTCGATCCGCCGCGCCAGCGGCCCCTCGTCGAGCATCACCCGCAGCGCCGGCATGAACTCCTCCGCCTCTTCCGCCTTCGACACGCTCGCCTCCACCAAATGCCGCCACACCTCTCCGGCCGTGCACGCGGCTTGCCCCCTGATCCCCAGAGTCTCCAGGTACGCCCCGTCGCGGATGACCGCGCCGTCCGCCTCCTCGATGCACGCCAGCAGCACCCGCTCCAGCGGCTCGACCTCCCACGCCCGCTGCGCCGCCAGGTCCGTCCACCGCTCGCGCACCAGATCCTTCAGCACCGCCACGACCGCGAACACGATCGCCAGGTCCGCCGCGGGACACTCCTGCACGTCCAGCACGCGGATCTCGATCGACCCCCGCGTAAACCGCGCGATCGCCCCGCGGGCATTGGCCCACTCTTCCCGCAGGATCCCCTCGGGATCGTGCGGCGCCAGGTCCGCGTAGATCCGCTCCAGGATCTCCCGCGTGTAGTCCGCCCGCGTGAACACCGGCTCGGGGATCACCCGCCCGCTCACGCTCGGCACCTTCCTCGCGTTGGTGCGGTACACCGCCAGCCGGTTGTCCAGCGTTCCGGTCGCCCGTCCATCCATGATCGGCGAACTCGCCGCCAGCGCCGGCAGGATGGGCAGGATCAGCCGGATCGCCGCGTGCAGCCGCCCGAACTCCTCGTCCCCCTCGAACGGCAGGTTCAGGTGGCAGGATTGCAGATTCGCCCACCCGTGCCCGCGGCAGTCAAAGATCCGGTCGAACGCCTCGTAATACTCCGACGAGTCGTGCGGCCACAGCGTCTTCTCGGTCAGCGGGTCCATGAACGGGTGCATCGCCCCCGGCATCAGCCGGCACCCCTGCTCACACAGAAGTGCATTGGCCCGGCGCACGCTGTCGGAGAACGCCGCCGCCAGGCCCGTCAGTGACCGTACCGGCTCAGAGGTCTTCAGTTCGATCAGGTGCGCTGTCAGTTCGTTCGACCACGTGATCCCCGTTCCCGGCACGTCGTAGTCCGACGGCCACTCCTCCTCGGCCGCCCCCGCCGCGCGCTTCAGCAGCACGTCCGCCACCGGCCGCACGCGCAGCGTCGCCGCGTCCACGATCATGTACTCGAGTTCGACCCCGTACCCCTCGAACAGGCGCAGCGCCACGGCTCCCTCTCTTTCACCTCGCCGCGCGCCGGACCCGTGGGCGGGCCCCCGCCGCCCGCGCGGGCATCCGGTCGTACAGCGCCCCCATGATCGCCAGGTACAGGTCGTCCTTGAGGACTTTGTCCTCATACCCGTGATCGATGTTGGGGTTGTCGTTGACCTCCATCACCAGCACCTTCCGCCCGACCTGCTTCAGGTCCACCCCGTACAGCCCGTCCCCGATCAGGTTCGCGGCCTTCACCGCCGTCCGCACCACGGCCGCCGGCGCATCCTCCCACGCCATCGTCTCGACCTTGCCGAACGTGCGCCCGCCCTTGCTGTCGGTCCCCACGATCTGCCAGTGCCCGCGGGCCATGTGGTACTTGCTGACGAACAACGGCCGCCCGCCCAGCACCCCCACGCGCCAGTCGAACTCGCTGGGCACGAACGCCTGCGCGATCACCAGGTCCGACCTGCCGAGCATCGTCGTCAGTTCCGCGTCCAGTTCCTCGACCGTCTTGACCTTCACCACCCCGCGGCTGAACGCCCCGTCCGGGATCTTCAGCACGCACGGCAGCCCCACCCACAGCGGCACCTGTTCCACGTTCCCCTGGTGCACGATCATCGTCCGTGGGCAACCGATCCCGTGTCGTTCCAGCAACTCCGCCAGGTACACCTTGTTCGTGCACCGCAGGATCGACACCGGGTCGTCGATCACCGCCAGCCCCTCCGCCGCCGCCCGGCGCGCGAAGCGATACGTGTGGTGGTTCACCGACGTCGTCTCGCGGATGAACAGCGCGTCGAACTCCGCCAGCCGCCCGAAGTCGTCCTTGCCGATGACCTCAGGCCGGAACCCCACCTCCTTGGCCGCCTTGATGAACCTCTTGATCGCCCCCTCGTTGCTCGGCGGGTTCTCTTCTTCCGGGTTCACCAAGATCGCCAGTTCGTACCGCGGCTCCCTCGTCTTGGCCGGCTGACGCGACACGAAGTACTGGTTGATCGCGTACAGCATGAACAGCCAGTGGTCTTTCGGGATGTCGCTGGCCGCGATCGGCGTCAGGCTCCGCAAGTGCCACCGCCCCTCCGAGCCGCGGGCCTCACCGTTGGGCGTCCCCGCGTTCTCTTCGACCTTCTCAACTCCGCTCCCCCGCGGCTTCGCGGCCTCCTTCTTGTCCTCCCACTCAAACTTCGCCCGCAGCAGCGGCGCCGGGAACGCGTTGAACAGCGCCAGCGCCAGCCGGTCATACTTCTTCTCGATGTTCTTCCCGAAGTACACGCTGAGCGTGAACTCCCGCTCCTTCACCCGTGCCAGGCTCGAGCGGATCAACTCCTCCAGGTCCGACCCCGCCAGCCGGATCATGTTCTGAAGTTTGAGGTCCTGGATCGTCGTGATCGACGGCAGCGGCCTGTGCCCGCGCGCCGTCGCCAGCAGCGACACGTAGTACCCCATGCTCTGGTAGCGGTAACTCCGGCACAGGTTGAACACCCGCGCCCCGCGCCGCTCCGCGTACGCCGCTTCCGTCAGGTACGTCCGCGCGGACACCAGTTCCACACCCGGGAGGTCCAGCGGCCAGTCCTTCGGGTTGTTGACGACGATGAGGAAGTCCATCCCGGCTGACACGGGCGCTTAGCCCGTGACTCCGTGCGTTGCCCGGCCGCCCCGCCCGGCGTGTCCCCGCGCGCCTCCTTGAGGCACGCCACCCCTGCGCATCACCGCCTCGGGCTCCTCTTGCCCCCTCGCGCCCGCCCGTTCCCGCCGCCCTGTTCGACCGAGCCCCGCCACCCCGGCGGCGGCTCCAGCACGACCACCACGGAGTCGTACGTCACGATCCCCAGCAGGATCGCGTGTTTCACCCGGTCCACATCCAGTTCGTAGAAATGCCGCCCGAACGGCGGGTTCGGACTCAGCGGATCCGCCACCAGCACCTTCCGCGTCCTCCGGTCGCACCCGCACAGCACCACGAAGTGCCCCTGCGGCGTCCCTCTCACATCGTCAAACTCCCCCGCGTCCCCGTACTCCCGCGGGCACCGGTACAGGTACGTCGCGCTCAGCCCCGTCAGGATGGGCGTCCCGCGGCTGAGCGGTCCGAAGAGCACCTCGTCCGTCAGGTCATCGAAGACCACCCGCCCGCCCCGGCGCAGGAACTCCAGATACCCCTTCGTGGACAGCCGCAGCCGCTTGCTCTCCTTTACCCTCGCCTGGGCCCGCAGTTTCTTCGCCAGGTCCACCCCCGGCGTGCTGAACCACGTCGGGTCGAACAGCCGCAGGTTGTACGTGTGGATCGTCGCCCGCAGCCCCCGCTTCAGCGCGTGGTTCGCCAGCAGCACGCCGAGCGTTCCCCCGTTCTCGAGCCGCTCGATCTGGCCGATCAACTCCATCAGCCCCCCTTCCAGCCCGTAGTAGCGGTACACCGCGTGCAGACACGTCGGCCCGCAGGTCGTCTCGTCCGGCTGCGGCAGGATGTCGAGGCGGAGCGTCGTTTCCATGGGAGCGGGCGAGGGGACCGCGCGGCGGGTGGATGATAACTCGGCATTCCGGGGCGCCACCTTGTGCCCGCCGCGCGGGTCGGACCCAGGACCCCGCTCTCCGGCCGTCGCTCAGACCCCGCCGGTGTAGAACAGCCGCCCCTCGATCCCCAGCGGCCAGCCCATCTGCATCCACAGCACGACCATGGCGATCCACGCCGTTCCCATCATGAGCGTGTACGGCAGCATCATCGAGATCAGCGTCCCGATCCCCGCCCGCGGCGCGAACTTCTGCATCACCACCAGGATGATCACCACGTATGAGTTCAGCGGCGTGATGATGTTCGTGGTCGAGTCCCCGATCCGGTAACTCGCCTGCGTCAGTTCCGGCGCGATCCCCGCCAGCATCAGCATCGGCACGAAGATCGGCGCGAACACCGCGTACTTCGCCGACATGCTCGCCATGAACAGGTTGAACACCGCCGTCAGGATGATGAACGCCACGACCAGCATCGCCGGCGTCATCCGCGAGCCCGCCAGCAGTTCGCCCCCCGTGTACGCCAGCATCCGGTCCAACTGCGAGAAGTTGAAGTACGCGATGAACTGCGCCGCGAAGAACGCCAGCACGATCACCGGCGCCATGTATGCGATCGTGTCGATCATCAGCCTCGCCGCGTCCTTGCCGGAGCGCACCGTCCCCACGACCACGCCGTAGATGATCCCCGGGATCGCGAACACCAGGAACAGCATCGGCACGATGCTCTCCACCCAGCGGGCGAACGTGTCCCCCAGCCCCGGCCCCCGCACGCTCTCCACCAGCCAGTTCGCCCCGACCGCCGGATCACCGGGATCGCCCGGCCCGCCGGCCACCCGCGCCAGTTCCCGGTCGCTGAACCCGCGCGATCGCAGCAGCGCCCCGATCTGAGCCACCCGCGCATCGCCCTCCGGGTTCCCCGCCACCACCGCCGCGACGTCCCCCTTGGTCACCGGCATCCCGTCCGGCCCGTACAGCACATCATCGAACGGCGCCCCCGGCACCAGCGTGAACGCCAGGAACACCGCCGACACGGCCACGACCGCCGCGAACCCCCACGCCAGCCCGCGCACCTCCGCCTTGGTCATCCGCTGCGCCGCCTCATCCTCCGCCGTCACCGGCGACGGCCCGCCCTCGTCGGCCCCCTTGCGGCTCAGCCGCGGCTCCACGATCCACGCGCTGGTCGCCCACCCCACCAGCGTCACCAGGAACGTCGAGGCGATCATGAACCACCAGTTGCACGCCGGGTTGACCGTGTACTTCGGGTCCACCGTCTGCGCCGCCGGCCCCGTGAACCCCGCCAGCAGCGGGTCGAGGCTCGTGATCAACAGGTTGGCGTTGAACCCGCCCGCGATCCCCGCGAACACGGCCGCGATCCCCGCCAGCGGACTCCGCCCCGCCGCCTTGTAGAGCGCCGCCGCCACCGGCGGCAGCACCACGTACCCCGCGTCCGTCCCCAGCGACGACATGACGCCCATGAACACCACCGCCGGCGTCAGCAGCCGCTTGGGCACCACCAGCATCATCGCCTTGAGCCCCGCCCCGATGAACCCCGTCCGCTCCGCCAGCCCGATCCCCAGCACGCCCACCAGCACCACCCCCAGCGGCGGGAAGCGCACGAAGTTGTCCACCATGCTCGAGATGGCCCAGTAGAGCCCGTCCCCGCTCAGCAGCCCCCGCGCCCGGATCGGCTGCGCCCCCTCCGGCGCCCGCAGTTCGAGCACCGGCTTCCCCGTCGCGGGGTCCACGACCGCCTGCCCGTCCTCCCCGATCACCGGCAGCAGCCGCTTGGGCATCACCTCCCACCCCGCCCACGCCCCGATCTGCGACGCCACCATCACCGCGAGCGCCCCGAGGATGAACAGGATCACCGGGTCGGGCAACTTGTTCCCCAGCCACTCGATCAGATCGAGCACCCCGCGGCGGCGAGGCCCAGTGCTGGCGGTCGGCGCTTCGCTCATGCGGCATCCTCCGTCCCCCGCGTCCCCCGGGGTGCTTTGCGCGGCGGCAGAGCATACCGGCTCGGGCACGCCCACCGTCCGCCGTGTAAACTGCCGCGAACTCCGCCGGCGCGGCGAGTGGGGGGCAAGAGTGGAGGGGAGTGGGGACGGGGAGGGGGGCCGATCCCGCACGCGAGACTCAAATGGCCACACCTCCCAACGCCCCCGACGCTGCCGCCGACTTGCTCCCGGATTCCCCCCAACTCGGCGGGACCATCCTGGGCCACCCCAAGGGCCTGTTCCTGCTCTTCCTGGTCGAGATGTGGGAGCGGTTCTCGTACTACGGCATGCGGGCGCTGCTCGCCCTCTACCTCGTCGCCGTGATCGCCGCCAAGCAGGTCGGCCCCGGCGTCTACCCCAACACGCTGCTCTTCGAAGAGAAGCCCGCCGGCGCCGCGGGCGCGGCGGTGGACGGGCCCACCGGCACGCAGCGCCGCGCCGTGCTCCTGGCCGTCGGCGAGGAGGTTCCCGACCCTCCGGCGACGCCCGCCTCGACCGGCGACCCCGTTCTTCGCATTACGCGCGCCAAACTCGTCGATGACCCCGACAACCCCGGCAGCAAGATCTGGGTCGCTGCTGACGGTGAACTTCCCGAGGGCGTCGTCGTCAGCGGGCCGGCCGGTGGCGACTCCTTCACCAACGCGCAGTACGCCTTCATCGTCACCAACCCCACCGGCGACCCCATCTCCTGCACCATCCGGTTCGACCGGGGCGACAAGCGCGACGAACCCGTTCGCACCTTCTACACGGTCAACGACAACGAATCCGTCACGGCCGTCATCAAGCCCGACGCTGCGCGTGCGCCCGGCGAGCGTCCCTACGTCGCGGTGATGTCCATCAACGAGCACGACAGCGGCCGCAACTGGACGGAGAGCGCCGCCAACACCCTCTTCGGCTGGTACACCGGTCTGGCGTACCTGCTCCCGATCCTCGGCGGCTTCGTCGCCGACAAACTCATCGGCACCCACCGGTCGATGGTTGTCGGGAGCATCCTCATCACGGCCGGCCACATCATCCTCGGCCTCTCGGGCCTCGGCGACCTGGCATACAACGCCGTCGGTCTTTCCACGTTCATCGGCGGTCTGGCCGTCATCGTGCTGGGGACCGGCTTCTTCAAGCCCACGGTCTCGGTGATGGTCGGCCAGCTCTACCCGCCCGGTGACCCCCGCCGCGACGGCGCGTTCACCATCTTCTACATGGGCATCAATCTCGGCGCCTTCCTCTGCGCCTACGTCTGCGGCACGCTCGGGGAGAAGGTCGGCTGGCACTACGGCTTCGGGTCCGCCGCCGTGGGCATGACGGCGGGCATGCTGCTCTACCTGTGGGGCCGCCCGCGCTACCTCGCAGGCATCGGCGAGGCTCCGCGCTCCGGCGCCGGCCGCATCGCCATGCTCATGTTCGCGGCGTCCCTCGGCCTCGCCGCCCTGTTCGCCCTGCTCTATCACGTCGGCCTGACGCGCACCATCAGCGGCGCCGTCGAGTACCTCCAGTCGCGGCCCGTGCTGGGGTGGAGCGTGATTGGCCTGCTCATCGCGGCCATTCTCGGCTGGGTCGGCTGGTTCCTCGCCATCAACCGTCCCGAGGACCGCGGGCCCGTCATCACCATCTTCGTCTTCATGCTCTTCAACGCCGTCTTCTGGATGGGCTTCGAGCAGGCCGGGTCGAGCATCAACCTGTTCACGAAGCAGAACACCGACCGCTTCATCGGGTCCTTTGAGATCCCCGCTTCCTGGTTCCAGTCCGTCAACGCGGGCCTGATCTTCATCATGGCCCCGCTGTTCGCGATGCTCTGGACGAAACTGGGCCGGCGCGGGCTCAACCCGAGCCAGCCGTTCAAGATCTTCCTCGGGATCCTGTTCCTCGGCGTCGGCTACCTGTTCATGGTCAGGGCCGGCGCGATCGCCGCGGGCGGCGCGCAGAAGGCGAGCATGTTCTTCATTCTCGCGCTGTACTTCTGGCACACCGTGGGCGAACTCTGCCTCTCGCCCACCGGCCTCTCCTACGTGACCAAGACGGCGCCCGCGAAGTTCGTCTCGCTGCTCATGGGCATCTGGTTCGTCTCGTCCTTCATCGCCAACCTCGGCGGCGGCCTGGTCGCCGCTCAGGTCAAGGCCGTCGAGCAGGGCGTGTACAAACTCCCGTGGAACTTCGGCGGCCAGGGCGACTTCTTCTTCCTCTTCGTCGTCGCCTGCGCCGCCGCCGCCCTCTTCATGCTGATCCTGACCCCGATCATGAAGAAACTCATGCGCCCCGGCACCTGAGGACCACCCACATCATGACGCCGGGGATGAGCAGCCTCTTCTCCTCGCCATTTTCTCGCTCTGCGCGAATCCCCGGTTCCTTCCGCGCGAGAGGAACGCGGAGATTGCAGAGAAGGACCAAGGACTGAGGACTTCGTGGTGGTGGGTTGGGGGCGTTCTTTGCTGCTTTGGTGCTTTGCTGGTTTGCTGCTTTGTCCCACCGTCCTGCCGGAGTTCCGCAGGGACACACGTGGCGAGCCCACGGCCGCCTCCCGGAGGCCCCTTCGCCGTTCAAGGGGCCTCAGACAAGGTCGGCACGGCCGATGGCACGTGCGCCTGCGGCCGGCTGATCCGCTCCCGGCGTGCACGAGCACGCCTGAGCGGGTCCGGCAAAGGACCCTGCCGGGCGCTGGACCGGGCGGAGGATCGTGGGCACGGGCTCGCTCCGGCTGGCGGCCTGTGGGGCTTCCACAGGCCCGCCGGGATCCCTCGGGTGCCCCCGTCGCTGCGTCCGGGGCGA